>Ga0209400_1001313_pt1 | contig 20119 bp, 15 predicted proteins | sample M_130807_EF_Meta_FD_187313 | JGI IMG/M metagenome (GOLD analysis project Ga0209400, IMG submission 187313) | Freshwater microbial communities from Lake Montjoie, Canada to study carbon cycling - M_130807_EF_MetaG (SPAdes) (version 2) | ecosystem: Environmental > Aquatic > Freshwater > Lake... | reverse complement strand
AGCGGATGATCCGCCTCATTCTCTTTCTCGCCATTCTTGCATTTGCAGCGCTTGGCCTGTCATGGCTGGCGGATCGCCCGGGTGAGATCAGCATCACATGGCAAGGCTACCAGATCGAAACCTCTGTGCTGGTAGGCATAGCGGCTGTTCTTGCCACCTGTATTGCCTTTCTCATTCTGTGGTCGATCCTTCGTTTTGTTTTGCGTCTCCCCTCCTTCATCGCGCTGTCAGCACGCGTTCGCCGCCGCAATAAAGGCTATCAAGCGCTGACCCGCGGCATGATTGCTGCTGCTGCAGGAGACATGCGTCACGCTGCGCGTGCCACACGCGAGGCTGAAAAGCTCATCGGGTCTGATCCGCTGACCTTGCTCTTGCGCGCACAAACCGCGCAGCTTGAAGGCGACCGCGCACTGTCTGAAAAAACTTTCGCGCAAATGGTGGAAGATCCAGAAACGCGATTGCTGGGCTTGCGCGGACTGCATGCCGAAGCTTTGCGGCGCGGCGATGGTGAAAGCGCGCATCTCTATGCCGAACAGGCGCAAAACATCACACCGCTTAACTGGGCGGGTGAAGCTTTGCTTGATTGGCATGTGCGTCGCACAGAATGGGCGCCCGCTCTCGACATTGTCGAGGCCAATCGGAAGCACAAGCTCACAGCCCGCGATGCAGCTGAGCGCCAACGCGCCGTTTTGCTGACAGCACATGCCCGCGACATGGCTGACAGCCAGCCCGAGCAGGCTTTGCGTGATGCGCGTGAAGCGGCAAAACTGGCGCCCTCGCTTGTGCCAGCACATGTTCTGGCGGCGCAATTGCTGGCGCGGCGCGGCGATTTGCGCAAAGCCTCGCGCCTGATTGAATCCGTTTGGCGCATTACACCCCATCCCGAACTGGCCGAGACCTATGTGCATTTGCGCGCAGGCGATGCAGCGCAAGAACGGTATGAACGCGCGCAGCGCCTTGCTGATCTCATGCCGCAAGATGCAGAGAGCGCGCTGGCCTTGGCGCGCGCAGCGATGGATGCGCGCCATTTTGACAAAGCGCGTGCGGCTCTCGGCCCTTTGCTCATCACGCAAGAGCGCCCCTCGCGGCGGCTCTGCTTGCTCATGGCCGATCTCGAACAAATGGAACATGGCGCACAAAGCGGGCCGGTGCGTGAATGGCTGGCACGCGCCGCACGTGCGCCACGCGATGCGGCATGGATTGCCGATGGAGTGATCTCGGATCGTTGGGAGCCCGCATCGCCTGTAACAGGCAAACTGGATGCATTCCGCTGGGATGTGCCGCAGGAACGCGTGACGGGCGCGGTTGAAAATATCGCGCTCGAGAGCTTGCCCGTGATTGCCGCGGACGCCGAACCCTTATCCGACAACACGCCAGCCACGCCACGCCCCAAGCCATTGGCTGGGCAAGCCCTTTACCCCATGCCGGCCGTGCCCGATGACCCGGGGCCGGGCGCGGATGAAAAAGACGAGACGGAGCGGCGTTTCTCCTGAGTGAGGCCGGCGCGCCTTGCCAAGCGAAAGCCCCTTCGCTATGAGGACGGGGCTTCGCGAGGGATACGTCCCACGTCGACAAGATGCCGCTTTAGCTCAGCTGGTAGAGCACCTCATTCGTAATGAGGGGGTCGGGGGTTCGAATCCCTCAAGCGGCACCAGTTTTCTAACATCAACACAGCCACAACCCACTCAGTCTCGCTTACCTCTGGCTGCGCGTCATATGCACGAAAAGTGCAACCAGAACGCAATTGGTGAGTGTGAGAACGGCGAGCACGTGCAAACCGCTTTCGCTGCCATGCGCCTCCATCAATAAAGCAACAAGGGCCGGCGCACAGGCTTGTGTGAGGAGCTGTGGCAAGGCCAAGCGGCCCATGATGCGCGGATAAAAGCGCGGACCAAACAGCGCCAGAGGCACAGTACCTTTAGCAATAGAATTGATGCCATTGCCCGCGCCATAAAAAATCAATGCAAGCGCGACGACTAAGGGATCAAGATTCAAGCCCAACATAACAAGACCAAGGCAGGTGAGCGTGATGGAAATTGCCAATGTCCAAACAGCATGAAGCCGCCCGCCAAAGACACGCTCTAAAATGCGTGCGGTCACTTGGGCCGGGCCAAACAGCGCGCCTGTTGCAACGGCTGTCGCCAATGACAAGCCGCGGCCTTGCAACATGGCAATCAAGTGAACCGAAACAATCGCCAGCACAGCTGCAGACACAGCCAGAATAAGTGCGAGCAATAAGGTCGTCGGTGCAAGATAATTGGGTTCTGTGCCGTCTTCTTGCGCCTCATGTTGAGACGCAACAAGGCTACGCTGCACTTTCGGCACATAGAAGAAATGCACGGGCAGCATGACAAACAGATGAATGGCGGCAAAAGCAAAACAGGCTTCACGCCAGCCATAATGCGCCATCACATAAGCGGTGAAAGGCCAACACATCGTGCTGGCGAGACCGCCAAACAAAGTGACATTGGTAATGGCAGGCCGCGCTTTCGCGCCATAAATCTGACTGAGCGTCGAAAAGGCTGCATCATAAAGACCGCAGGCCATGGCAAGACCAAGCACAACCCATGCGGCATACCAGAGATAGAGATGAGCGGAGAGCGCGAGCAGCACATGTCCGCTCGCCATCAAGACAGAGCTGAGCGCGAGGACGGAGCGCCCGCTCCATGTCTCGATCAGCAGGCCGACGCGCGGCGCAACAAGACCTGCCACAAGCAGCGCGAGCGCATGGCCGGCGATAATGCTGGTGAAAGACCAGCCGGTCTCTTGCGCAACAGGCGTGGCGATGACGGCCATCAAATAGAAAGCCGAACCCCAGCCGAGAATTTGTCCCGCACCGATGGTAAAAATCGTCCGCAACGATTTTTGCTCCGCCAGAGGGGTGGTTAAGGCCGGATCGCCGCCCATGACAGGCCATCTCCTTGCGGTGACATGAATTCTGCTCTTGCCATATCTGCCATGCCAGAAATGGCGCACCAAGCCTAGGGACTAGGCCTAAAATGGGTGCAAATTTCACTAGACGTACTTGAAGAATAGAGGAATGTGCCGCTCATCATTCGTCATATCCGAGCTTTCACCATGCGCGCCTTTGCTTTTCTTGCGGCTCTCCTTGCCTTTGGTCTTGCCTCTTCACAAAGCGCACAAGCCCAGCCCATTCCGCTCGGCAATATTATCGGCGGCGTGATGCAGGCTGCCGCGCAAGAAAATGCCCGCAAAGAATGGCAAGCGCTCACACCTGTTGAACGCTATTGCCTCAATGCCGGCTTGCAGCGCAGCGGCAATGACATCAACCGCCTTATCCAGCAGGGCATTGCACCCAGCGACCAGCGTTTGCAGAATTTGCAAAACACCTGCATGCAAATCACCGCACGCGATTTGAATTCCGATGTCGAATGCACCGTCTCGGCAACAGGCGGCGCAACTTATGTCTCGCGCTGTCGCCAAGCCTTTGCGCGGCTTGATCCGCGCGGCAATTTTATCGAGATCGATCTTGAGACCGCCATCACCGATACATTCGCTGGCCGCAAGCCCGAGATCGGCACATTTCAACGCCCTGATGCGGCCAATCGCTGGCGCGAACAACAAGCCGCGGGCGGTGATCGCACACGCGTTGTGACACCAAGCTTCTCTTGCGAAAAAGCCAAGCGTCCGGTCGAACTGGCCATCTGCAATTCCTATGATCTGTCGCGCTATGACCGCGAATATGCGGACCTGTGGACGCGCGCCAAGCCGATGGATCCGAAGGGCGACATTGCCAAGCAATTGGCTGCCCGTAACAAGACGCGCGATGCGTGCAATGCCAATGTGGCTTGCATCCGCGACAATACGGAAAAGAGCATTGAAATCGTCGGCACGTTCCTGCGCTCCAAAGGCGTGAGCGTGACGACTTTGGCAGATGAATCTGCTTCACGCCGCGCCAAGGAAGCCGAAGATAAAGCGCGCGCCGAAGAAACTGCACGCCTCAAAGCCGAGCAAATGAAAGCCGAAGCAGATGCGGCGCGCGAAGCGGCCGCCAAGCGTGCCGAAGAAGCCAAAAAGCGCGAAGGCGAGGCTGCTGATTACGCCGCGTTCAAACGCGATTTGGTAGCCTCCTATAAGGCTGGCCGCAAACCTGAAGAGATCGCGTTCCTGCCGCCACAAAAGCAGGACCTCGATGAAGACGAAGCCAAATTGGTTGACAGCCCATGCGGCAGCGCCATTCGCACGCAAGAAGCACAGTTCGCGGCTTTCACACTTCTGCGCCAGACAAAGAATGATCTCATCCAGCGCTCTTGCCGCGTTGAACTGGGCATTTATGAATTGGCCCAGAACCGCCGTGAAGATGCGCTCGCCCTCATCTGGACGGCCGTCAACAATGCGCCTTATGCATCTGGCCGCCTTGTTTGGGGCTGGACCAATTTGACGACGGAATGGATCAAAGAAAACGAAGTAAAGAAAGACAAAGCCTGCGCTGCTATTCAAGCACGCGAGGCAGCTTTCTTCGCCAATCCTTTCCGCAAGCGTGACGGAAAGATTGTCGCCATTGTAGCGTCACCCTTCTCGGCACAAGCTGTGCTCGGCTGCGATCAACTCACGCCGATTGCTGATTTGATTAGCCAGCAGATCAAGCTTTGCGCTGTCACAGCGCCGGAAGGTGCCCTTGACAACTTTACGGAACAAACACGCAGCACATGCTGGGTGAATGCCTCCGGCCATAATGAATTCCGCAACAAACTGGCTGCGCGGATCGAAAAAGAAACAGCTGAAAATTACGAAGAATTGCGCCTGCAAAAAGTGGTCTCTGTATCTTCAACAGAGCGCCGGGCTTTCCAGGAAAGCTATGATGCTTGCCGCGACGAGATCGGAAAATATCCAGCAGCCAAAGCTGACGAGATTGCAAAGGCTCCCGCCAAAATCGAGAGCCTCTGCCGCGAATTTTTGAAAAAGTAAGGACGTGAAAACATGAGCGAACAACAAAAGACAGATTCCGGCGCAACGATCACCATGGTGCAGCAAGGCGCAAAGGCTCTTGCCTATCTGACCATTGCTTTCACCTTTTTGATGGTGGGCATTCATGTCCCAACCATTGCTGGTGTGGCGCAAGAGCAAGTGAAGCTGGCCCAATTGCAAAATCGCCAGCTGACGAAGCTCGTCGCTGATACGGAAAATCTTTCAGCAGCCATCAATGATGCCGGGTTGATTTATGCAGCCCGCATGGCCGCAGCTGAAAAGTCGATCCCCGTGCGCAGCGCCGACCAGATTGTCGACACAGCGACCGATCGTCTCGCCCAGCGTTTCGGCAAGGATTGGGAAGTCATCATTCGCGGCATGGCCGCGAAGCTCGATACGATCACCCGTCGCTAAGACAGACGCAAAGCGCACATAAAAAAGGCGGCCCGCAGGCCGCCTTTTCTTTTGTCTCGATGCGAGACCTTATTGCGCGGGTGACAAAGCTGGCATGCGGCGACGCAGCAGCTCGAAACCACCAAAGAGAGTCGCGGTGAAGAAGAGATCACCGAGTACGGCATTCTGGAAGAACGGAATGGCAAGCACATAGCACTCAGCCAGACCAGCAAGGCTCTTCTCATACAACCCATCCAGCAAGAAGACGCCGAAATTGGTGACAACGAAGAAGAGGACGGAACCAGCCAGCGAGGCGCCAGCCAGTTTCATCACCTGCGGGCGCGAGCCCAAAGCCTGACCGACCAGAACCATAGCGGCCATGCAGGCATAGACGAAAATCATGCCCGTATGCAGGCCCAGCACCAGATCGGTGGCAAACAGCGCGGCCAGTGGCACGAACAAGGCCAGACGACGATCAGCGATCTGCGCACCGGCAAAAAGCGCAATCGCCGAAACGGCAGTCGCATTCGGCGGATGGGGCAGCAGGCGGGTCAAAGCCGCAAAGACGATCATGCCCAAGATGGTTGTCAGCCTGATTTCCACGCCAAGAATCCTTTCAAAGTCCGGAAGGCGAACCGATCCCTTCGGCCCAATCCCTATTACGTCCAATCTAGCTGACTGGGGAACCCCGGTCCATGCCAGACAATAGTGTCAAAGGGCCCAAAGAACGGACCCGGAGGCCTTACCAGGTCACTTGCAGGCCGGCATAGGCCGAGCGGCCCGCTGTGCCGTAATTGTAAATATCCTCATATCGCGCATTGGTCAGATTCTCACCGCGCGCGAACAGGGACAGTTTGTCACTAACCTTGTAATCGACCGCCACGTCAAACCGGGCATAGGCCTTTAGGGTCACACTCGACCCCAAATATTTATCACTGCGCTCACCGATATAGCGCAGGATCGGCTCGATGGTGAGATCCTTATTTGGCGTGAAGGCCACAGACATGCGCGCCGCATGACGAGGTCGGCGCAACAAACGCAGGCCCGTGCTTTCATCGCGGGTCTGCAAATGCGTATAGGCCGTTTTCAGCTTCGCCCAACCGGGAACCAAATTATATTCGCCACCAAATTCAACCCCCGACGTCTTCGCCTTGTCGACATTATAGGGAATAAAAGTGTTGGCATCGCCCACGATCAGATTTTCAATCCGGTTGTTAAAATAATTGGCGCTGATGCGCGCGGTATCGGCCAAAAATGTCTGCTCAAAGCCCACATCAAAGCCTCGCGACTTTTCTGGCTTCAAATCCTCATTGTTATAACTGGGTACATAGAGCTGATAGAGCGAAGGCGCTTTCGCACCCGTCCCGTAGGAGGCCCGCAGCCGCGTTGTCTGCGTCAAATCATAGGCCGCTGTCACGCGATAGGTCGCGAAGGTTCCTGAGCCAGTCACATCATCGATGCGACCACCTGTCGACAAATGAAGTTTTTCGAACAGATTGATCTGGTGCAAGACAAAAGCAGAGCGGGTGCTCTGCCGCTTGTCATAGGTCGCACTGTCTTCATCACCAGCCGCGCGCTCGCGCTCATAGCGCAGACCGGCTGTGAGTGTTCCATACAGACCGAGCTTCACATCTTCCTGAACTTCGCCTCCAAAGCGTGTGCCTTTGTAGACGTAATGCGCATTGGTATCGCCGTAAGTGGAATCTTTTGTGTAGAGACGAAGATCACGATCAATTTTGGTTTCGAAGCTTGTGATCGTTGTGCGGAAGGGCCCGCTTTCGGCAATGGCCTTTTGATAGGCCGTTATCAAAAGGCCTGTCTGCGGGTTGGGCGATAACATATCTTCGCTATAGGGGCCTGAATCATATTGCAGGCGCTCACGCGAAATGTTGAACCCCGTTTCCAATGTCAGCCAATCATTGATCTGCTTAGACACTTTACCGGAGCCGCCATAGCGGCTCATCGGATCAACGCCATTGGGATTGAGATAAGCCAAGCGGCCCACGCGATAGCCAATGCGCTGAAAACCATCCGTGTGAAATTGGTTGAGCGAGAGACTATAGCTTGTGTCAGGTGTTGCACCTGCAACGGAGAGTTTGTTCGAAAATGTCCCGTAGCTGCCGCCCTCCGTGCGGAAAACCCAAACTGGCGGACCTTTCCTGCCCTTTTTCGTGATGATGTTGATCACACCACCAATCGAATCGGAGCCGTAGAGCGCTGATTGCGGACCACGCACGATTTCAATGCGCTCAATGATCTGCACCGGCACAATGGAGAGATCGATGTCGCCGCTGACCGTCGTGGGATCATTAACGCGCATACCGTCGATCAAAAATGCCACATGATTGGTGTTCGTGCCGCGCATATTGACGGAAACAGAACCACCCGGACCGCCGCTTTCTGTCACTGTTACGCCGGGCTGACCGTCGAGAATATCACGCAGAGACTTATTGCCCTGCGCAGCAATCTCTTCCTGCGTGATGATCGTCATGGCAGAGCCGATCTGCTGGACCGACATCGGAACGCGATTGGGTGTGATGACGAGATCTTGAGATTTTTCCTGCGCTGCCGAAGGCAGGGCATAAAGAGCGCTGCCCACCAAACAGGCGGCGCGCAAAGCACGCGTGAACATCAGATCCTCCAACCGACCCGCCGTCGGTGTTTGGCTTCAAAAAGGATCTGGCCGGTATCCTGACTTCGGCGGTATTTGGATCTGGCCTTCCCAGCTTCACGCCAGTGACCAGAACCGACCGCTTTACAGTTGCGGGGGCAGTGCGGCGCTAACCGACTTCCCGTTTAACCCCGGCTTCATCCGGGGCACCCGATCCTGCATACAGACTAAACAGCAAGTTGCTGGGGCGAAAGCGGAAAGAATCGCGTTTCCATGATTCTTTTTGCTTACAATCAGCAAAAAGAGGCCGGAATGTTCCGGCCTCTTTCATTCCTTGTCTTATGCTAACTTTGTCTTTTGCACGCGCCCACTGCCTTCCACATACCAGCGTTCGCTTTCCAATGGCTTGCCAGCCAAACGCCTTGTGATCCATTCGGCCTGCATGATGCGCGGATCAGGCCCGTTCGACACAGATGGACCACGCAATGAGTGACGTGAATCCTGATAGATCACGAGCTGCTTGGGCCCGCCGAGCGCTTTGGTGAAAGCTTCCGTATGTTCGAGCGGGCACAATTCATCCGACTCGCCAGCGGCAATCAGAAACGGTGCTTTGATTTTGCCGGCAAAGCCATGCCAATCGATCGTTTTGCGGAATTTTTCAAACTCCGCTTCGTCCACAATGCCCGACATGAACATGAAACGCTTTTTGAATGTCGGGGAAGCTTCGTCGAAAATAGCAACGCCGCCCGGATCATAACATGTGCCTGTGACAGCGCAGGCTTTGAAAGTAGGCTCTTCCGAAATCATCGCAGCTGAAAAGAAAGAACCAAAGCTTGATCCCGTGGCAGCTACACGATTGATATCGATTTCAGGCCTGTTGCGCAGCCATTTCACGACTTCCTTGCCAGTCTCAGCCCAGCCTTTTACGTCGACGAAAATGCCACGCAAAGGCGTTTCCCAATAGCCGGGGCCTTCAATGGCAAGCACCGCATATTTGCGCTCCATCCAGCCATCGGCATAAAGCGAAACAGAACGCTCTTTGAAACCATCCATGCCCGGAACCGCCACGACAACGGGTAATTTTTGTCCCGGTTGATAAGACGGCGGCAGATGCAAAATAGCGGGCAATGTTTTGCCGCGATAGGGAATCTCCACCCATTCGATCTTGTGATCGGCAAGCGCCATATATTTTTTGAAATTCTCGAGTTTCTTGTCATTGTTGCGACGCAGGCGCGGACCGTGCTCTTCGACGCCCCACATGGCTGTCGCCCAATAGGCTGCAGCGATGTAATAATTATCGCGCGCCGGAATCATTTCTTCAGCTTTTTCATGCTCCATGGCGAGCGCCTCGCGCTTGCGCGCCAATGCTTCCATCGCCGGCACAATATCCGCATATTTTTTCACGCGCTGGCGCCAAGTCGCCATGTCGTCTTGAATCGCAAGACCGCAGGCGCGCAGCAATGTGCTGGTGTGGCCTTGGTCCCAATCAATGCCATTGGCTTGGATGATATTGTCGAGCACCCAGCGCTGATCATCAAAGCGCTTCATTTTGGGCTCGCCGACAGGCAGGCCCTCGGCATGAGCAGCGCTGGTCAGGCCAGCGGCGGCGGCAAGCGGAATCGAACGCAGAAATTGGCGGCGTAGCATGCGGATCCTCCCCAGAATTTTGTTGTCTCCGGCATGAACCGCGGCGCCGGGATAGACAAAGCCTAGCAAGAAGTTTGCGCCCGGCGAATGCCGCCCTTCGTCTTAGTTGCCCTTGCTTTCAGACCCCCCGCCTGCTCAACTTGGGGCATCAGGCGGCACAAGACCGCGAGGGGGAGGATACACATGGCCCGACTGAACAGGCTCGCGTCTGGCGTGGCAGCTTTTTCATATTTCTGCATGGCGGCTTCCGGCGCTTTCGCGCAGACGGTGGAAGATTTCTACAAATCCAAGCCGCTCACTATTGTCGTTGGCGTGCCCACAGGTGGCGGCTATGATCTCATCGCGCGCCTGCTCTCACGGCACATGCCTCGCCATATCCCGGGAAATCCCGCACCCATTGTGCAAAATATGCCGGGTTCCGGCAGCGTGGTGGCCTCTGGCTATCTCTACGCCGTGGCGCCCAAAGACGGCTCTGTCATTGGTACATTGGCGCGCATTGCCCTGATTGAACCTCTGTTCACATCGCAACGATATGACAGCCCCAAATTCACCGCGATTGGCAGCGTGTCGAAAGACATCAGCACTTGCATTTCGTGGAAGACTGCCAAGGTCAAAAACTGGGATGATATGATGACGAAAGAATTCATCGCATCCGGTCAGGCCACGGGTGCAGACCCAGATGCTTTCGCCAATATGATCCGCCATCTCTTTAATGCGCCGATCAAACTCGTCACCGGTTATCCGGGCACAAACGAGCAGGCGCTCTCCATGGAGCGTGGCGAGACAGAAGGTTATTGTGGCGTGTCCTACTCGACCATCAAAACGCGCTACACAAAGTGGCTTGATGAAGGCTCGATCAATATCATCGTGCAAAATGCCGTTGAGAAACACCCTGATCTGCCAAATGTGCCGCTCATCACCGACAAGGCGAAAGATGCGGAGCAGCTGCAAATCATTCGCCTGATTGTCGCCACCCAAAATATGGCGCGGCCTTTCTTTGCCCCGCCCGGCATTCCAGCTGATCGCGCAGCCGCTTTGCGCAAGGCTTTTGATGCGACGATGAAAGATGCCGAATTTTTGGCCGAAGCCGACAAGATGAAAGTCGAAGTCACACCCATGACGGGCGACGAAGTGAACGGGCTTTTAAAAGAGCTCTATGCCACACCCAAAGCCGCCGTTGAGAAGGCCGCCAAAGCTATGGCGCCCTGACAGCAGGATTTTTCTCTTCTTCGCTTCAAGAAAGAAAAATCCATCTCCCGGCGGCGGACCCCTGCCGCCGCTGCTTTGGTTAAGGTTTCCGGATGATCAGCTCGATCCGGGGACGTCACGTGGCCATGACAAGGGAACATGCTTGGCATTTTGCTTTTGCAGCAGGCCTGACCTTGCTCGCTTTGCTGACGAGCCTGCATAGCCATTGAGGCAATGGACCATCATGGCCAGGACCATGTGAACAGCGGATCCATCCAGATCGGCAGATCCATCACATCGCGCACCTGATCAATCGACATGGACAAGCAGACAGCGCCAAGCAGAGAAACAAACGTGCCGGCAACCATGCGCGAATTGAAAATCTCATATTGCCGGTTCAGCATGTAGCTGAAGACCAGACGGAAGACGAGGGACAGGCGCTGGATGGGTGACACCACCGAAACGGGCGCGAAAGACAAAGCAATATAACGCAGCAATTGCGAGACGCCGACGAAAAACCCCGCCCAGCAAAACCATTTTGTCGCTTCGCCAGAAATTTCGGTGACGTGTTTCACTTTTCCCAAAAGCGGAATGGCAATCAACACGACGACAGAAGCGGCCACATAAGACACAAGACCGCCTGCAATGCTTGCGTGCCAGCTCACATTTTCAAGCGACATGCGCACAAGAATAGGGCTTGTGCCATAGGCCGAGGCTGCGAGCAAAGAGAAGACAGTGCCTTCAATATAATTGGGCGTGAAAGCAAGCTTGGTCTCATTTGCGGCTTTCGCTTTGCTCTTACTTTCAACCGTCAGCAAAGGACCGGCCAAAATCAGCGCGATGCCCAGCACTTTCATGATGGTGAGTTTTTCACCCAGCAAAGTTACCGCCAGAACGAGCGCGAAGAGAACCGAAGTTTCCATCAAAGGGCCGGAGAGATTAGCCCCAATGGCTTTGACCGCGCGATAATTGCAATAGCGCCCGAAAACGAAATGGGCGATGCCGGCAGCCGAAAATGCAAGGTAGCTATTGAGCGTAAAACCATCGAGTGCGGGCAGAGCGCCAAACATAAGCGCCGCGATCAGCATCAGCGGCACACCAAAGGGAACTGTGATCGACATGGCCTGAAGAACTGAGCCTGAGAGAACACCGCGCCGCGCCAAAGTATTATTGATGGCGAAGGTCGCCGCTGCGCAAAGCGCTAAAAGTCCACCCAAGATACCCTCCCCCGCCCGGCTCTTCTTTTGATCAACGTCCGGCTTGGAGAGAGCTTAATCTGCAAAGGGTAAGCTTTGCAATTGTTAGCGGACAGGTGCGGGCTCTGCGCCTCGACGATCACCACTGCGGCGCAGGAAAATGTTGGCGACCATGGCTTGGGCAATATGTTCCGCCATACAGGGGAAGCCAAGATCCGACAGGCTGAATTCATCATCTGCCGACACATCAGCTGCAGCACGTGTCTGCGCTAAAAATTCCATCGCCTTATCACGACGCACATAGAGAAGATTCTCCTCCGCCGCGATCCGATCCAGAGCATTACGGATCGCAAACCAATGTCCATCACGCGCAAATTTCGACGTATATTGCAGGCCGACCAGCACGACGTCGATTTTGTTCTTTTGCAACATGCGCACGGTGGCGCGCACAGTGGTTTCAAATTCAACCAGCGGGACACGAGCAACCGCATCATTCGTGCCCAATTGCCACAGAACAAGTGAGGGTTTCAGAATCGCCGCTTCATTGATCAGGCGGCGCGCGCTCACCGATGCAATCTCGCCCGAGACACCGCGGTTCACCACTTCGACATCAACACCCTTCCAGACATTCTCAAGCAGCTTTTCAAGCCGCGAGGGATAGCTGCCGGAACGGTTTCCGGTCCAAGTGGCCGAAGAGCCAATGGCCAGCACACGCATCTTCTTGTTTGTCTCAATGCGCGCGGCTGTATTGGTCAGTGGCGCCGGCTTGGCGACCTCGGATTGCGGCACAGAACATTGCATGGCAAGCGCCGCAGATTGCGGCGGCAGCGGCGGATAAAGTGTCTGCGGATCCAAGGCCTCTGCATTCGCAGGTGCGGAATCGCTCTTCTGCACCGCAGCATCTTGAGATGCTGCGGGGGCACCTGCCAAAGCGAGCAGGAGCAACCCAGAAATCAGCGCGGCCAGGTGATGCGCCATTCATTTCCCCAAGCAATGGCGAGCATTGCAGCTACGCCAATCAATAGCACCAGCGTGTCTATGACAAGACCTGCTGGCGTGGTGAAACGCACGATTTGACCAGCCAGGCTCAAAAGCGAGCCCGCGCAAAAGACGTGCAGTGAATTGCGGCCCAGCAGACAGAAGGGGCCTGAGATGAAACGGAAACCATTCCAACGCGACACCCAGTCGAATAATCCGCCAAACAACATAACCAGACCCAGCATGTGCAGAATACGCATGGGTGAGAGCGATGTTTTGTCATTCATGAAGAAAAGGCGCGGTTCCGGCAGCTCGAAGGGATTGGGCGCCCATTGAATGATCGCGAGCCACAAGCCAACGCTGGTGAGGACAAGGCCCAGAACGCGAAACTCTGTCCGCTTGCTCTCAATAAAATCCATCGCCTGTTTGGGACGGGCGAGCACATAACCCAAAACAAATTGCAATTGCCATGCAAAGGGATTGAAGAACCAGACACCTTCAACCGGCCATGTCGGCAAATTGAGTTCTGAAAAGAGCGTCAAAGCCCAAACTGTGACTGAGTAAAACAACAGAATGCGTAGCGATAACCGCCCGAGCGCCACCACCAAAGGCGCAAAACACATCATGACAATATAAAGCGGCAGCACATCAAAATAACCCATTTGATGGGCGAGCATGATAATGCCGACTTGCGTCTGCACCGGACTTTCGAAAAAGGCGCTCGCATTGTTCCATTGCAAAACAAGCGGTGTGTCGAGAAGCAAAGCCGTAGCTGCCATCATGGCAAGTGCCAATGCGACGATGACAATCTGTGCGGCATAGATCGTGAAGGCGCGCGATTCCAAACGCATGAACAGACGCATGCCAACCAGATTTTCCGTGCGGCTCTCGGCCAAATAGCGCAGCGAAAAGCCAGCCAGAAAAACGAAGAGCTCAGCTGAATCCGACAGGCCAAAAGCGCGATGGGTGAATTGCTCGAAATAAATGCCGGGGATGTGATTGATGAAAATGGCGATCAGCGCATAGCCGCGCCAGAAATCGACTTCATTGAGCGCGCGCGCGGCCACCCGGCGCGGTTGCGCCGTGTGTTTGGGGTCGAGGCTCACCGCCGGTGTCGAATCGTCTGTCATTCTGCGGGCAACATACGCTTCCCCGAGAAGGGTTAGAAGCCGCGAGGGGCCTATTTTGGTATCTCTGATCGCTTGCAGCATAACCCATCTCTGTGCGACCATAAGCTTCAGAAAAAACAACCCGCTCAGCGGGGAATAGGAGGCACAAATGAAGTCACGTCTGACACGACGTATTGCTCTGATGACCGGCCTTGCGCTGGCAGCTGGCGCAGCCGCCCCGGCACAGGCGCAGTCTCCTGAGGTCTTCTACAAAGGCCGCCAGATGATCATGGTGGTCTATTCGCCGGGCGGCTCCACTTACGACATTTACGCCCGTGCCCTCGTGCGCCACATGCCGCGCCATATTCCGGGCGAACCCAATTTCGTGGTTCAGAATATGCCGGGCGCTGGCGGGCTTAAGGCCATGGATTATCTGTATACGATTGCTCCGAAAGACGGCTCGGTTATCGGCACGGTAGGCCGCGGACTGCCCTTTGAGCCGATCTTGGGAAAAACCGAATTCAAATATGACCCGCTGCGCTTCAATTGGATCGGCAGCATGAACCGCGACGTGAGCTTGGCCATTTCTTGGAACACCTCGAAAGTGAAGACGCTTGCGGATCTCCAAAAGACGGAATTGCTGAGCCCGGGAACAGGCGCTGGTGCTGATTCCGAAATCATGCCGATCGCCTTTAATTCGCTGGCAGGCACCAAATTCAAGATTATCAGTGGCTATCCCAACACGATCCAGGCTGCTCTGGCCATGGAACGGGGCGAATTGGACGGAGTCGGCTATTGGTCATGGGGTTCGATCATCACGGCCCATCCGGACTGGATTCGCGACAAGAAGATCAATTTCCTCTTCCACACGGGCGCGCAGCCTCTCCCGCAGTTGCCCGGCATCCCGTCGATCCGCTCTGCCGCCAAGACCGAACTCGATGCCAAGGCCATGGAATTTCTGCTCGCACGCGAAATTCTTGGTCGCCCCTTCGTCGGGCCACCAGATATTCCGGCTGACCGCGTGCGTGTCTTGCGCAATGCTTTTGTCGCCACCCTCAAGAGCCCTGACTTCCTGAAGGAGGCTGAAAAGGCCGCTCTTGAAATTGATCTGGTTACAGGCGAGGAGGTCGAGAACGTGATTAAAACGGCGACCAACGCCCCCAAAGACGTCATCGAACGAGTGAAAAGCCTTTTGGGTCGCTGATCGAACAAACCCGCTGCCCCGACCCAAGGGGCAGCGACGGCCGGCCACAAGACCGGCGAATAAGGGAAGAGAAATATGTCACTTGAATTCGGCCTCTATGCCCCGATCCCCATGGCCGCCGTCGGTTCGCCGGAAATCGCGCAAGCCGTTACGGAATCCTTGCATCCTCTGCCCGATGGGCGCCGCGATGCGCAATATGATCTGGGCATCGATGTTCTGCTGACAGCTGACAAAGTCGGTTTTGATCTCACTCTTTTTGCAGAGCGCCATCTTGGTCATGACATTCATGGCTGGGTAAATGCGGCTGCCATTGCCTCACGCTACGAACATATGCGCGCATTGGTGGCTGTGCATCCGGGTCTCTGGGATCCGGTGATGATCGCAAAAATGTCTGCATCTCTGGATCGCATCGTTAAAGGCCGCATGGCTCTGAACATTGTCAATGGCTGGTTCGATCAGGAATTTGAAATGTTCGGCGGTACTGTCCTCCAAGGCGAAGATCGCTACCAGCGCACGATTGAATTCATCGACATTCTGCGCGGCCTCTGGGAAAACGAGACCTACACAAAACACGGCAAATTCTACAATGTCGAAAAAGGCCAAATGCTGCTGAAGCCGCGGACCAAAGAAGGTCCGGAGATTTACTCTGTTTCGACGAGCGATCGTGGTCGTGACTTTATCGCCGATCATTGTGATTGGTGGTTTGTTGAATTTCCTAAAGAGGCTGAAAACGCTGATGAAATTCTGCGTGCTCTGGAAACCTCTATTGCCGACATGAACCAGCGCACAGCCCGCACGGGGCGTAAAGTTCGCTATGCGCTCAACCCGTTTGTGGCGATCGGCAAAACCTCGCAAGAGGCTTTTGACGATACAATCGCGCAGATCTTCAAATATGATTCAGATCCTGACACGCGCAAAATCGAACGCCGTATGATTCCTGCGACACGTGCGGGCTGCATGGGCACACCTGAAGATGTGCGCAAACAGCTCAAGCGCTTCAATGATATTGGCATTGAGCTCGTATTGATGAAGCTCTTGCCCAATGTCGAAAATGTTCGACGCTTGGGTGAAGAAGTCATCCAGCCCTTGCGGCGATAAAGAAAAAGGCGGCCACAAAGGCCGCCTTTTTTATTCGGGCTTGAAATTCAAAGCCACGCCGTTGATGCAATAGCGAAGGCCCGTGGGCGGCGGCCCATCTGGAAACACATGGCCCAAATGCGAGCCGCATGTCGCGCAATGTACTTCAGTGCGCGTCATGCCATAGCTGCGATCGGTCTCAGACTCGACGGAACCGGGAACAGGATCATTGAAGCTCGGCCAACCTGTGCCGCTTTCAAACTTCAGTTTTGAGGCAAAAAGCTCCTGATCGCATCCGGCGCAAGTGAAAACACCCGCGCGCTTTTCATGCAGCAAAGCGCATGAGCCTGGCCGCTCCGTGCCATGCTCGCGCATGACATGATATTGCTCAGGCGTGAGACGCTTGCGCCATTCAACATCGCTCAAGGTGAAAGGAAAGTCTGAAATAGTCATGGATGCTTGCTCCGGCCCGCGATCAGACTTCGCATATCGGTGAGCCCGGCCACTTTTTCCAGTGCTTTGTCGATGAAACTTGCTGGTTTGAGCCCGAAGAAAGCGGCAATGACTGCGGTTGATGGCGGCATCAGCATGTGACCTAGGCCCGGCACAGCGTCATATTCAATCACATCGCGGCCTTTGGCATCGCGCCAGATGCGGCGACGCAGACCACCGGGCATCACGCGATCAAAATCTGGCGTAGCAGGCAGCCCTTGCACATGCCGCCATTGACGCACCAGCCCGTTCGCATTGGCTGGCACAACAACATCATCCGAAAGCCCATGCCAGATGAGAAGGCGCGGCCAATTCTTGGCCTCGCTAGTCAGGCGCACAGCGGCGGCAGCTAGCGGTCCAGTCCTTTTGTCGCCGTGCGACATGGCCTCCAAAGCTTGCGGCACCGTGTCAGCTACACCGACAGGCAGGCCTGAAATTACAGCGCCTGCCGCAAAGACTTCCGGATAAGCGGCAAGCATTGCCGCTGTCATCGAGCCGCCAGCGGAAAAGCCCGTGATGAAAATCCGCGCCGGATCGAGCGCATGAGCCTGCGCAAGATGTGCGACCATGGCGCGGATCGAAGCCGCTTCGCCCAGATCGCGCCCACGACGGCGAGGGCTGAACCAGTTGAAACAGGTCTGCGCATTATTCGCCTCCTGCTGCTGCGGGTAGCAGACAAGAAAGCCGAGCTCGGCAGCCAAGGCGCACCAGCCCGCGCGGAATTCATATTGCGCGGGCGTCTGACCGCAGCCATGCAAAACGACAACCAGCGCCGGATGAGCGCTAACCTGCGGCGGCACAAAGACATGCATCCGCAAATTTCCGGGGTTAGGCCCGAAATCCATAACCTCGACCAATGGCCCCGAGACGGTCGGCGGATCAGCCGGCATCAGATCGAAAAGCCGCAGCCATTGCAGGCGTGCGCGCTTCAGCTCTTCAATTGTGCGGCCGAGACGATGCATTCGAGAGCTTTTCCGATTATGCTGCATTGCAGCAAAGGCGTACCATAGCCGAGATCAGCCCAAGACGCTAATCGGCACGCCGGCATCGGGTCGGAGCTCGGGGTCTGGTCAATCCGTCAGGATGAGCGCCCAGAAAACCTTGTATTTGGACTCCGCGACATAAGCGGTCGCAATGCCCATGCGGCGCATGGCCGGATTGAGCATATTTTTGTTATGCGAGGGCGATTCCCGCCAACCCGAGAAAGCTTCGGCCAGCGTGTAATAGCCAGCGCCGACATTTTCGGTGGCGGTCTTATGGTCGAGCTTGTTCCAAAGCCGCGATTGCAGCGAGCCGCCGACGTCATGACTCATGCGGTCAGCGCGCGCCATAGCCAGAGCTTGGTCTTGGGCGGCATCCATCAAGGCCGGGTCGAGCGACAAGGCCGAGAGGCCGTTATTGGTGCGATAGATCGAAATCATATCGCGTGCGGACACGGCATCGACCTTTTCAGCCCGCGCATTCAGCCTTTTGTAAAAACCGGGACCACCATCCATGGTGAAACCCACCGGCGCGGACGAACAGCCCGCCAAAGACAGGCTGCCAGCAGCGAGAAGAAAAGCACGGCGTGACGCGACGAAAGTCATCTGATGATCAATCCTGTTTCTTGAGAGTGTCGAGCCCATCAATATGGATGATGGGCGCCGGTGCCGCGGGCGGTGAAATGTTGATGTTTTCAATCTTGAAGCGCGCATGAATAGCGAAATGCAAATCGCTCTTCACGCGACCTGCTTTTTCCACGTCGCCGACAAAACAGATCAGCTCGAATTTGAGCAGGCTCTCGGTCATGGCAATGAACATGACATTCGGAGCGGGTAATTTTTCAACCATCTCATGCTGCTTGGCGACATCAATCAAGACTGTGCGGACATGTTCTGGATCGGCCTCTAGATTAACCGCCACCGGAATTTTGATGCGGCCGATCTTGTCGCCGCGCACCCAGTTTTTCACCACGCCTGTCACGAGATTGGAATTGGGCACAATCATCGTCACGCGATCAAAAGTCTCAATCTCTGTCGAGCGGACATTGATGCGCCGGACATAGCCTTGTTCTTCGCCAACCACGACAAGATCACCCACGCGCACTGCGCGCTCCCACAAAAGAATCAGGCCAGAGACGAAATTATTGACGATAGATTGCAGACCAAAGCCGATACCGACAGACAAGGCGCCTGCGACAATGGCCAGCTTTTCGAAGGAAAAGCCCAGAGTGCCAAGCGATATGGCGACCGCGACGATAAAGCCGACATAACCAATGCTGGTGCGGATGGAATTGCGCAGTCCGGTATCAAGTTGCGTATGGGGCAGAAGCTTTTTTTCAAGCCAGCCCTGCATAGTGCGGGTGACAAACAGCACGACGGCAAAGAAGAAGAGCGCCAAAGCAATGCTGGCGAGCGAGATGGTCACATCACCAATCTTGAAGCCGAAAAAGGCGGAGCGCAGATTGGCCAGCATATCATCTGACTCAATGCCCCAAGGTGCGAGCACAAGCAGGATGGCCGCTGCTGTCAGGCTGACTGTGGCAACACCTGCCAGCAAGACGCCCAATTGTTCGAGTGATTCACGCCGCAAACCCAAGCTCGACATGACAGCACGTGCAATGGGCGCGGGTGGGCGCAGAGCATGTTCAAAACCCTCATTGGCAAAGATCACCAGCATATAGGTGACGCAGCCAACAAAGGTGACCCAGACAATCTGGTCTGTGACAAAAGCGCCGAAAGCGACATAACCAATCAGCACAGATCCCAGGACGGCAACAATGGCGATCCAGGCGACAAAACGTAACGGGCCCGACCAATCTTGTCCCGGCTCCACCAACGGACCGAGACATTCATCATCACTTTGAGAAGGCGCCATAATGCCTTTGAGCGAGACGGCCATGAGCAGAGCAACAGCCGTTGCTCCCATGGCGCGCACAACCACGGCGACAGGCAGCGAGACCGCGATCAATTCATTGATCGCTTCGATGACCTTCATCAGCGAAACAATAATAACAACGCCCATGAAAAGATTAGCCAGACGCAGCGCTGCCGAATCTGAAAGCTCCATCAAACGCCACGTTGGACGCAAAGGCGCCAGCAGACCCCGCACAATGCCTGCAGCAAAAGCAATGCGCCGAACACTTTCAATAAATGCCTGCAAGACAGGCTCAAGTCGCGCGTTGACGAGATCAAAAGCGTGCAAGACTTGCGCAAAAGCCAAAGCCGCAAGAATGGGCACGATAGCCGTCACTGCGCCAATCCAAAGCGCCGCTATGACTTTCTGTAAACGCGTAGGCTCGACAGCTTGTGGTGTG
>Ga0209400_1001312_pt1 | contig 20121 bp, 17 predicted proteins | sample M_130807_EF_Meta_FD_187313 | JGI IMG/M metagenome (GOLD analysis project Ga0209400, IMG submission 187313) | Freshwater microbial communities from Lake Montjoie, Canada to study carbon cycling - M_130807_EF_MetaG (SPAdes) (version 2) | ecosystem: Environmental > Aquatic > Freshwater > Lake... | reverse complement strand
ATTCGACACGAAGATTTTGCCGTCGCCAATGCGGCCGGTCTGGGCGGCTTTGCGAATGGCCTCAATGGCGCGCTCGACAACTTCATCCCCGAGAACAATTTCGATTTTCACCTTGGGGAGAAAATCAACGACATATTCGGCGCCACGATAGAGCTCTGTATGGCCCTTCTGGCGGCCGAAGCCTTTCGCCTCGGTGACGGTAATGCCTTGAAGGCCTGCTTCCTGCAGAGCTTCCTTCACTTCATCCAGCTTGAACGGCTTGATGATCGCCTCGATCTTTTTCATGCGCGCTCGCAACTCCCCGCGGGATCCTCACGCCTTCACCCCGAATTGGGGAGGGTCAAAGGATCCAAAACATCGTTGGTCTCATTAGCATCGGCCTGCCGTAGGCGCTATGCCCAAATGCGGCAGGAGATGGGGCATGAGGTTCCCTAAAGGGACTATAGGACGATTGGTCGGCGGGCGTAACGCCCATTTGGCTAGAATTTTGTGCACAATCTGCTGATTACGCGCGGGCACGTCGGAACCTGCCACGCGGTTTGAAATCCCACAGTTATTAAAAAATGCGTGCGTTTGCGCTGACCTCAGTCTTTGGTCGGGCCGGTCGCAATCGCCGGGCCGTCCGGCTTGCCCCATTCCGCCCAAGAGCCATCATAAAGCGCGCCGGCCTTATGTCCGGCGACCGTCAGCGCGAGTGTGATGATAGCGGCGGATACGCCTGACCCGCAGCTCGTGATGACGGGCTTGCTGGGGTCAATGTCCGCTTGCGCCAAGACGGCGTTCAATTGCTCGGGCGATTTCATGCGGCCATTGTCGAGCAGGAGCGAGAAGGGCAGGCTTTTCGATCCCGGAATATGGCCCATGCGAAGTCCGGGGCGTGGCTCTGCGACCTCACCACGAAAACGCTCGGCAGGGCGCGCATCCAGCACTTGCGCATGGGTTGCGAGCGCGCGCTGTACGTCATTCTGATTGGCGAGGACGGAATGATCCAGCCGTGCCGTAAAATGCGACGGCGCGCGGAACACTTCGCCATCTTCGAGCGGGTGATTTTCTGCCTTCCATGCAGGCAGACCGCCATCGAGCACATGCACATCGCGCGCACCAAAGGCTTTCAGCATCCACCAGATGCGTGGTGCCGAAAAAAGACCAAGCCCATCATAGACAATGATGGTCGCGCCATCACTGATGCCAAGCTTTCGCATAGCGCTCGCAAATTCATTGGGCTGCGGCATCATATGCGGCAAGTCGGTGGCATGTGACGAAATGGCATCGAGATCGAAAAAGACAGCGCCGGGAATATGCCCTTCGAGATATTCTTTTCTCGGGTCGCGGTTCAGAGCTGGCAAATACCAGGAGCCATCGATGATGACGATTCCCGGTGTGCCAAGCTTTTCAGCCAGCCATTGGGTTGAAACGAGCGGGGCAGGGAGTGTCATGCGCAACGCCTTATCGGAGATCAGGCTTGATTGTGGAAGCGCGTTCCATCCAAGCTGGGATCGGCAAATTCTTTTCGCGCAGGAAAGCCGGATTATAGAGCTTTGACGCATAGCGCGCGCCACCATCACACAGGATGGTCACGATCGTGTGGCCGGGCCCCATTTCTTTGGCGAGCCGCATGGCGCCTGCAATATTGATTGCGACGGAACCACCCAGCAGCATGCCTTCTTGCTCGGCGAGATCAAACAGGATGGGAAGCGCTTCTTCATCGGTGATCTGGAAGGCTATATCAATTGGCGCATCGACGAGATTGGCGGTGATGCGGCCTTGTCCAATGCCTTCCGTAATGGACGAGCCTTCGGCCTTCAGTGAGCCATGCGCATAATAATGATAGAGCGCCGCGCCCATCGGATCACTGATCGCAATTTTGATATTTTTATTGCGCTCTTTCAGTGCCATGGCGACACCAGCCAATGTGCCACCTGTGCCGACCGCGCAGGTGAAACCATCCACCTTGCCATTGGTCTGCGAAAAAATTTCCGGACCCGTGGTTTCATAATGGCCACGGCGATTGGCGATATTGTCGAATTGATTGGCCCAGATCGCGCCCTGCGCATGTTCTTTGGCGAGGCGCTCGGCGAGGCGGCCGGAGACTTTCACGTAATTATTCGGGTTCGCATAAGGCACGGCTGGCACTTCGATCAGCTCTGCGCCTTGCAGGCGCAGCATGTCCTTCTTTTCCTGCGACTGGGTGTCGGGAATGACGATGACCGTCTTGAAGCCCAGAGCATTGGCGACGAGCGCCAGCCCAATGCCCGTGTTGCCTGCGGTGCCCTCCACAATGAGCCCGCCGGGATTGAGCTGTCCCTTGGCCATGGCATCCTGGACGATGGCCAGTGCCGCCCGATCCTTCACGGATCCGCCCGGGTTCATGAATTCCGCCTTGCCGAGAATCGTGCAGCCGGTCGCCTCCGAGGCATGGCGCAGTTTGATCAGGGGCGTGTTGCCAATGGCTGCAAGAACGTCTGGGGCGGTCGTCATCAGGGAAAACTCTTCCAATTTGATGAGGGAAGGGTCATAATTTGATCACATGTCGACCCTGAAAGGCCTTGGGTCAAGTGATCTGGCGTATAGTATAGAGCGTAACACCCATGAATTCATTGGCTTGAGGGGGTCGATGGCGTGAGGCTGGCGTGGAAGGCGCTAGGTTAGACCGCATAAAGCGGCTAACCAGATACCGGGCAGGGGCTTGAATTGAAACACGAGTTTGTTGGTATGGAGGGCAGAGGTGAAGCCGTAGACGTGCTTCTTGCCTCTTATGGCGCCGGATCGCTTGATCCGAGCCTTCATGCTCTTGTGGCCGCTCACTTGATTTTGAAGCCGCAGTCGCGTCGCTTCGTTGCCGCACTCGAAGAGTTGGCGGCTGATCATCTCACGCAAATCACACCCGAGCCGCTATCGCGTCGCGATGAGCGTCTGGCCGAGATTTTTGCCGCTGAGCCTGCGCCCCGCGTGGCTGCGCCAGCTGCCAAGGGCTCCGACCTTTTGCCTGCACCTCTGCGTCATTACCTCGGTCGTGGCCTGAACGACATTCACTGGCGCACGAAGCTGCCGGGCGTGAAAGAATTCCGCATCGAAGATAAGGGCCGCGGTGATGCGAGCCTGCTTTGGGTGCGCGCGGGTCGCCGCATGCCGTCTCATACGCATGAAGGCTCGGAAGTGACGCTGGTTCTGCAGGGCGGCTTTTCGGATGTCACGGGCCATTATGGGCGCGGTGACATTGCCATTGCGGATAATGATCTCGATCACAAGCCCATCTCTGATGAGGGCGTGGATTGTCTCTGCTTTGCCGTGACGGATGCGCCTTTGCATCTCACAGGTCCCTTTGGTCGCGTTTTCGACCGACTGTTTGGGGGTAAGCGCTGATCCCCTATCGCGCCAAACCGCAAGATGGTGTGGCGCTGGTGACAGGCGCTTCGTCCGGTATTGGCGCTGAAGTGGCGCGCCAATTGGCGGCACAAGGTTTCAAAGTCATTGCTGTGGCCCGTCGCGCGGACGAGCTTGCCAAGCTTGCTGCTGAAGCAACGTCTGGCAACATCATTCCCCTGACCGGCGATGTGACCGATCGTGCAGCCATGCGTGATATGGTGGAGCGCATCGAGCGCGAGAACGGCGCCATTGCGCTCGCCTTCCTCAATGTCGGCACTTACTTTCCAGACAGCGATGATGATCTGGGCGGCGATGGTTTCCGCAAAACCTTTGCCGTCAATCTTGATGGTACCGTCAATCTGATCGGCCCTTTGGTGCGCGCCATGAAGCTGCGCGGGCGTGGGCAAATTGCCGTCAATTCATCCGTGGCAGGTTATGGCGGTCTGCCGCAGTCGATTGCTTATTCATCCTCGAAGTCAGCGTTGATTGTGATGTGCGAGGCGTTGAAATTCGATCTCGACAAGCTCGGGATTACGATTCAAGTCGTGTGCCCCGGTTTTGTGAAAACGCCGCTTACCGACAAGAATGATTTCCCCATGCCTTTCCTCATTTCTGTTGAAGAGGCGGGCAAGAGCATACTCGATGGTTTTCAGAATGGCGGCTTTGAGATTGCTTTCCCAAAGCGCATGGCGTGGCTGTTGAAATTTATCAACCTGCTGCCCTATTCGGCCTATTTCTGGCTCGTTGGCAAAACAACGGGCCGCTAAGCGCGTTCGATTTGATCGCGCAAACCTGCCTGCATTTTCTCGTCAATCGGAAAATGCCACATCAGCGCAGCCGCGCTGATTTTCAAAACAATTGGCAGACCGGCATAGAGAAAGCCGAGCATGGCAAGGCCGCTGTCGGTGCGTAGCCCCGCAGCCGGATCAAAACCCGTCGCGCCCAAGAGCGGGAAGGCAACACCGACGGCGAGTGCGAGCGCGAGCTTGGTTGCCAATCCCCAAGCCGCAAAATAAAGGCCCGAGCGCTGCTCGCCTGTGGCGGCTGTGTCGACATCAATCACATCGGCTTGGATAGCAGGCGGCAGAACAAGGTCAGCGCCCAGCGCCAAGCCTGTGCCGATGCACACCGCCGTGAAGAGTGCCGTCTGTCCGGTGCCCAGGAAAGGTGCGGGCAAGAAACAAGCGCAAGCGAGCAACATGCCACAGCACCACGCGACATGTTTGGATGTTTTACGTGCGAGCCAAAGCCAGAAGGGCACGCCAATGAGTCCGCAGATGAAATAGAGAACAAGCAAAGGTCCAGCTGCATCGCCAGCACCCAGTTTCTCACTCACATAAAAAAGAAACAAAGTCGCCGGAAAGCCATTGGCAAAGCCGTTGAGCAGGAACGCCGCGATAAGCCTGATGAAGGGCCGATTGGCGAGAAGCTGAAGTAGTCCTTGTTTCAGCGGCAGCGGATTTTTGGAATGATCTTTGGGCTCTTGCACGCGCGTGACGCTCAGCAAAGATGCAAGCGGCAGAACGATGAGTGTGAAAAGCCCAAGTGCAAAAAGTACGGCGCCCTCGCCGGAATAGCCCGCCATAGGCACCAGCACTTGCGCGAAGAGCGCCAGCAATGTGCCAATCAGAGCAAATGTCTCTCGCCAGGCTGTGACACGTGCGCGGCCCGCATAATCGTTGACCAGTTCTGCGCCCCATGCGGCATAGGGCACAAGGACTGCAGTCGAGGCGACAGAGAGAACAACGCCCCAGAAGGTGAGATAGAAAAGTCCGGCACCTGCAGGGGGCGTGAAAACGAGATAAGTGCAAATAGCTGTTGGCAGAGAGGCAGCTAACACCCAAAGGCGCCTGCGCCCGAAGGTCGGTCGCCAGCGGTCAGCAAAAAGCCCGGTGAATGGATCGGCCAGTGCATCGATGATGCGTACAATGAGCAATGCCGAGCCAACGGCTGCGATGGGCAACATCAACTCGCGTGCATAAAATGCCGGAACGAGCACATAGAGCGGTAGAGTGAGGACAGCCAAGGGCAAAGCTGGAAGCGCATAAGCAGCCAATTCGCCCGTGCGGATTGTGCTCATGGTGCGCGTTCAGCTTTTCGCAAAAATCATTTGGCGCACATCAATCGTGCCCGCGCGGAATCCTGCCTCGCAATAAGCCAGGTAATATTCCCATAGGCGGCGGAAATGCTCGTCAAAACCCATTGGTGTGAGCTGCGGCCAAGCTTTGCGGAAACTGTCGCGCCAATGCGAAAGCGTGACCGCATAATCGAGGCCAAAAATACGCTCTGCCGACAGCGACAGGCCGTGCTTGTCGCCCATTTTGCGCATAATGGTGGGTGTCGGCAGCATGCCGCCCGGGAAAATATAGCGGCGGATGAAATCGATATCGCCACGATAATGCGGGAAAATTTCATCCTGAATGGTGATGACCTGCAAACCGGCTTTGCCGCCTTCTTTCAAGCGATCCCGCAACTGACGGAAATAGACCGGCCAATATGCTTCGCCCACAGCTTCAAACATTTCAATGGAAGCAATGCGATCAAAAACACCTTTTTCGTCGCGATAATCCTGCATTCTAATTTCGACGCGATCAGACAGGCCTGCTTTGCGCATGCGTTCAGTCGCAAAATCATATTGTTCTTTGCTGATGGTGAGGCCGGTGACGCGCGCGCCAATTTCTTTTGCCGCATATTCCGCAAATCCGCCCCAGCCGCAGCCGATTTCGAGCACATGATGGCCAGGCTGCAAATCAATGTCGCGCGCGAGGGCTGCATATTTGGCGCGCTGCGCCTCGGCAAGATTCTTCGCATTATCGGTGAAGAGGGCAGATGAATAGGTCATCGTGCCATCGAGCCATGCCGAATAAAATTGATTGCCGAGATCATAATGGGCGTGAATGTTGCGCCGTGACCCGGCCTTGGTATTGCGATTGCGCCAATGCAGGAAGCGATGGAAGAGGCGCACCAGCGGTTTGCCATCCAGCAATTTATGAATAATGGGCTGATTGACGCAGAAGAGTTCAAGGAAGTGCGTGAGGTTGGGGCTTTCCCAATGGCCCTTCAAAAAGGCTTCCGCAATACCGACCTCGCCACCCGCCGCCAATTCATTGGCGAAATCGAAATCATGCACGATCATCTGTGCTTCTGGGCCATCTTCCGGACCTTGAAAACGCAAGCTGCGACCATCTGGCATTTGCACATCCAGCGAGCCGCGCTCGAGCATGAGTATGAAATCCAGAGCGCGGCGAACGGCAAAAGGATAATCTTTGGCAATCGCAGCGACATTATCTTGGCTGACAAGGATATGATCATGCGCGATGGATTGGGTGCTCGTCATCACATTCATAGGCGTGCATCCGGAAAAGCGTTATTATCAGGCCCGTGATAGCTAAGAGGGGCTGGCGGAACAGGGCGGGTGCGAATGCGCAGACCTTTCAGATAGAGGCGCATCGCTTCCCAGTGAATAGCTGCGACAATTTTGAAGGTCAGTAGCGGAATACGCAAGAAATTTGCAAGCAGGGTGGCTGTGGTCGCCTCTTCGCGCCTTCCATTGAAAGTGGCTGCCAGGATCGGGCCTTGCGCATCGGTTTCGAGGATCCGCAATTTCAATGTCTCGCCGGGTGGCTGGAGACGGAAATGATAGCGCATCGACATATCGAGGAAGGGCGAGACATAGAAAATCTTGTTACGTTCTTGTCTCACACCGCCTGCGTGGGCTTCGCCCGGCACGATGGGTGCCACATATGTATGTGCCTCACCGAACGTGTTGCGCACTTCATACACTAGGGCCGCCAGCTCGCCACTTTCATCATAGCAATAATAGACTGACAGCGGATTGAAGGTGAAGCCGAGCACGCGCGGATAGCAAAGCAGGAAAACGCGACCACCCGAGAGATCCATTCCTGCATCAGACAAGATCCGGTTCATATAGGTGCGCAAGTCGGAGCCATCACGTGGTCCGTGATCTTTGGTCGAGAAGGAGAGCAGATTGAACCGGCCGACCGACAATATCGGTGAGAGGCGGTGTACCTCATCCAGACGGTCGAGATCGATCAGTGTGGAAAAAACATCATAAGTGAAGCGATGCGTTACGGGCTTCATGCGCGCATGCATCACCGGCCCGCGATAAATCAACAGGCTGGCGTGCGGCGGCTTGAAGCGGCCATCATTCACTGCACAAGCTCCACTTCGCGATTGGCTTCGTCAGGCAGAGTTGAAATCGGGAGCGGATCCGTGTCGCGCATGTTGGCCCAAGGTGCGGGACACCCCAAGCGCGCAGCCACTGATATGCCAGACAGCAGGCCATCTTCATGGAAGCCATGGCCGGTCCAAGCACCAGCGAACCATGTGCGGCGTACGCCTTGAATGTCATCCAGGCGCTTGCGTGCTGCGAGGGCCGCCGTATCGAATTGCGGATGCTCGTAGTTAAAGCGCGCGAAAGTCAGTTCGGGCTTTGGCTCGAAGGGCGGGTTCAATGTCACAAAGAGCGGCTTGCTCTCGTCAATCTTTTGCAGCCGGTTCATCCAATAGGTGACAGCACAAGCACGATCATCCACATCGCCTTCGCGCAGGAAATTCCACGACGCCCAAGCCGCACGGCGTTTGGGCATGAGGGAGAGATCGCGATGCAGCCACACATCATTGGGCGCATAGCGGCAGGCTGAGAGAAGGGCCTGCTCATTGGTATCCGCATCTGCCAAAGCTTTGAGAGAATCGGGCGCATGTGCCGCCATGACGACATGATCGAAGTTTTCGACGCCCCCTTGCGCATCGCGGATCGTCACATGATCCACGTGGCGTGTAATGGCAGTCGCGCCGCAATTGAGGCGCAAGCGATCGCCGAAGAGATCAGCCAGCTTGCGGACATATTCGCGGCTGCCGCCGGCAACGGTGCGCCACCGCGGACGATCCCATTGCAAGAGACAATGATTGTCGAAGAACTCGATGAAGCTGGTAGCTGGAAAATTCAGCATTTCGCGCGGGCTCGTCGACCAGATGGCCGCGCCCATGGGCACCAGATAATCGCGGCAGAGGCGCTGCGAAAAGCCATGGCGATCGAGATAGTCTTGCAAAGTGCCGGGCCCAATAGTTGCAGCACGCGCATCTTTGATGGCTTGTTTCTGGAAGCGCGGAATTTCCAAGAGCAGCGCAAGATAGGAGGGCGAAAAAAGATTGCTGCGCTGGGCAAACAATCCGTTGATCACGCCTTTGCCGTCCTGACCACACCATTCGAATTTGCCGCGATCGGCTGAGACCGAAAAGCTCATGTCCGATAATTGCGTTTTGACATGCAGATAATCGAACATGGCGGTGAGGTTGGGATAATTCTTCTCGTTGTAAACGATAAAGCCGGTATCTACTGCGATCGGTGTTCCATCGTAGTTGATGTCAACCGTTGCGGTATGACCGCCCGCGCGCGCTTCGCGCTCATAGAGCACGATTTCATGGCCATAGCTCTCTTGAGACAGAGCCAGTGCTGCCGCATGTCCGGTTATACCTGTGCCGACGATGGCAATTTTCATATCAAGCCATATCTGTTTTTGTTGAAGCCAGCGCCGCCTGCGCACGGTCGCGTGCGCGGGCATGATCGACCATCGGCTTGGGATAAGTTTTGCCCAGAGTCACGCCTGCGGCTTTCAAAGCTGCATCAGGTGCGTTCCAAGGCTCGTGAATCCAATTGTCCGACAGTTTGGCCAGTTCTGGAACCCATTGGCGAACATAGGCCGCTTCAGGATCAAACTTTTGCGCCTGCAAGGTCGGATTGAAAATGCGGAAGTAAGGCGCGGCATCGGCGCCCGAGCCCGCGACCCATTGCCAGCTTGCTGTATTATTGGCCGGGCACGCATCGCACAACGTGTCCCAAAACCATTCTTCGCCAATGCGCCAATCGCCCAAAAGATCTTTCACAAGGAAAGAGGCGGCAATCATGCGCACGCGATTATGCATCGTGCCGGTGTGCCAGAGTTCGCGCATGCCGGCGTCCACAATGGGATAGCCTGTCTGGCCCCTTTGCCAAGCGCGCACATCTTTCGCGTCGAGATCGATCCAAGGGAAGGCATCAAACTTCGGTTGAAAGTTGCGCGTCGCCAGATCGGGGAAATGATAGAGCAGGTGATAGGCAAATTCTCGCCAACCGATTTCGCTTAAAAACTTGTCGGCATCGCGCGCAGGCACGTTGCCGCTGTCTTGTGCATGGCGTGTCGCATGCCAGACCTGACGCGGCGATATTTCGCCAAAGCGCAGATGCGGTGACAGATTGGAGGTTGAGGGCACATCGGGTCGATCACGCATTGTGCCGTAATTTTTGGCGCGTGTTTCGAGAAATGCTGCGAGGCGCTCTTGCGCCCCTTTTTCACCCGGTTGCCATGTGTCGCGCAAACCGCCAGCCCAATCCGGCTTTTTCGGCAGGAGGCCGAGCTTGTCCAGGGCCACGCGCTTCGGGCCTTTGGTCGGCCATTCTGCGCCTTTGATTTTGGTGGCGCGCGGCAAGGGGCCATCTGGCTCGCCTTTCGCGAGAGCCGCACGCCAGAATGGCGAATAGACTTTGAAGAAATCTCCGCCCTTTGTTTGCACTTCCCAAGGCTCGTGCAGAAGCTGCCCGTTAAAGCTCTTCACCACATGACCGGCATCGCTGAGCGCGGATTTGATATCGCGGTCGATGGCAATTTCGGCCTGACCATAGCGGCGCGTCCAATAGACCGCCTCAGCATCTGTTGCCTTGGCCAAGGCTGTGATGAGGGGCAGGGTCGCGCCATGCAGTATGTCGAGCCGGGCGCCTGCTTTTTCGAGGGCGGCGGAGAGGGCGGCGAGCGAATGATGCAGCCACCAGCGCGACGCGCTGCCAAGTTTTCTTAGGTTGGGGCTCTCTTCGTCGAAAGTATAGACGCATATCAGCGGGCTTGCGCTGTAGCGTGCAGCTTCGAGGGCCGGATGGTCGGAAAGGCGCAGATCGTCACGAAACCAGACGATGGCAGGTCGGGAAGTGACTGGCGGCATTCTGGAACTTTTGTCCTCGGTCGACCACAAAACTACGTTTCGGAAGCTCCAATAGATTGGAGTGGCTCATTGATCGGCTTTCGGGCGGCCGGGGTCAAGCTCGGACCTCAGTTCAATCGCGGAAACGTGCATAGAGCGTGCACCGCACCCTGTCGCAGTCTCTAAGTTCCCATTTTGAAGACCGCGCTTCAGGCGCGGCTCGGGAGGTCTCATGAAATTGTTTCGATCCCTTGCTTTGGCCACTTTGGCCACACTTGCTCCTTTTGCCACTACTGCTTCCTTGGCCCAACAGGCCTGGCCCCAGAAACCTGTGACATTCATCATCCCCTTTGCCGCGGGTGGGGGCACGGACGCCTTCGCACGTCCCTTGGCGGCCCAGCTCGAAAACCAGCTCGGCACGCGCATTGTGCTCGAAAACCGTGCTGGAGCAGGCGGGACGGTCGGCGCCTCGGCAGCAGCAAAGTCGGCTCCCGATGGCTATACATTCTTCATTGGCGCAGCTCACCATGCCATTGCGCCCGCTCTCTACCCGAAGCTCGATTATAATATTGAGACGGATTTTGCCCCCATCGGCCTCGTTGCCTCGCCACCGCAGGTCATCGTGGTTCATCCGGGCAAAGTGGCCGCCAAGAGCGTCCAAGAGCTGATTGCCTTCGCCAAGGCCAATCCGGGCAAACTCAACTTCGGTTCAGCTGGCAATGGCACAACCCATCAGCTGGCGGGTGAGCTTTTCAAGCTCAGCACGGGCACAAACCTCACCCATGTGCCTTATCGCGGCGCGGGCCCGGCTCTGACCGACCTTGTCGCGGGCCATATTGAAATGATGTTTGACGGGCTTGGTTCGTCAGCAGCCCAGATCGAGGGCGGGCAATTGCGCGCTCTGGCTGTCGCAGCCCCCAAGCGGGCGGCGGCTTTCCCAAATGTGCCGACGGCGGCCGAGGCGGGCCTGCCCAATTACGAGGTCGCGACCTGGTATGCCATGTGGGCCCCCAAGGGTACGCCTGAGCCCATTCTCGCGCGCATGACCAAAGAGCTTCAGACAGCCTTGGCAACACCAAATGTGATTGAGGCCTGGAAGCGCAATGGCTCGGAAATCCCCAATCTTTACGGGGCCCCGCTCACGGCTTTCGTCACATCTGAGGTTGCCCGTTGGGGCAAAGTGGTGCGCGAAGCCAATGTGAAGATCGAATAAAATTGGAGGCCTCGCCCGGAATCGAACCGGGGTGCAAGGATTTGCAGTCCTCTGCGTAGCCACTCCGCCACGAGGCCTCTGATCAGCCCGCAGGGAGTGCTGTGGGCTGGCGCGTCTTAGCAAGGGCGGGGCAGGGGGGCAAGGACGTAAGCCGTCCGCACCCCTTTAATTTACTGTGTCGGCAGGTAAAGTCAGGTGCACCCTGCTTTTAAGCTTTGCAAAGCGGGGATCGCTTGCTATACGCCACACCGTCGCGACGCGGCATCGGTCCCCGATAGCTCAGTTGGTAGAGCAGACGACTGTTAATCGTCTGGTCGCAGGTTCGAGTCCTGCTCGGGGAGCCACTTTCTTCTTCATCATTGTTCAGAACTTGTGCCGGGTTTCTGGCGCATCGCCTTAGGCCGCCTGATTCTCTTGCGGCTCTTTATCTTCATGCACGTTTTCGAGCGGCGCTTTAAACTTCCACACCACGCCTTCGCTCTCGAACCGATAGTCCACGTCACCGAATAATGAGCGCGCGGTCATATCGGCAATCACAATATGGCCAAAGCCGCGATGACGGGGTGGGGAGACGGGTGGTCCACCATGTTCGCGCCATTCCATATGGAAGATCGGATTGTCCTCAACATGTTGCGTGTCCCATGTGACGAGAATCCGTCCATCGGGAGAGGATAGCGCGCCATATTTCACGGCATTGGTCATGAGTTCATACAGCCCCATGCCAATGGCTTGAGCGGCGCGCGGCGATAATTTGATTTGCGGTCCCGCCGCAACAATTTGCCCACCAGAGAGATCGTGGAATTGGCTGAATTGCGAATGAACAAGATCGGCGAGTGACGCGCCGATCCAATTGCTTTCAACCAAAACATCATGGGCTGAGGCCAAGGCGGTTAGGCGGCTGTTGAAGCGATCCTTGAAATCATCGAGATCTTTTCCCGTGCGCGCCAATTGGCCTGCAATTGAGCGAATGACGGTCAAAAGATTTTTTGTGCGATGGTTCAATTCGCGCATCACAAAAATCTGCTGCGCCTCGCGCTCACGCCGCTCGGTCAAGTCCAGCACGAAACAGGTCCAAGTAAAGGGATTTGTCTCATAAAGCGTGGCGCCGATCAGGACCGGGATCGTTCGCCCGTCCTCGATCCAGATTTCTGTTTCCATCGGCGGGCAGGTGCCGCGCTTATGCAAAAATGTGGTCACGCGCCGATCTTTGACCAGAGCGATACCGTCTTTCCCGATCCAGTTAAATCCGTTTTTGCGAAATTCCGAGCGGGTGAGGCCAACGAGTTCAAGGAAGGCATCATTGGCCTCGATGATATTGTCTTCTGTGCAGGTGACAACGCCAAAGACATTGGCTTCCATCAGGCGTTTCATGCGCAGATTGGCCTTGGAGGCGGCGGCATGCTCGCTGGCTTCAACGGCCAATCGCGCATAGGCACGTTGTTCGCTTTGTGTAGAGGTCGCCGTGCGCCAGATCAGGAGGCACATAAAGGCAATGCTTGAAAAGCAAAGCAGCGCATAGGGTAAGACGCGCCAGACCCAAACCGACACAAGTTCGGAGAGTGACCGGCGCAGCACCAAATAAACCGGATAATCACCTACGCGGCGCACAATATAGGCGTTGGAGGGTTTGAGCCGCGCACCCGTTACACGCAATGTCGCGTTTTGCCCATTGGCGCTTTTGAGAATGCGCGCGGGCTCCTCCTGCTCATCCTTTGTTTCGACACCGGGATGGGTGCGCGCGAGCACTGATCCATCTTCGCGCACCAATGCAATCAGGTCGCCCGCGTCACGGCGCAACGGATCGTAAAAGCTTTCAAAGAAGCTCGTCTCAAAGGTCGAGAGAATGAGGCTCTCTCCCTGATCGCGCAAATGAATGCGCCGGCTAAGGAAGAATTGGCTCGCGCCCTGTTCATCGGCGTTGGAGGCTTTGCTCACAGCAATACGCCGGTTCTGATCGCGCAAGGCTGCGAGAATAATTGGATCCGATAATGATTTGGTGTCGATGGACGTGGCTTGGCTCGACAAAATCACTTGCGCAGGCATTTTGACTAAGGCGAGCCCCGCGACAGCTGGAGAGGAGCGGCGTAAGGCGCTGACGAATGCGCTCAGATCCTCGCGCTGGGCCTGCAGTGCGGCACGGTCCAGCCCCGAAACTCGCTGGTCAAGAGCCGTGATCATGGCTTCATGCGTCTCAAAACTGCGCACAGCATGTTCGTGCAAAAGTGAAGAGACACGTTCCATCGTGACCATGGCTTCTTCATCGGTTGTCATCCAAGCATTGCCAGCGCCAATGACGAAAAAGCCGAGGGGGAGAAAAATGGCGCAAATGACGAGGACAATAAAGCGCGTGTGGCGCGGGGGAGGGACAACCGCGTCATTCAAAGAATGATCTGAAAAAACCTGAGCCGGCTGATCGGCCACGTGAAAGAATCCTCTATGCGCTTAAAAACAACGCGCATGAAAAACTATGTCTCTTGTTGTAAAAATTCCGTCAAGCCAAGGCGCTGCAATAAGGTTAGCGAAAGTTCACTCTGAAGCTGTCATTGTTAGAAAAACAGAAGAAAATATATTTTTTCATGTTTTAAAATCAGATGCTTGAATTGAATTGTAGCGCTCTCCTATGAGTTCAGCGCAGTATTTTCGTTCCAAACGGCGGATCATAAAATGACCTGTCGCTAAAGATTGGAAATGATGGATGAAAGCATAATTGATCGCTGCGCCGCCGACTGCACCCAATAGCGGCACGGCTTGAGCCATGGCTTTCTGCGTCACAGCTACGCCAAAGCGCGCGGCGATTTGGTTCAATAAGCGCAAGATAACGGGAGCGGATTGGCTCGCTGCCGTGCTTGTGGCCATATATTGAGCAGCCTCTGAAATGCTACGCGCCAATAAAGCGCGAGTGGCAAAATAGGAAGAGGAGAGGAAGTCATCATCCTTGGCGTGCGAACCCAGTGCAAAGACTTCAATACAAGCCAAGGCCGCATCAGGATGCGACAGGTCTTCACTTTGAGCACGCGCTATATCGGCAATCGAGCGCAGTAAAATCACGGTCGAGATGGGCAATTCGAGGGGCAGGCTCATTAGGCCAAAAGCGCCACCCGTCGCACCAGATGCGACAGCCAAAGCTTGATGGAGGCGTGGAGAGGGCGCCCGAGTTTCAAGCTGCATGCTTTTGAGCGAGGCTTTCATGGCTGCTGACAGAGCTTGTCCAGTCGCCTTGCGCGCCATATTGCGGAGCCGTTCTGGCAGGATGAGGCTCGCGTCATCAAGCCTGCGTCCAATCACGCCCGAAAGCCTAGCCGTCAGCGGCATGTTCTCCAAACGCCGCCAGGCATCGTGCAAGTCACGCAGGTCTTCTGCCGACAAAGTCTGTTGGCTTGTCGTTAAGTCATGCGCAACAGGCAAGGGGAGATTCACCATTGAAGCTTTCTTTTGCAAAAGGATCCCGAAGCGAGGGTTGTTTTTAACCCTAAGGGTCACTCTTCTCGTTACGTAAGTATTTCTGACCTTGCGTCAACTTATGCATGTTTTTTGTTTCAGAACAGAAAGGTTTTGCAACTAAAAATTGTTTTATCTCCCAAGATACCCAGATTGCGGTTGCGCTCAGAGTAAACGGATATTGCGCAATTTGGGAGAAGTGTTTCAGCCGCTCTCAAAGTCGCTCCTTCATGATGCGCCCTTGCCAAAAGGGTTGCGTCATGTGTTGCGTTTTGTTCAGGTATTTCATTGTGTTGTGTTTTGCTTGCTTGGGCTTTGCTGTGAGCGGCGACAATGCACGGGCGCAATCGCGCAGCCTCTTTCTTGATTTTGGCCAGACGACATACACACCCACCGGATGGGCCGAATTTTGTGTGCGCTATAAGGGCGATTGTGAGCAGTCACATGATCGCACGCAGGAGATTATATCGAATGATGCCAATGTGGCGCTCATTTATCGCGTGAATAAGCAGGTCAACGATGCAATCAAGCCATTGCCGGATGTTGAGCATTGGCGACAGATCGACCGTTGGGATTATGCCGAAGACGGATCGGGAGACTGCGAAGATTACGCCTTGGTGAAGCGCAAGCTGTTGCTTGCGGCGGGTCTGCCGCAAGGCGCATTGCTGATGACGGTTGTGCGCGATAAGAATTCGGATGGCCATGCCGTTCTTACGGTTCGTACCGATAGGGGCGATCTCGTGCTCGACAATATGTCGGATCAATTGCATCTGTGGTTTCGCACTCCCTATCGTTTTGTCAAAATCCAATCGCAGCACGACCCCAACACTTGGGTAACGATTGGTGCCGGGACTACGCGCCCGCAAATTGTCTCGCGCTAACGCTTCGTAAGTCGATCTTGCCTGCGTCTTACGAGCCGTCTTTTATGGATGCCTGATTTTGAGAAAGGCATTTCCATGTTCAAAGGGCTGATTGTTTCTGGGACTTTTTTGCTGCTCATTGTGCAGCCCGGTCTGGCGCAAGATGCGGCCATGAAAATCTGTGGTGAGAAATGGCAGGCCGCCAAAGCATCAGGCGCAACCAATGGGGCGACCTGGCCGAAGTTTTTGGCTGATTGTCGTTCAAACCTGCCGGCTCCAGCTGCAACTGCACCCGCAAGCGCGCCAGCGCAGGTCGGGAAGCCCAACCCAAAACCTGTCTCGGATCCGCCGGCTTCCGCCAAATTGGCAGGGGCACCGATCTTTCCTTCCGTGATTTCTGCCAAATTTGCCGAATTACGACCCGCTCAGGCACGGCAGAAAACCTGTAGCGCTCAATACCAAGCCAATAAGTCTACGGGTGGTAATGCGGGTCTCAATTGGCTTGAAAAGGGCGGCGGCTATTGGAGCCAATGTAATAAAAAGCTGAAGGGTGTGTAAGGAAGCCCATACCTTCGGTTTGAGGGCCGGCAAATCATGGACAGCGCCCGCTGCTCTCGCCTATAAGCTGTGCCCATACGAGTCCTGAGAGGGCGCGGATCGCGCCGTTTTCTGTTTCTTGCCGGAGCGCCCATGACCGTCGCCGTCTTGTCCGATTTTGCCACGCAGCGCCAGACCATGGTGGATTGCCAAATCCGTACTTTTGATGTGACGGATCAGAATGTCATTTCGCGCTTTAATGACCTTCCACGTGAACATTTCCTGCCTGAGACCTTGAAGTCTCTGGCCTATTCCGATGCAGCACTTGAACTGCGGGCCGATGGCGCGTCGCGTACCATGCTTGCGCCACTTGTTTTAGCGCGCATGATCCAAGGTGCGGATGTCACGGAGACAGACCGAGTGCTCGATGTGGCCGGAGGGGCGGGCTATACGGCTGCACTTCTCGCGGGTCTTGCCAAAGAAGTTGTTGCGCTTGAATCCATTGCAACCCTTTCGTTGCAGGCGGCTTCAAATCTGGCTTCTGCTGGTGTGACCAATGCCAAGGCTGTGGCTGGGGGGCTGGATGGGGCCTCGGTCTCTGGACTGTTCGATCTCATTTTCATCAATGGTGCGGTCGAGGATGGCTTGGAGCCTCTTCTGGCTAAACTTGCATCTGGTGGTCGCTTGATCGCTGTTCGCAAGATCGCAGGACAGACCGGCAAGGTGACGCGCTTCGAGAAGTTTTCCGGCGAAACCAGCCATCGCATCCTTTTCGATGCGACTGCTCCGGTGCTGGATGTCTTTGCAGCCAGAGCAACTTTTGCCTTTTGATGCTTTGAGAGTAACTTTTACTGTATCATTTTTGCATCAATTTGCAATGTACATTTCTTGATTCGTTTATTTTGACGCAACGCACGTCTTGCTTGGGTTAGAATAGAGTTCAGGCGGGTTTGATGTCGTTGTGGCTTCGGTAACCACTATGGTTAAAATTCTGCCAATGCATTGGATTGATTCGAGGATTCAAATGGTCGGCAGTTTCGTTTGCGCAACGGAAACGGGTTCTTTCCGTCTCCGACTTATTGGCAGCGCGCTGTCTGTGGCCCTTGCGTCAGCTAGCCTTTGTGCGCCCGCTACCGCTGAGACAATTTCAAACGCTCTAGCGCGTGCTTACGGCTACAATCCTGATCTCAATCAGCAGCGTGCTGGCGCGCGCTCGGTTGATGAAAACATGCCCAATGCTTTGTCTGGATATCGTCCGACGATCACTGGCACAGTAGACGCTGGTCGCGGTTGGCTGGATCAGCATGCCGGTTCAAATGCAAAGTCGCCAGGTGATACGCGAAGCGCGACGAACCCGCGCGGTGCGGGCTTGTCTGTCACGCAGAATGTGTGGAACGGCAATCGCACGATGAATGGAGTCGATCGTGCAGAGACGCAGATTTTTGCGGCCCGCGAAACGTTGCGTTTGACGGAGCAGAATGTGCTCTCGGGTGCGGCCACCGCTTACATGAATGTGCTGCGCGATACGGCCATTCTCAATCTGCGCCGCAACAATGTGGAAGTGCTGGAGCAGCAGTTGCGCCAAACGCGTGACCGGTTCCAGGTCGGTGAAGTGACGCGCACGGATGTGGCGCAGTCGGAAGCCTCATTGGCGCAAGGCCAAGCAGATGCCTTTACGGCGCAGTCGAATTTGCAAACCAGCATCGCCAATTATCGCAGTTCGATTGGTGATGAGCCTAAGAATCTTCAGCCCGCGCGTCCACTCGACAAATTGATTCCGCCCTCCTTGCAGGCGGCGATTGGCATGTCCGAAGTCGAGCATCCGGGTTTGTTGGCAGCCCGTTTCACCGCCGAAGCGGCTAGGATTAATGTCAAAGTTATCGAAGGACAGCTTTACCCGACACTTGGCGTGACAGGCACTTTGTCGCGGCGTCATGATGTGGTGTCCACTCCTGATACAACCACGAATACAGCATCAATCGTCGCCTCTCTCTCGGTGCCAATTTATGAAGGCGGCGCTGTCTATTCAAACGTGCGTCAGGCAAAGGAATTGTTCCAGCAATCGCAATTGCAGGCCGATTTGCAGCGTGAAACCATTCGCGCGCAGGTCGTCTCGGCTTGGGGCGTGTGGTCGAATTCTTCAGCTGTGATTCAAGCCGCGCAGGCGCAAGTGCGCGCTGCTGAAATCGCTCTCAATGGCGTGCGGGAAGAAGCCAAGGTCGGGCAACGCACCACTCTCGATGTTCTCAATGCTCAGCAGACATTGCTCAATGCGCGTGTGCTGCTTGTGACTGCGCAACGTGACCGCGTGGTTGGTTCTTATTCCATGGTGGCCGCGTCGGGCCGCCTGTCGGCCAATACGCTGGGTCTCGATGTTGTCCCCTATGACCCGACGGTCCATTACAACCAGGTCAAGGGCAAATGGATCGGAACCGAGACACCGGACGGCCGCTAAAAAACAGCGGGGTAGGCGCCCGGGCGCCTGTCCACAACAGGTTTTTGCCTTCCTCTCTGTCAGCCTTGCTCTACCTCAGCCCAGCGTCCAATGTGATTTGACGCGCGCCAGCGCGGAAGTTGCGTTTGATTGAGCGTATGGAAAGAGCATCCGGCCATGACCCCCATTCCGGAATCGACAGCTGCCGAACAGAGGGCCCATGAGCCCTCGATGGAGGAAATTCTCGCCTCCATTCGGAAGATCATTTCCGAAGATGTTGCTCTGCCGATCAGCCCGCGCGCCGCACCCCGTCAGATTGCGCCCGAGCCGCGCTCCGTGCAGCCTGCCTACCGCCCGACGGGTGAGTTCAGTCTGTCCCCGCCGCCAGCGGCCCCGCGTATTCCCCGGATAGAGCCTCCATTGGCAGCGCCCGTCCGCCCGCCGGAGCCTCTGCGGCCTCTACCGCCTGTGCGCCCAGTGGAAGTCCCCCCCGCTTTGGAAGATGAGGGCCTGATCTCGGATGAAACCGGATCGGCTGTGGCGGCAGCCTTCAAAACCCTGTCCTCGGCACGTCCCGCCATGCCGGGACCGGAAGTCATGGAGGACATGGCGCGCGAGCTCTTGCGCCCCATGCTGAAAGAATGGCTCGACGACAATCTGCCGACCATTGTCGAGCGTCTGGTGCGGGCGGAAATCGAGCGCGTGGCCCGCGGCCCGCGCTGATTGCGTCGATCTGCCGTTCCTTTCATTGACAGTCTGATCTGGCTCGGGTTTTTAAGCCGCAACCCTTGAGAGTCGCGCGGTCCTGTGCCGCCTTTGCATGAGCTTGATAGTCCGATGATGGAAAAGACCTTTGATCCCGCCAGCGTGGAAGCGCGCATTTCGAGCGCATGGGAGCAGGCGGAAGCTTTCAAGGCTGGCCGCGCCGACCGGGCCGGGGCGGAAACTTTTTCCATTGTGATCCCGCCACCCAATGTGACGGGCTCGCTGCATATGGGCCATGCGCTCAACAATACGCTGCAAGACATTCTCTGCCGCTTTGAACGCATGCGCGGCAAGGATGTGCTCTGGCAGCCAGGCACCGATCATGCGGGCATTGCCACGCAAATGGTTGTCGAGCGCCAATTGGCTGAGCGCAAAGAATCCGGCCGTCGCGAAATGGGCCGTGAGGAATTTCTCAAGTGCGTTTGGGCTTGGAAAGCGGAATCGGGCGGGGCGATTGTCAATCAGCTGAAGCGCCTTGGCGCATCCTGCGATTGGTCGCGCGAACGCTTCACCATGGATGAAGGCCTGTCGCG
>Ga0209400_1001311_pt1 | contig 20127 bp, 18 predicted proteins | sample M_130807_EF_Meta_FD_187313 | JGI IMG/M metagenome (GOLD analysis project Ga0209400, IMG submission 187313) | Freshwater microbial communities from Lake Montjoie, Canada to study carbon cycling - M_130807_EF_MetaG (SPAdes) (version 2) | ecosystem: Environmental > Aquatic > Freshwater > Lake... | reverse complement strand
CAGCAGTTATTTCCTCTGATAAAGCTGCGTCTATTAAAACACGGCCACAGTTTTCACATACAATGATTTTCTTTCTTTGCTTGATATCACTTTGTCTTTGAGGAGGAATTCCAGCAAAACAACCACTGCAACTGTCTCTTTGAATATTTGCAACGCCAATGCCATTTTTGATGCCTCTTCTGATTCTTTCGTAAGACATAGCCAAACGCTCATCAGCCACTTCTAGAGCACTTGCACGAACTTTTAACAAGTCTTTTTCTTCTTTTTCGGTTTCTTTAACAATGGTATCTAATTCAGATTTCTTGGTTTTCAAATCGGCGTTTCTGCCTTCCAAATCAGTCTTTAAATTTTCCAAAGTAGCTTTCTTTTGTTCAATATCGTATTGGATATTTTTGATTCTTTTGTCTGCAGCTTGTTGCTCTAGGCCTTGAATCTCAATTTCCTTAGACAATGCTTCGTACTCACGGTTGTTCTTCACATTCTCTAATTGTTTTTCGTATTTTTTTACCAATGCTTTTGCATCTGTAATTTTGGTTTTATTGGCAGTGATAGACTCTTCCATCTTTTTGATTTCAGCTTGTAAATTAACCAAGCGTGTTTCATGACCTGCAATTTCGTCTTCCAAATCAGCAACTTCCATAGGGAGTTCGCCTCTTACTGAGCGTAAATTGTCAATTTTAGAATCAATTAATTGAAGCTTGAATAAAGCTTTCAATTTCTGTTCAATACTTATTTCTTTTGCAGCTGCCATATTTAGTAAAAGTAGTTTACTGGGTTAGTATTAGTTTGAGATAAAAGAACGGCAAAATTAGGAAAATTTTTGACAATCAAGTCGCTTATTAAATCTTTCGTATATTTTTCACTCTCAAAATGCCCTATATCAGCGATTAATAGCCTGTTTTCAGCATCAAAAAATTCATGGTATTTAAAATCGGCGCTCACAAATGAATCGGCACCTTGTGCAATGGCATCTTTTAATAAGAAACTGCCAGCACCCCCGCAAACTGCAACTTTTTGAATATTTTTACCTTCTAAATTGGTAAATCGAATCATTTCCAAATTCATGCGTTCTTTCAGGAATGCAAGAAACTCATTTTGGCTCATTATTGCAGGTAAATCTCCTATCATTCCAGCCCCAATTTCTTGGTTTTCATTCAGTAATTCAAAACATTGATAAGCAATTTCCTCGTAAGGATGGTATTTTCTTAGCGCTTTAAAAACTGCTTTGCTAAGGTGTTGAGGGTAGATGACTTCAAGCCTAATTTCATCTACATATTCAGTTTTCCCAATTTCACCATGAAAAGGATTGCTTTTTTCTAAAGGCCTGTAACTGCCTCTTCCTTTGGTTTCGAAAGCACAATTGTCATAATTGCCAATACTACCAGCCCCTGCTTCAAATAAGCCGTTTTTTAAATTTTCGGCATGTTCTGCAGGCACAAATACACATAAATGAACCAGTTTGCCAGAAATCGGCTTTAAAATTTTAGTATTCAACAAGCCCAATTTATTTGCAATGCTTTGGTTAACGCCATTTAGCACATTGTCTAAATTGGTATGGACAGCTAAAATTCCAATTTGGTGTTGAATGGCTTTGATAACAGTCCTTTCTACATAAGTATTGCCATTGATTTTTTTCAAGCCTTGAAACACAATGGGGTGATGACAAAGCACCAAATTGCATTTCTTTTGAATGGCTTCTTCAATCACAGCCTCTGTACAATCTAAACTGACTAAAATTCCTTTTACTTCTTGCTTGGGGTCTCCAACAATCAATCCAGCATTGTCATAAGATTCTTGCAGTGAAAATGGGGCGATTCCCTCTAGAAACGAGCTAATTGTATGAAATGTTACCATGCTATTGAGGCTTTTTTTGTGCAAAAACATATTCAGCAAAACCAGTAATATCCCAAAAAACACCCCCAGGTACAAAACCGTATTTGAGGGTTTCGGTAACCAAGGTTAGTGGCAATAAAAGTATATAAGGCCAGTACCTTCTTCTACCACTTTTTAAAGTTTGAACACCTGATTTATTTAGGACGCCTGAAACTTCATCAGTAGAATAAATTCTTACATGGGTTGGGTCGTCATAAAAATTGAGGGTTCTTTTCATGCTCGGTAATTTGGTACTTGCCTTGCATGGATATTCAATATAGACGTAGCCATTTTCTTTGAGTTTTGGCATCAAACCTTCAATTACTTGGTCGCCATTGTGCAAATGCTCTATGATATGGCTCATCACAATCACATCAAAGAAATGGTCAGGAATCTCAGAAAAATTCAATTGGGTTAAATCCATTTGGTAAAAACCAGACATGGCTTTAAAATCTGCCTCATCATTTTCGTAAGACTTGGTAATATCTATTCCGTAATAATTGCAAAGTGGGTATTGTTTTTTGGTTTTGGTAGCACTATGACTGCCAGCTCCTACGTCCAATAAGTTAAAGGCATTGCTTTTGAACTGTTTTGGTATAAAGCGAAATTTATGTGGTGTAATCAAACTCATTATTTTGCAGCTTGTTGATTTCTAAATTTGAAACGGCGGTAAATTTTAAAAACAAAGGTGTCTGTAAAAAACCTGATGGCTTTTACCTTCATCCAAAGTAAAGGGTAATAGAGGTAGTTTTTTATACAAATGACCAAAGGAAAATGCGTTCTTCCAAAGTCTAAATATTCTCTGTAACCCGCCATTCTTTTGTGATAGGTGGTGCCTTGAATATCGTAATAGGCAATGGTATTGGGAATAAATAAACACTGTTTTTCATGGTTTTTAAATACCCTGTAAAACCATTCTGTATCCGCAGCTAATTTGTATTTGGTATTGAAATAGCCAAGGGTGTCAAACAATTCTTTTTTACTAAATGTTGCTTGATGACAAATTGGGTAACCAGCATAAAAATCAGCAATGTTTACAGGTTTCCCTGCTGTGTAATTGATGCCAGTTGGCTCATTTTTGGTTTCAATTCTTCCATAAATAAGTTGCACTTCATTGGGTATTTCTTTTTCGAAAATATCGCTCAATACATTGGCAGAATAAAAAGCATCGCCAGCATTCAAGAAATAAATCCATTTTCCCTTGGCGGCCTTCACCCCTTTGTTCATGGCGTCATAAATGCCTTTGTCTTTTTCAGATACGATATAGCCAATTTTGTCTTTGAACTGATTGGCAATGTTGAGTGTTTGGTCTGTTGAACCCCCATCAATAATTACCAATTCGAAGTTTTGAAAAGTTTGGTTAAGGGCAGATTTGAGGGTTGATTCCAATACCTCGGCAGCATTGAAACAAACGGTAATTAAACTAACTAAGGGTTGATTGTTCATTTAAAAGGCTGGGCAATTACATTTTTTATTTCTTGCAATTCCTTTGTGTGTAGTACAGCCTGATGATGTCCACAAAAGACTCAAAACCAGAACAGCGATACAAAATTTGTGTATGAAAGCCATGATACAAAATTATAAAAAGCAATGAGATTTCATTAAACTTGCGCGTTATTAAACTAAACAGATGGAATATTTGCAGATATTAAAAGAGCTTTTAACCAATACCAAAGGATTTTTAGAAGCTTTTGTTGCCAATCATGGTGCTTGGATTTATGGCTTGTTGTTTTTGATTGTATTTTGTGAGACTGGATTGGTGGTATTGCCCCTCTTACCTGGCGATTCATTGTTATTTACTGCTGGACTTTTAGCTGGAAATCCAGCCAATAATTTATCCGTTTGGATGGTGATTGTGTTGTTAGTTTTGGCCGCTTTATTAGGAGACAATACCAATTATTTTATTGGGAGATATTTAGCCAAAAAAGGAGAGGGAGCCAAGCTATTTGGCTTGTTTACCATTAAAAAAGAATACATACGTAAAACGGAATCATTTTATGAAAAACATGGTTCAGTTGCCATTATCATAGCAAGGTTTGTGCCAATTGTCAGAACATTTGCGCCTTTTGTTGCCGGAGTTGGCAGTATGAAATACAGCAGATACATTACCTATTGTATTGTGGGCGCCATTGTTTGGGTTACTGGAATTACCCTTGCTGGTTATTTTTTAGGCAATATTGAATGGGTACAACACAATTTTGAAAAAGTAGTATTGGGCATTGTATTTGCTTCAGTTTTACCTATATTATTTCAATTGATCAAACATCAATTTGTTAAAAAGTAAACTATTAGGGGTTTTCCTATTTCTGTTTTGTTCGGCTTCGTTAAAAGCGGAATGGACTGGTGGAAATGCAGTTTTATACTCGGTAAATGAATCGAGTGCTTTCATTGAATTGCAGAACCAAGTCTTTTTTTTCAGCCATCCATACAACCAAAGGCAAGAAAAAGTTTTCATACAAATTGTAGTTTCAAATAAAAGTTTGATTGATGGTTTAACCCTCTGTAAAAGAGCAAAATTATATGACCAACAACTAAAGAAAATTGGAAAAACTTTAGAGGAATTGGTGCCATATCAAGTTGTATTTTATAATGATACAAGTGCTTTGGTAAGCATCATAGCGCTCATTGACAAAGCATCAATAGATCCAATGTCTATTCCTGAGCTATCGCTTTCAAATCTGATGCAAAACGCCAGTAAGAACGCCAAATCTGAATTTTTCAATTCCTTTTTACAACAATTCAAATTAGAAAGTCAAGATACTGTGCTAGATTATGTGCCGCATGTATTCAAACAATATCATTTCGATAAACATCAATTTGTTCCACGTTTGATGTTGGTTTTTTTACACAATGAATTGATTGCAGTATTTCATACCAGGGAACTAAATATAAAGCTTTATGATGCAAGTGAACAAGGTTTGGATTTTGGGATGATTTACAATTCTAAGTTCAATGAACACGATAAATCAACGCTCATGGAGATTTACAAATTGGGCTTACAAAGTCATAAATAATTTATATTTGAGACGAAATCAGAATTTGACATGATGAATTTAAATGACAAGATATACATAGCAGGACATAGAGGTATGTTGGGTTCCGCTTTGCATAGGTGTTTACAAAAAGCAGGGTATAACAATATTGTTTTCAGAACATCTGCGGAGCTAGATTTAAGAAATACGAACCAAGTTGCTCATTTTTTTGAAACAGAAAAACCCCAATTTGTATTTTTAGCGGCAGCAAAAGTGGGTGGCATCCATGCCAACAATACCTATAGAGCAGAATTTATATACGATAATTTGATGATTCAGAACAACATCATCCATCAATCGTATGTGAATGGGGTAAAAAAATTGATGTTTTTTGGCTCAAGTTGTATTTACCCAAAATTTGCAGAACAACCAATAAAAGAACGCTCATTGTTGACGGGTTTGCTAGAGCCCACCAATGAACCTTATGCAATTGCTAAAATAGCTGGAATTAAAATGTGTGAAGCCTATCGCGACCAGTACAATTGTAATTTTGTATCGGTAATGCCAACCAATTTGTATGGCCCTAACGACAATTACCATCCTGAAAACTCGCATGTTTTACCCGCATTGATTCGTAGGTTTCATGAGGCTAAAATCAACAAGCTTGAAGAGGTTAAAATTTGGGGGACAGGAAAACCATTAAGAGAGTTTTTATATGTTGATGATTTGGCTGATGCAGCTCTGGTAGTGATGCAACAATACAATGAAAAAGCTTTTTTAAACATTGGATTTGGTTCAGATCTCAGCATTGAGTTTTTAGCGAATACCGTTTCAAAAGTGATAGGTTACAAGGGCAATATCTCATTTGATACAAGCAAGCCTGACGGCACTCCCAAAAAATTAATGGACTCATCAAACATGTTTAAATTGGGTTGGCAGCCTAAAGTAAAACTAGAGGAGGGAATCGCGCTTGCTTATGCAGATTTTATACAAAAACATACAACTAACAAGACAAGTTAGGAACTAAGTGCACAATGTTTGGATTTTTAAGCATCTTTGTTTAAACAATTAAGCAAATATGGCTGATTCAAAAAGCAACTTTAGTATTTTTATTGTAGAAGATGATACTTGGTATCGTAATTTTCTATCGTATGCAGTAGGATTGAATCCAGATTACAAAGTTGAATCGTTTGAAGATGCAAAATCTTGTTTGGCCAATTTGCATAAAAAGCCTGATTTAATTACCATTGACTATTCATTACCAGGCATGAATGGTGCTGAATTGCTTAAAAAAATTAGAGAAATTGACGACCAAATTCAGGTGATTGTTATTTCTGGTCAAGAAGATATTGGTACTGCGGTTGAATTGCTAAAATTGGGTGTTTTTGATTATATTATTAAAAACGAAGATACCAAGCCAAGGCTCATGAATTCAATTCAAAATGCCTTGACCAATGCCAATCTAAGAACACAAATCAGCGCACTGCAAGAAGATTTAGGAAAAAAATACGATTTCAGTAAAACCATTATTGGAAACAGTGAATTAATTAAGCGCACATTTTCATTGATTGAAAAAGCAGCTAATAGTAAAATTACAGTTTCAATTACAGGAGAAACGGGAACGGGTAAGGAATTGGTAGCAAAAGCAATTCATTACCACAGCGAAAGAAAAAAAGTAGCATTTGTTCCTGTTAATGTGGCTGCCATTCCAAAAGATTTGATTGAAAGTGAATTGTTTGGTCATGAGAAGGGGGCCTTCACTGGCGCAGATGCAAGAAGAATTGGTAAATTTGAACAAGCCAATAAAGGAACGATTTTTTTGGATGAAATTGGAGAATTGGATTTAAGCCTACAATCAAAATTATTGCGTGTTTTACAAGAGAGAGAAATCACCAGAATTGGAGGTAATCAAACCATTGCTATTGATGTAAGAATAATTGTAGCTACCCATAAAAACTTAGCTTTAGAGGTACAAGAAGGCCGTTTTAGAGAAGATTTGTATTACCGTTTATTGGGTTTGCCAATTTCATTGCCACCATTAAGAGAAAGAGGAAATGATATTGTTTACATAGCCAGGTCTTTTGTAGAAGAGTATTGCAAAGAAAACAAAGTAAAGAAAATTACCATCAATGCGGATGCACAGAAAAAATTATTAGAATATGCGTATCCGGGTAATATCAGAGAATTAAAAGCTATTGTAGAATTGGCATGCGTCATGTGTGATGACAATACCATTGATGTAAAAGACATTGTTTACAATATGGACAACTCAATGAGTAATTTCATGAGTAAAGAAATGACGCTTGACGATTATACAAATTTGATCATCAAAACATACTTAGATAAGTATGAAGACAATGTGATTACAGTTGCTAAAAAATTAAATGTAGGGAAATCTACCATTTATAGAATAATGAAGACGCCAGAATTTCAGCAGATATATAAGAAATAAAATCAACATGAAAAAAACTTTACTCGCATTAGATGATGAAATCAGTATTTTAAAAATACTTGATTTTTATTTTGGTAAGAGCTTCAATGTTGTGGCTAAAAAAAATGGAAAAGAAGCTTTGGAATGGATGCAGCAAGGTGTCATTCCTGATGTAATTGTTGCCGATATCAATATGCCTGAATTGGATGGGGTTGAATTCATTAGGCAAATTCGATCGAGTGGTTTTTTCAAAGAGATTCCTTTAATTATTTTGTCTGGCAATGAAGAAAGTTCAGATAAAATAAAGTGTTTAAGAGCTGGAGCTGATGACTATTTAATCAAGCCTTTTAATCCAGAAGAATTAGAAGTGAGAATTGAAAATATTTTGAGAAGACTCAGAAAAATATAGTTATGGAGCTTAAAAAAAGTAAACCCCGCATTGCTTATATTTCCAATCACCCCGATTCAATTGTGGAGTTTTCTCATTTGTTCAGGGAGCATTTTGAAATCAATTATTTCCAAAATATTTTCCAATTTATTTATTGGGCGAGTAGGAACGAGCCATTGAAATTAATTGTTACACACTCAGATTTGTTGGATGTAAACGGCATTAACCTACGTCAAAATTGTAAACAAATTCCCAATACACAATTTGTTCCTTTTATCGCCATTTTTGATAGAATTTCCTTTTCGAACCGTTCAATTGCATTTTCTGAGCATTACGCAGATATTTTTGAAAGGCCAATCAATTCAGAAGAATTTTTAACCAGGGCAAAATACTTAATTGAAAATCCACCCTATTTTACGAATAGAAATAAGTTAAATGATTTCAATTTGACCCACTATAGAATGCCAATTTCAAAGCGTATTTTTGACATTACTGTTGCTGCTTTCGCATTGCTTATTCTCTCACCTTTTTTTCTGATAATCGCCATTCTTATTAAATTGGAATCTAGAGGTCCTGTATTTTATGCATCCAAAAGAGTAGGCACAGGATACGCCATTTTTGATTTTTATAAGTTTCGTTCAATGCTAAAGGATGCAGATGCACTTTTAGAAGAGATCAAACATTTGAATCAATATACATCTCAACTTGAAGGCAATACAGAAACCATAAAAATGGAGGACTATAGAAATTATTTATGCGATGATTGTAAAGCAAAACAAACCAGTTGCAGGAAAAAATTATACATGGATGGCGATATGATTTGTGAAAATATTTATGCTGATGTGAAGAAGTTAAAAGAAGGGTCTAAATTCATTAAAATTGAAAACGATCCTCGGATTACCCGATTTGGAAAATTCATCCGAAATACGAGTATTGATGAATTGCCTCAATTGTTTAATGTTTTAAAAGGGGATATGAGCTTGGTTGGCAACAGACCTTTGCCCTTATACGAAGCGGAAAAATTAACAACCGATTACTTTGTCTTGAGATTTTTAGCACCAGCAGGTATAACAGGTTTATGGCAAGTAACAGAAAGGGGTAAAGGCGGCCCAATGAGTCAAGAAGAACGCATGAATTTGGACAATGAATATGCCAAACAGAATTCTTTTTGGAATGATATCAAATTGATTTTAAGAACAATTCCAGCTCTTTTCCAAAAGGAAAATGTTTAGCATTTTTCCCAAGTATGCGTTAGGGTATTGTATTTCTTAATAATTCGAGCAGGGTTTCCAACTGCAATTGAGTAGTCAGGGATAATACCAGTTACCACAGCACCTGCTCCAATAACACAGTGTTTGCCAATCTTACTTCCAGCTGTAATTACGGCATTGGCACCTATCCAAGAATCGTCTCCTATTTCAATTAATTTGGTATTGACAACTTGTTTTGAAATAGGCATTGAAACATCGCTGTATTCATGGTTTAATCCACTTACAACAATATTTTGAGCAAAAATAATGTTGTGGCCAATAGCAACCGGACCTATGATTACATTTCCTATTCCAATAAAGGTTTGGTTGCCAATATGGACAGGTCCAACTCCATTGTTTATAGTTGCAAAGTCTTCAATGATAGAATGAGCACCTAGAGTAAATTCTTGAAAAGGCAACACATCCATTCTTGTACTTCTTCTAATGATTGAAGATTTATCTTTTTTATGAAAGAAAGGATTGACAATAATTTTAACCCAAGTTCTAGGTCTTGCTTGTCCTTTAGGTATCAATAAATAATGGACTAACTTTTTTAAGAATGGATGTTGTTTGATTATTTGTTGAATACCCATTGTGGTTTTAAAATAATTTCCTTTTGATGCAATTTACAATTCTTATGAATATTTTTATTTTTTAAAAGAATTAGTTTCATTTTAAACGCAATAAATGAATGATTACAGGCTTTATATATTTCTTTAGAAGTATTGAAAGTATTGGGGTTTGAGAGTAAATTAGTAATTCTAAAAGCATGATTTATTCTCATTAAATTCTTGTTTTGGTGTTCATTATTTTGTTTTAATTTAATAGCTCATTTTGTCAAATGTCAAAATATTGGACACTTCAAAATGTGGGTTAATAACTGCTTTCACATTGATAGGTCTACTTCGTTTACTTTGTTGAAGTGCTGGTTCCGCTTATACAATACCAACAATTATGATTAAAAAGTTTTTAAAAATAGTATGTATCGTGTTTGCATTTATTGCTGTAAAAGCTGTAAAAGCGCAGGCTGTTGATCCTGTTTTTTTAGACCCAAAAGTAGACATTGAGGTATTGTTGCCAAGGTTTGATTCTTTGTATCAAATAGCCATGCTAAACAATGCAACTCAAAAGCAAGAACATGCAGCTATGTTGTCTGCCATGTGGAATGAGCGATATACACGCTGGTTATGGGCGGGTAACTTGAGTGTATTCTACAACTATTCATTTGGTAACTTGCCTTTCTTTGCATACGCTGATCAATCTCAACCAACAGGTTTGACCCAAATTAAAGAGGGTTATAGGGCGGGATTCAATGTTCAGATTTCTGTGTTTGATGTGATGGGTCACAGAGGTCGCGTCAATGAAGCCAAAGAAAAAATCAGATTGGCTAAATTTAAACAAGAAGCCGAAGCGCAAGAGTTGAGAAGAAAGTTGGGGATGTTCTACGCAGATATGGTAGGCTATAACCGATTGTATAAAGGAAGAAATGAAGATTTAATTACACAGACCGTTGCTTGTGGAGTAGCAGAAAAAGAATGGAGAGAAGGAACCATCCATATTGCAGAGTATGCCCGTCAAAAGAATGTGATGGCAGATGCTGAAGCTGCTTACCAAGAATCATTCAGGTTTTATTACAGTTCAATCCTTCAGTTTGAATCGGTTTTAGGTGTGCCACTTGTAAGTTTAATAAGGAGAAAAAAGTAAGATGACAATCACTCAGTTCTTACGGATTTTCAATAGAAACCTAAAATGGTTAATTATATTTCCATTATTGGTTGCCCTTTTGGTTTATTTCTTAACGGCTAAAATGCCTAAGGAATTTGAATCGAATACCAGTATTTATACAGGTTTCGCTTCAGGTTATGGAATTACCAGTGGAGAAGAAGTGAATAGAGTTGATTATTTTGCAGTTAACAACGCTTTTGATAACTTATTGGCAACCATCAAAGCCAGACAAACCTTAGAAGATGTTGCATTGAGTTTATTGGCCCAGCATTTACTTTTGGAAATGCCAGATCCTTTGTATCTAGGGCCAGAAAGCTTTGAAAAACTCAAGAAAGAAATCAACGAAGAGACCAGAGCCAAATTAATTGTTCCTGGAAATTTTTCTGCTACAGTAGAGCGTTTAAGAAAGGAAAAAAACAGTTCAACTGACAATGTAGTTATGCGTTTGTTGTCTGAATCTGGTTCGCATTACAGCTTACAACAAATTGCTGCCAATTTATCAGCAGAGCGAAAGTCAAATTCCGATTTCATTGATATCAAATTCAAATCAAGCGACCAAGGTGTTTGTTGGAATACCGTAAAATTTGCAAGTGAAGTTTTCATTGAAAAGTATAAACTATTAAAAGGTTCAGAAACGGTAAACGTAGTAAAATGGTTTGAAGCCAGGTTAAAAGATGCTGCTGTTGAATTGAACAATTCAGAAAACAAACTGAAAGACTTTGGTATTCGTAATAAAATCATCAATTACTATGAGCAAGCCAAAGCTGTAGCTATTGAAAACGAAACCAACGAAACAGAATATTATAAAGAATTGATGGCTTATGAGTCTCATAAAAGAGCCATTGCCCGCCTTGAAGACCAATTGGAGTCTAGAGAAATCTTGTTGAAAAACAACAGTGAATTAAACCGCTTAAGAAAACAATTAGCAGATGCACATGAAGAATATGAGCGTGCAAAATTGTACAGCAACAACGATGAGAAAATTTCAAAATTGGCATCGAAAGTTGATGTCATCAAACAAGAAATGAAATTATGGGTATTGCAGTACTATAGTATCAATAATACCATTGAGTCGGTTCCATCAAGTGTAGTTTTAGAAAACTGGTTAAAAGAAGTAATTGGAGCCGATGCCTCTGAGGCCCGTTTACAAGTTTATATTGACAGAAGAAAAGAGTTTGATAGAAAATACAACGAGTTTTCTCCTTTAAATATGCAAGTAAGCAGATTAGAAAGAGAGATTTCTGTTGCAGAAAAACAATACCTTGAAATTTTACACGGTTTACACTTGGCAAAATTGAGACAGCAAAACATTGAAATGTCTAACAATTTGCAAGTAATGGACCAACCCTTGTTTCCAACCAAACCTTTGGCCTCAAGACGTGCATTGTTAATTATCATATCGTTTTTAGGGGCCTTCTTCTTGTTGTTAATTTATTTTGTTGCGAAGGAATTACTTGACAGTTCTATCAAAAATACCCAAAGAGGAGAAATGCTTACAGAATTGAAAACATTCTCTGCACTTCCAAATAGAGCGGGTATGCAACATCATCAAATAGGAAAAGTAGAAAGTACTTTGTTAGATTATGCAGTCTCAAATTTGAAAATTGAATTGGACAATGCGCCTGAACAAACGACCAACTATTTAATCACTGTTCTGAGTTCAAAAGAATTTGAAGGTAAAACTTATGCAGCTCAAAAATTAGCAGAAAAATTATACAGCTTAGATTATTCTGTTTTGTTTTTGTCGAATGATGATTCATTGGAAGATGCAGAAACTGAAGACAGACGTTTTAGAATGATTCATTATGACATCACCAGTAAATTATTTACAGCCAAAACTGAAGACAATTTGTTGCCTGAATTGTCAAGAGTTAAAAAGGATGCCTTTAATTTTATCATTGTAGAAATCCCTGCAATTAGTGTAAATGCACTTCCTAACCAATTGATTAGAAATAGCCGCCTGTCCTTGATGGTTGTAGATGCCAGAAGGAGTTGGTCTCAGTCAGATGAATACATTTTGCAATTGTTTAGAAAAGCTTCAACTGCAGAAAATAAAATTATGATGTGGTTGAACTTCGTTGAAATTGAAAATTTAGAGAACTTGGTGGGCATTTTCCCAAAAACAAACAAGTCTAAGAAAAAAGTTGTTAGGCACGAGTTAGAACAATAAATCAGTTGATTCAATGCGTGCAATAACTCAGGTGATAAAAAGCAAAAGTTTTTCTTCCCTTATAGGGAATGGACTAGGTGCCTTATTGGGTTTATTTACTTTTGCCTCACTTGCAAGATTTTTAGATAAATCTGATTTTGGTTCATGGATTGTGTTTTTAGCGCTCTATGGAATTTTTGATACACTCAGAATTGGATTGGTCTTGAATGCGCTTGTAAAGAATCTAGCGGGTTCTAAAACTCCCGAAAAAGGCCAACAAGTTATAGGCTCTTCTTTTCTTATTAGCTTAATTGTAACAGGAATTTATTTGTTATTGGTTGGCATTGGATACGTTGTATTTCAAGCTTTCCATATCTTACCTGGATACCTTTATTTTTTCAAATGGTTTGCACTGGTTGCCATGTTTACACTGCCCCATAATTTTGCAACTTGGCTTTTGAATGCCAAACTCAGAATCATTTCAATGAGTTTTATTCGCATTCTGAATCAGCTACTCTTTCTTGGTTTTGTATGGTTTTTTATAAGAGTGAATCCTAGTTTAGAAAACGTAATGCTAGGTTATACTCTTACTCATTTTATGGTAAGTGTTTTATGCTTGTTTATTGGGTGGTCAGGTTTAAAATATATTTATCAATCAACAAAAGAAATTTTAGCTACTATTTTTCATTTTGGTAAATTCAGTATGGGGACGCTCATTGGTGCTAATTTATTAAGGAGCTCAGATACTTTTATCATCAGTAATATGCTCGGTTCTGGAGGTGTTGCCACCTACAATGTTTCTACCCGATTGAATGAAATTATAGAAATGCCTTTGAGGAGTTTTGCTGTTACTGCATTGCCTGAATATGCCAAAATGTTTGCCAATGGACAACACAAGGAATTAAAAGAAGTTTTTGAAAGAAGAACTGGATTGATATTTTTTATTCTATTTCCTATTTCATTGTTCTGTTTTTTATTGGCCAATTGGGTCATTTATTTAATTGGAGGTTTAGGCTATGCCGATTCAGTGATTATACTCAGATTGTTTGCGCCATACATGGCAATCATGCCTTTGGATAAATTTTCAGGGGTATTGTTAGATACCATCAACAAGCCTCATATCAATTTTATGAAAGTAACATTGATGGTATTGGTAAATGTAGTGGGGGATTGTATTGGAATTTTAATATTTGGTAACCTTGAAGCAGTTGCATTTGTTTCTACACTTTCATTTTTAACAGGTGTATTTTTTGGGTATTACCATCTAAAAAAACATTTAGGCATTCGTATCAGGAACGTGTTTTATTACGGATGGGATGAGTTTAAGTTTTGGACTAAAAAAATAATTGCAAATGGCCGTTAGACCAGTATCACAAGGTTTTATGACGCCTCAGGTCACCAATTATTTTATTGCTGGCCTCATTTTTATTACCGGTGTTTCCATGGCATTGGTATTGGCCATTGGCAGTGTGGGTGTTGGTAGTTTAGCTGCGTTTTTACCTGCTGTTTTTGGTTTGATAGTGCTGATTTTTAATAACCCCTTTATTGGAATTCTGTTCTATATCAATTATTCCTATTTCTTCATTGGTCTGAACAGGTATATTATTGGAGCTCCTTTGGGTTTGACTGTAGATGGTGTGTTATTTTTAACAACATTGTCAATAGTTTTTAAACTCACAAAAGACAATATTAAACATTTAAATAACGGTATATTTTATACTACCATTTTGTGGTTTCTTTATACCTTATTTCAGGCATTTAACCCTGAAGCTCCAAAATTACAAGCATGGGCTTATGCGGTAAGGGGTATCTCTTTTTACGCTATTCAAACCATTCCATTGGCCTTGATTTTATTTACCAAAAAAGAAAACTTAAATGCGTTCTTTAATATCTTAATGGGATGGGGAATTGTGAGTTCCTTATGGGGCATGAAACAAATTTATATTGGAGTAGATGCTTATGAAAAAGGCTGGTTAGATAGAGAAGGAAAAACCACGCATATCTTGGGAAATCAGTTAAGGGCATTCTCGTTTTTTTCTGATGCGAGTCAGTTTGGGGTAACCATGTCTTATACGGCGCTCATTTATTTGATTTTATCGTTTGGTCCATATTCAAGAAAAAAGAAAATTTTATACGCATTAGGAGCCATGTTATGTTTGATTGGAATGGGTTCGTCTGGAAGTAGAGGTCCTGTATTCGTTGTATTTGTGGGCGTATTGTGTTATTTGTTTTTGGCAAGAAACTTTAGAATTCTAGTTCCGGGTTTGGGCGCTGTTTTAATTGTATTCGCCTTTCTAAAGTTTACCTATATTGGAAATGCCAACTACCAAATTTACCGTATTAGAACTGCAATTGACCCTAAGGAAGCCTCCTTGTTGGTGCGATTGGCAAACCAAGCAAAATTAAGAACCTATTTAGTTGGTAAACCTTTTGGTGCAGGTATTGGAACTACAGACGTATGGGCAAGACGTTATTACCCAGGTTCATATTTAGCAAGTTTACCTACCGATAGCTGGTTCGTAAAAATTTGGGCTGAAAATGGAGTGGTAGGTTTAAGTATTTATGCACTTACACTAGCATGGGCAATTGTAATGGGTGTTGTGAATATCCGAAAATTAAAAAATAAAGATACCCGGCAAAAAATCATTGCATTATATGGTGGATTCTTAGGAATTCTTGCAGCGAGTTTTGGTAATCCGGTGTTTGGTCAGGCGCCACTTGGGGCATTGATGTATATTTCAATGGCAATTTTAAGTACAGCCACCTTGTTTGATGAACCAGAAAATGCCTTAAGCCCAATTTAAAATGAGCAAGCCACTTGTCAGTGTCATCACAGTTAATTACAATGGTTTGTTGCATACACAAGCTTTTTTGACTGCTATGCGTAGGCAAAGCTATAAGCCTATAGAAATAATTGTTGTTGACAATGCTTCAGTTGATGATGCCTCCCTGTTGAAAGTAATTTATCCTGAAATTACCCTCATAAAAAGCGAAAAAAATGTAGGATTTGCAGGAGGGAATAATTTAGGTGTGGCCAAAGCAAAAGGAGATTATATTCTTTTTTTAAACAACGATACAGAACCTGCATCAGATTTTTTAGCACCATTGGTAGACCTGATGGAAAATAACCCAAAAATTGGCGCTGTATCCTCAAAACTATTGTATTACGAAGAACCTGAACGCTTACAGTTTGCAGGTGGAACCGGAATCAATTTGTATACAGGCCGTGGTTTTGCAATAGGTTACAAAGAATTAGATTCAGCGCAATACACCCAAAATTACCAAACTAAATCTATTCATGGTGCAGCTTGTATGGTAAGCAGGGCCGTCATTGAAAAAGTAGGCAATATGTCAGAACTTTTTTTCTTGTATTATGAGGAGACAGATTATTGTGAACGCATCATGAGAGCTGGTTTTGAGGTTTGGTATTGTGGCGCATCAAAAGTATTGCATAAAGAGTCTATGGCCACGGGAAAAGAAAGCCCTTTGAAAATATATTATTTAACGAGGAATAGATTGGTTTTTGTAAGAAGGAATTCCCTTGGATTTCAGAAACTAATTGCGCTCTTGTTTTTTTGGTTTGTTGCTTTGCCTAAAGGAATGATGAATTATCTTTTTAAGGCACAGTTTCAGCTAGCAATGGCAATGTTAAAGGGTGCGTGTTGGAACCTTACTCATTTTGATATTTATAAAGATCTAGATATTAAAGCCAAATGATGCTTCAAATTTTACAAATCATAGAAATAAGCTTGTTCATTGTTTTGGCATTGAACATTGTTTATATCGTCATTTTTTCTTTTGCAGGCTCTTTTTATAAAAAAACTGATTTTACAAGTATCCAAATTAGCAAACAAAATAAATTTGTTATTCTTATTCCTGCATATCAGAGCGATGAAGTGATCATCAATACTGTTTTTCATGCCTTAAAACTAAATTATCCCGGCCACTTATTGGATATTGTTGTAATAGCTGATAAGCTTCAACCTGGCACAATTGAACAACTATTGACATTACCTATCAAAATTGTTGAAGTTGATTTTGAGAGCAGTACAAAGGCAAAATCCATCAATGCAGCACTGAGTTTATTGCCTAATCAGGTATATGATTATTGTATTGTTTTGGATGTAGACAATATTTTAGAATTGAACTTTTTGAACAAAATAAATGCCAGATTACAAAACAATGAAATTGCTATTCAAGGCCATAGAACAGCAAAAAATTTAGATTCTACGTTTGCAATTTTAGATGGTATTAGCGAAGAAATAAACAACCATATCTTTAGAAGAGGACATGTTTCAATGGGTCTTTCAAGTGCTTTGTCTGGTTCAGGACAGGCTATCAAATACGATTTATATAAAGATGCAATGCTTCAAATTGAGTCGCCTGTTGAAGACAAAGAATTGGAATTTTACCTGATCAGAAAAAAAGTGAAAGTATTGTTTGAAGATGATGCATTGGTTTATGATGAAAAGGTTCAAAATTCGAATGTTTTTCTAAAACAAAGAAAAAGATGGATTGCTTCTCAGTTTTTTGATTTCAATACTGTTTTTATAGAAGGTATCCTCAACTTAATGACGAAAGGTTCCGTAGATTTTTTTGACAAAGCATTGCAGCGTATTTTATTGCCAAGGGTATTGTTATTAGGATTTACTTTTCTTTCTTCTGCAATGTTATTTTTGCCTTTCTCTGTCCTGGGTTCTTGGTTTTTTATCTTATTTATACTTTGTGCAATTAGCTATTTAATTGCTGTACCGTCCTATTTCTTCACTTCAAATACACTGTTTGCAGCGTTTAGGTTGCCTCAAGCATTTTTGATCATGATCTTGGCTTTTTTTAAGAGTAAAGGAGCTAGTAAGGTATTTTTGCATACCCAACATTCTTCTGTTATTGATGCCAATTTGGAGGACGTAAATGTAAAAATTGGGGAATCCGATTCTTCACCCAACAATGTAAAAGGTACATTGTACAAATTCAATTCTAAAAAATGAGAATAGGAATTGAAGCACAACGATTGTTCAGAAAGAAGAAGCACGGCATGGATATCGTTGCTTTGGAATTGATCAAGAATTTACATGTTTTCAATGCAGAATTTGAATTTATTGTGTTTGTAAAAAAAGGGGAGGATGCTGCCTGTTTGAGCGAAGTAAAAGGAATTAAAGTGGTTGAACTTCCCAATGCCCCCTATCCAATTTGGGAACAATTTATTTTGCCTTGGGCAGTAAGAAAATACAAAGTTCAATTGTTACATTGTACGAGTAATACAGCTCCATTATTCCTTTCGGTGCCTCTGGTTGTAACGCTTCACGATATTATTTATTTAGATAAAAGTTCAAAATCATCCAGTTCATTTTACCAGAAATTTGGAAATTATTACAGGGCTTGGCTTGTACCTAAAATTGTAAAGAAGGCTGCCAAACTCATTACCGTTTCAGCATTTGAAAAGAAAAATATTGAATCCTTTTTTAATTTCAAGGAAAATTTTGTTCAGGTCATCTACAATGGGGTAGGGACACATTTTAACAGAAATTTAGATGTAAAAAAGCTTCAAGAATTTAAGCTGAAATACCTATTGCCAGACGAATTCATTTTCTTCATTGGCAATACAGATCCTAAAAAAAATGTAGAAGGGGTTTTGCACGCAATTCACATTTTAAAAAAGGAAGGCAAACTAAGTTTAAAACTGGTGATGCCTGATATCAATAGAGATTATATTCAATCTATTTTGGTGAAATTAAATGCTGAAAACCTAATCAATGATTTGCATATTTTACCTTATGTGCCAAACAATGAACTTCCTTATGTTTTAAGTTTAGCAAAACTTTTTCTTTACCCATCTATTAGAGAAAGCTTTGGAATACCCATGCTAGAAGCCATGAAATGTGGGGTTCCTGTAATTGCATCTGATACTTCCTCTATGCCAGAAGTGGCTGGAGATGCTGCAATATTTGTGAATCCATTTCAAGCAGAAAGTATTGCAATAGCAATAAAATCCAGTTTGGAAAATGAAAATCAACGCATGGAATTTATCCAAAAAGGTTTGAAGAGAGCTGAACAATTTACTTGGAGCAACAATGCGCTCCAAACAACTCAACTGTATAAATTGGTAGTGTCAAATTTAAAAAAGCCATTAATGAATTAAGTTATGTCTAAGGAATATTATTCATTTACATCGTATTCTGATATTGAAGATTTAAAGCGTTTAGATTTTATTGTGAGTCAGGTATTAGAACTACATCAACCTGGAGCAAAAATTATAGATATTGGTTGTGGAAATGGCAATATCAGTTTGGCACTAGGTTCTTTAGGATTTGAGGTGCTTGGTGTGGATATTGATTCAAATTCTATAGCCAATGCTGCCAAGAGAAATTCATTTCAGAATGTCAAATTTGAAGTACGAGATGTAAGCAAATTAGAGGCCAATGCAAATTTTGATGCTGTAATTTGTAGTGAGGTTTTAGAACATTTAGAAAACCCAGCGAAAATGGTTGAAGTGATTGCTGCCATTTTAAACAAGGATGGTGTTTTTATAGCCACAGTACCCAATGGATTTGGCCCAAGAGAAGTGTTAATCACAAGGCCTATGCAATGGCTTACTGCACATAAATTAGACAAAGGCATTATTGCATTCAAAAAAATGTTAGGCTACAATGCCAGTACTCTTCAGTCGTCAAATGAAGACCTAACACATATCCATTTTTTTACCTATAGTGCTTTATCAAAAATGATTCAGCAATTTGGTTTCAAGCCGCACCATTACCAAAATGGAGATTTTTTAGAAAGAATTTTTCCTTTGTCATTGCTCACCAATAGAATAAAATTTTTACAAAGATTAGATTGTTGGATAATTGATTTTTTACCAAAACAGTTGTCGGGAGGTTTTTACACTTCATGGAGAAAAAAATAAGATGAATTGTATAGAGAATTTATTTTGGTTATCGCTAGCAATTGTTGCCTACAGCTATTTAGGATACGGCCTATTGATTTGGTTATTAAATAAAGTGATGCCAAAGAAATCTATTCAATTTGAGGAAAGTTTTGAGCCTGCAGTTACCCTGGTTGTCCCATGTTTCAATGAAGCTGCTTATATAGAAACTAAAATTTTAAATTCTTTAGCATTAAGGTATCCCAAAGAAAAATTAGAGCTCATTTTTGTGAGTGATGGCTCTTCGGATGAAACGCCTGAAATTATCAAAAAATATCCTCAAGTAATGGCATTGCATGAGCCTGCTAGAAAAGGCAAAGCGGCTGCCATGAACAGGGCCATGCAATATGTAAAATCAGAAATTGTTGTTTTTTGTGATGCCAATACCAATTTAAACCCAGAGGCCATTCAAGAAATG
>Ga0209400_1001308_pt1 | contig 20168 bp, 18 predicted proteins | sample M_130807_EF_Meta_FD_187313 | JGI IMG/M metagenome (GOLD analysis project Ga0209400, IMG submission 187313) | Freshwater microbial communities from Lake Montjoie, Canada to study carbon cycling - M_130807_EF_MetaG (SPAdes) (version 2) | ecosystem: Environmental > Aquatic > Freshwater > Lake... | reverse complement strand
CCTTCGATCTTCAACGCGCTACACGTAGAGACCACCATGAGTGGAACTACTCGTACCTTGACTCTAGAAGTAGCGCAGCACATTGGTGACAACCTCGTGCGCGCGATTTCGATGCAGCCAACTGATGGCATGGTCCGTGGCGCCGAAGTAAGCGACACTGGTTCTGCGATCTCAGTTCCAGTTGGTGACGTAACGAAGGGTCACGTGTTCAACACACTTGGTGAATCCCTCGACGTACCAACTTCTTCTCTTGACATTAAAGAGCGTTGGCCAATCCACCGTAATGCACCAGCTTTCGATCAACTTGAGTCAAAGACTGAAATGTTCGAGACCGGTATCAAAGTTATCGATCTACTAACGCCTTATGTAAAGGGTGGAAAGATCGGTCTATTCGGTGGTGCAGGTGTTGGTAAGACTGTTTTGATTCAGGAAATGATTTATCGCGTAGCTGAAAACTTCGGTGGTGTATCTGTATTCGCCGGTGTTGGTGAGCGCACTCGCGAAGGTAACGACTTGTTCCTAGAAATGACCGAGACCGGTGTTATCAATAAGACCGCCTTAGTGTTCGGTCAAATGGATGAGCCACCTGGAACGCGTCTTCGCGTTGCACTTTCAGCGCTAACCATGGCGGAATATTTCCGTGATGTGCAGAAGCAAGATGTATTGCTCTTCATCGACAACATTTTCCGCTTCACGCAAGCAGGTTCTGAAGTATCAACTCTGCTTGGCCGTATGCCTTCTGCGGTGGGCTACCAGCCAACACTTGCTGATGAAATGGGTCAACTGCAAGAGCGCATTACCTCAACTCGTGGTCACTCGATTACATCGATGCAGGCAATTTATGTTCCTGCCGATGACATCACCGACCCAGCGCCACACACTACTTTCGCGCACTTAGATGCAACGACAGTGTTGTCTCGTCCGATCTCTGAGCTTGGTATTTATCCAGCGGTAGATCCACTTGACTCAACTTCACGCATCCTTGATCCACGCTACATCGGCGAGCACCACTTCCAGGTTGCTAACCGCATTAAGCAGATCTTGCAGCGCTACAAGGATCTGCAAGACATCATTGCGATTCTTGGTATCGATGAACTCTCTGAAGAAGACCGTATCTTGGTAGGACGTGCACGTCGTATTCAGCGCTTCTTGTCACAGAACACCTTCGTTGCAAAGGTGTTCACCGGTATCGACGGATCATTCGTACCTCTTGCAGACACAATCGCAGCATTCGAAGCACTTGCTGACGGAAAGTACGATCACATTCCAGAACAAGCATTCTTCATGTGTGGTGGTCTCGACGATGTTGAGCGCAAGGCTGCAGAATTGGCGAAGAACTAACTCATGACACTTCAGGTCGCAGTAGTTTCACCAACAGAGAAGGTTTGGTCAGGCGAAGCTTCATTTATTTCAGCTCGCACAACCGAAGGTGATCTAGGCGTACTGCCAGGTCACGCACCTTTATTTGGTGTTCTAGTCGACGGAGCTGTCAGCATCAAAGTATCTGATGGAACTACCCAAGAGTTCAATGTTCATGGTGGCTTCTTATCAGTATCAAATGATCGAGTTTCGATTTTGACTGAGTCAGCTGGCTAATTAGTTCTAAGTAAAAATCCCGGTAGAAATATCTGCCGGGATTTTTTCTGCTTTAAAACAAGAAGATTTAGAGTTCGCGCGTTACGTCAGCGCCAAGTGCGCGCAATTGTTTAGCAAAATCTGGGTATCCGCGATCGATGTGATAACCATCTTCGACGAAAGTTATGCCATCGCTAACCAAACCAGCCAAAACCAAGCCCGCACCAGCCCGAATATCAGTTGCTACCACAGGTGCGCTCGATAGCTTTTCTACCCCTGTGATGGCTGCGTGATGGCCATCGATGGTGATTTGTGCGCCTAATCTGATCAATTCATTAACAAACATAAAGCGACCTTCGAATACATTTTCAGTCACTATGGCATCACCAGTTGCAATTGCATTTAAGGTAATTACCATCGGTTGTAAGTCAGTTGGAAAACCAGGGTAGGGAAGCGTTGAAACGTCAATTGCTTTTGGTCGCGAATCCATGCGCACCCGAATTGAGTTTTCATTCGAAGTAACGATGGCGCCGGCAGCAGTTAATTTCTCAAGTGGGATTTCTAAATCTTGCGCACGGGCTCCGTTAATTGTGATGTCGCCTTGCGTCATCGCTGCGGCAAATGCCCAAGTGCCAGTAACGATGCGATCTGCAATTGTGGCGTGATCAGTTGGGTGCATTTTTGCAACACCCGTGATTGTGATCAGTGGTGTGCCCAAGCCGGCAATTTTTGCACCCATGCCAATCAAGAAATTTCCAAGATCAACTAAGTCTGGTTCGCGAGCTGCGTTATCTATCGTAGTTACACCTTTTGCTAACACGGCAGCAGTCATTAAGTTTTCAGTTGCGCCAACGCTAGGAAAATCTAAAACAATTTCGGCACCAGTTAAGCCATCAGGTGCTTCAGCAATTACATAACCATGTTCATTGTGGGCTTTAGCGCCAAGGGACTCAAGACCGCGAATATGAAAATCTAAGCCACGCGAACCAATCGCATCGCCGCCGGGTAGAGCAACTTCAGCTTGACCAACTCGAGCAACAAGAGGGCCAAGCACGTTAATTGAGGCACGCATCTTGCGCACCAAATCGTAATCAGCACGATGACCCGGAACTTCTGGCACATCAATTGTTACTAGTTCTGCGCCACGTTCGACGGTACAACCTAAACGAGTAAGTAGATCAGCCATTATGTCGACGTCAGCAATATCGGGCACGTTGCGAATAGTGGTTTTACCGGCAGCCAAGAGCGAAGCGGCCATGAGTTTTAGGGCTGAATTTTTAGCACCACTAACGCTAACTTCGCCAACCAGGCGGGCACCACCGACCACACGAAAGCGATCAATTGCAGCCATGGCGGCACTCCTTCCAAATTCTTTAATGCAACGTTAATTCTCGAGTGGTCGTATCTTATCTGCCCGATTAGGCTCTCCCCATGGTTAATTTAACGCGGATCTACACAAAAACTGGCGATGACGGAACTACTTCTCTAGGCGATATGAGCCGTACTTCGAAGAATGATCCACGTCTTGAGGCATACGCCACTGTTGATGAAGCTAACTCAGCAATTGGTGTTGCTCTTTGTGCTGATTCTTTGCCGGCAGAATTAAAGCCGTTGTTGATTCGTATTCAAAATGATCTCTTTGACGTGGGCGCAGATCTCTGCACACCGGTAGTTGATGAACCAAAAATTGAACCACTGCGAGTTCTCGAGTCACAGATTACTTATCTGGAAGAGCAGATTGATGCTTATAACGAACAACTAGAACCACTTCGTTCCTTTGTATTGCCTTCCGGAACTCTAGCTGCGGCAAACTTGCATGTGGCACGAACTGTTGCTCGTCGCGCCGAGCGTTGTACCTGGGCAGCAATTCACGCATTCGGCGGCGGCGTTAATCCGCTAGCTGCTAAGTATTTAAACCGTTTATCTGACTTACTCTTTGTGCTTGCTCGTATCTCAAATAAAGCGCAAGGCGATGAACTGTGGGTACCTGGAGCTAACCGCTAGTTTTCAATGGGTGTGTAGACGTTAGTTTTTAACGTCTCGGTTGCGGGTGCATGATGACAAATCACGTTTATATTAGAAATCTTATTTCCGCGATCAATATCTTCGGAACTAATTAAAAGTATTGTTTTATAGACCTTTTTTGCCGTTCCGGTCGTAGTTGTTCGGATCGTGCCAAAGGTAGTAATAGTTTTATCTTCTAAGTTTTTTGGCCCAATAACTTTTGATCTAACTTCCCACCAAAGGCAACCATTTGTTGAAGCCACAGTTATCGCACCACAGGAGTACTTCTGGCAAATTAGTACACCATCAACTTTTTCAGCCAACTGCGCAGTGATTACTTTACTGTTTGAGGCAATTCCAACTAACTCTTTAACTGTTGGAACTTTTGCATAAATCTCGCCTTTAACCGTAAAGCCAACGGGTGGCCACTTTGGTGATGGCGAAGGTTTAATCTTCGATGCGGCACTTGCCCCATTTGCACCTAGCGAAACTACTGCTAAAAGAATTAGTGCCAGTCCCAGACCAAGGCGTTTCATTTGTTCTCCCAGCGGAAAGTCTTAACTGCCAAGAAGAGCCCAACGATTAGCCAAACGACCAGGATTAAAGCGGTGCGGCCACTCTCCCAACTTTTAGCAACTTCTTGAGCTGCGAAAGTATCGGGCAAGAAAACGCTACGCATTCCTTGGGTCAACCACTTAAGCGGAAAAATTGCGGCGACTTGTTGCATCCAGCCGGGCAATTGAGTGAAGACAAAGAAAACACCACTGAAGAACTGCAAGATAATTACAACGGGAGAAACTATGGCAGATGCGCCACGACCATTTTTTGGCACTGATGAGAAAGCCACACCAAGAGCTGTTGAGCTAGCGCTACCGAGTACCAATAACCAAGTGAAAGTTAACCATTTATTTGGCTCACTGGGCAGATTCAAACCAAAGAAAGCTACGCCGATAATTAGCAAGATAAGTACTTGAGCAACCATGCTGGCTAATACTGAAATAGCTTTACCAATGAAATAACTAGTTATTGGCAAAGGTGTACCGCGAAGGCGCTTGATAGCGCCCATGTCACGTTCGAGCGGAATATTTATCGCGATATTTTGAAAACCAGTATTAACTAGGCCCGAGGCGATCATGCCGGCTACAAAATATTGGCTAAAAGTTACCCCAGGCGCAATTGTGTCTTTAAAAACGCTACCAAAGATCACGAGCAAAATCACCGGGAAGAAGATGGTAAACACCACCGCTTCTTTCTGGCGAGTAAATTGAATGATCTCCATTTGCCCACGTAGTAAGACGAGTTTAAAGGTGCCCGGAACTTTATTCATGCTGGCCACCAATCATCTTTAAGTAAGTATCTTCCAATGTTGGCCGAGTGATAACTAATTCCGGAATCTCGCCACCAAATTGTGCCGCTAATCTAGTTACAACTGCGGTCGGATTATCGCTCTCTTCCGATTCAAGACCAGATGCTCCCAACCAGGAAACCGTAGCTTTTGAAGTACTGCGACCACCCAGAAGCGCCGGTGTAGAAACTTCAATAATTTTGCCGGCGGTGATTACGGCAACGCGATCTGCTAGCTCTTCAGCTTCATCGAGATAGTGGGTAGTTAACAAAATTGTGGTGCCACCTGCTTTTAAGTCCCGGATCAGCGACCAGAATGCGCGTCTTGCTTCTGGGTCAAAACCAGTGGTTGGTTCATCAAGAAATAAGAGTTCGGGGTTTCCAATAATTCCGAGCGCAACATCAAGGCGTCGTCGTTGACCACCGGATAATTCCAAAACCAATGAATTTTGTTTTTCGGTAAGCCCCACTGCTTCGATCACTTGATCAACATCGCGCGGATTGGCATAGAAATTACTGAAATGTTTAACAATTTCGCGCACCTTAAATGAGCCAGCATCGGAGGCCGTCTGTAGAACAATGCCAATTCGATTGCGCCAAGCGCGGCCAGCATCGCCTTTAGTGGCTGGGTCAAACCCCAGCACGCTAACTGTTCCGCTATCTGGTGCTCGAAAACCGGCCAGAATTTCAACGGTAGTGGTCTTACCTGCGCCATTCGGGCCGAGAAGCGCAAAAATCTCGCCTGCCTCAATCGCTAAATCGATACCAGCAACTGCGGTGAAATCGTCATATCTCTTTACGAGGCCTTTAACTTCAATCACCTTCATTGCTCCAGCCTGTCACAAGAAGCGCAAAAATGCGAGAAAATGAACCATGAGCCCGCGCCGCAACTACCCCAAGGGGAAAAGACCCCAGGATCCTGAGCGCGAAATTAATACATCTAATGAAAGTATTGAAGAACATAGCGATGGAACATACCGAGTTCGAAAATTAACTGGTTCTTCTTCAAATAAACCATATCGCTGCCCAGGTTGTGATCAAATTATTCCAATGGCAACACCTCACATTGTTGCTTGGCTAGAACATGATGAAGAATCGCGTCGACATTGGCATACACCATGTTGGGCTAAGAAAAATAATCGCGGCCCGCGCACTGAACGCACGCGAAATGCGCCGCGCTTCTAATTAATCTATTTAAAAGTTAACTCAGCCGACCTTTAAGAATCTTAATTGCGCGGACAATTAATTTATCAGCGAAGTAAGTGCGATTAAAGCTAGTAATTGCCAACGGCAATTGGAATCTTGCACGAACTACGGTGCGCGGATAAGTGAACTCGAGAATTCCTTCGGGGCCATGAATCCGGCCGTAACCACTATCTTTCACACCACCAAATGGCACTGATGGAATTGCTGCGAATGAAATAGTTGAGTTAACGGCAACCATTCCACATTGAAGTTGTGAAGCGATCTTCTTACCTTGACGCTTTGACCAGACCGAAGCGCCTAAGCCATATTTACTCGCATTAGCTAACCGAATTGCGTGATCAATAGAGTGGAAACGATTAATAATAATTACTGGGCCAAAAGTTTCTTCAGTCATGGCAATCGCATCTTCGGGTACATCTACTAAAACAACGGGCTGCACATATGGTGGCTGCACAGATTTCTTTCCGCCCAACAGCGCTTTACCCCCTCGCTTTAATGCATCGGCAATATGGGCTGCAATCACTTCAAGTTGTTCAGGCATGGTTGCTGGGCCGTAATTGCCAGCCCCTGGCGCACCTGCGGTGATCTTTTCAGCTTCTGCCACGAAAAGTTCAATGAAGCGATCAGCAATCTTTTCATCAACATAAACACGCTCGGCACCAATACAAGTTTGCCCAGCGTTAGACATGGCAGACCATAAAGTATTTTCAACGGCTGCTTTAAGGTTGGCATCTTCAGCGACAATCACTGGGTCCTTGCCACCACATTCCAGAATTACTGGAATCATGTTTGCCGCGCATGTTGCTGCAACCAACTTGGCAGTCTTAGTTGAACCTGTGAAAGCTAATTTATTGATTTCACTTTCACATAGGTATTTACCGGTATCACCGAAACCGGTAATGACTTGAAAAATATCTTCATTTGGTGCGACTTGGGAGAATGAGTCTGCTAACCAAACACCAACTGCTGGCGTAAATTCACTCGGTTTAAATACCACTGCGTTACCAGCTGCAAGTGCGTAAGTTATTGAACCAAGGGGAGTAAACATCGGATAGTTCCAAGGACCAATAACACCGACAACGCCAACTGGAGAGTGCTCAACCCGAGCTGACATATTTGCCATCAAGGCGCCAGGTGAACGATGTTCTGAGCTCATTACATACTCAGCATTACGTGCGGCCCAACCAATATGGTTAATTGAAAGCCCTGCTTCGAGCTTGGCATCGCTAATTGGCTTACCAGTTTCATCAGAAATCAATTCGGCAATTTCATCAACGTGGTTAATTAAGTATTTGCTCCAGTCGAGCAATACTTTCTTGCGACCCTTAAAACCCAAGTGCTGCCATTGATAAAGCGCCTCATGGGCGGTCTCAACAACTAGCGAGACTATGTCTTTGCTATCTACCGGGAAAGTAGCTAAGACTTCACCAGATACTGGATTGATTGAATCAAAGGTCTTTTTACGTGATGTGGCCATAGCGGCAAAGATACACTTGCCTAATGACCGAACCAATTCGCCCCAGCACGGTATTGCCGGCTAATCGCTCACCTTTTACGCTGATTACAGCTGATGGTGAGACGTTGGTAGGTGAAGTTGCTAGCCCAATTGCTAATCCCACTGGTGCAATTCTTTGTCTGCACCCGCTACCAATTGCGGGCGGCATGATGGACAGTCATATTTATAAGAAGGCTGCCAATCGTTTACCCGATATGGCAGGAATAACGGTTGTGCGTTTTAATACCCGCGGAACCACAAGTGCCAATGGAACTAGCACTGGGACTTTCGATAATGGTGTGGCAGAAAAATTTGATGTTGAAGCTGCTCTTTCTTATTGCTTTGATACTTTGAAGTTAGAGAACCTCTGGGTTGTGGGCTGGTCTTTCGGAACTGATTTAGCACTTCGTCATGCGAAGGACCCGCGCCATAAAGGACTTATTTTATTAAGTCCACCGCTGCGCACTTCCGAAACTAGTGATCTGGAATATTGGAATATTGATGGTCGCCCAGTTTTTACAGTTGTTCCTGAACTAGATGATTATTTACAACCACCAGAGGCAGCAGAACGTTTTGCAGTTATTAAAAATCACCAGATGATCGCAGTTGAGGGTGCAAAGCACTTATGGGTTGGCGAACCAGCTGTTTATCGCGTACTGACTGAAATTACTCAGATTATTGCCCCAAATAGATTGCCGTTACCAACGCAAATCTAAGCGTTATCAGTTCTTGGGAAAACTACTTCATCCAAAATCAAGATAATTGCAGCCGCTACTGGCACTGCTAAAAGGCCGCCAACTAAGCCCAATAACGATGAACCAATCAGAGCGGAAATAATTGTAACCGCCCCAGGTACCGAGAGGGTCTTTTTCATTATGCGCGGGGTAATTAAGTAGTTCTCAATCTGCACATACAAAACATAAGCCAAGAACGCCACCACTCCAATGGTTACTGACTGAGTTAGCGCCACCAAGGTCACTATGGTGCAACCAATAAAGTGGCCGATTAACGGAATTAATCCGCATACGAGCACCGTCATTCCAAGTGCAATAGGTGAAGGAATCCCGAGCGCAAGTGAGAGTAAGAAAGTAAAGCTGCCGGCCATAAATGCGATAGTCACTTGGCTGCTAACAAATGATCCCACTCGTGAGATTATTGCTTCAGTCAGTGCGCCAACACGTTGCCTACGAGATGCTGGCGCAAAACGTAATCCAAGTTTAATCATTTGCGGTAGCGAAGTTAAGAAGTAGAGAGTTAAAACCAAAATAGTAAGGGCGGCAAAAGTTCCAGATAGAACGGACTTGCCTACGCCAACCACGCCACCGAATGTGGTGAGTAAAAGTTTTCCATCTGAACTTCTCGAAGTAATTTCACGTTGTAGGGTGTCAAGAATTCCGTATTGCTCATTAAGTCGCATAAACACTGAATTAGATTTCAAATCTTGAATTAGGGATGGTGCTTGACTAATCAAGTTAGAACCCTGTGAAACTACTGGTGGCACTACAATCATGGCAAAGAAAACTACAAATAAAATTACTGATACAAATATTGCAGTAACTGCATTAGTGCGTGATAAGCCGCGACGACGAAGTGCTTCGACGGCTGGGTTTAATCCAGTAGCTAAGAACAGGGCAATCAAAATTAAGACGAAGATCTGCGAAGCGCTGGCAAGTGCTCGCATCAATACAAATGCTGAGAGTGCGCCGATCGTTGCAACGAATCCAAAATAAAACGGGTGTGATTTGTTAATTGGGTCACCTAGAACGCCCATATCAGTGTTAATTACCTTCGGGTCGCCTGCAACAACTTTTTTAATTCGCTTACTTATCGCCATGTGTTCAAGTGTAATTGCCTAAGATGAGCCCATGACCCTACGAATCACTGGCTTTGGCGAAGAGATCGCGGCCATCTCGGGTCTACCTTGGAATCAGCCACTTGAGCAATGGCCAGAAGATCCCGCCCTTGCCGAAAAGCGCGGCATTTCGCGTCACGTGGTTCGCCTGATTCGGGTAACCGATGAGCCGGATTCAGAAATTTATGCGGTGAAAGAGACAGTTTCTGAGTTCGCTAATCGTGAGTATTCCGCACTGCGCGAATTACGCCGATTACAGGCACCCAGCGTTGATCCCATTGCCGTAGTCGAAGGACGCATAGATCTAAATGGTAATGAGTTGCCGTGTGTATTAGCTACTCGCTTCTTGCCATATTCATTGCCTTATCGAGTTGTGTTATCAGGCGCACTTTCACCTCATGACATTTTAAATATGGCTAACGCTTTAGCGCTGCTACTTGTTCGATTGCATTTGCTTGGTTTCTGGTGGGGCGATTGTTCGCTTTCAAATACTTTATTCCGTCGCGATGCTGAAGGTTTTGCTGCCTACTTAGTTGACGCTGAAACTGGCGAATTTCAAAAATCTTTGAGTGACGGTCAACGTGAACATGATTTAGAGATTGCGCATTTTAATGTTGCCGCTGAACTAGAAGACTTGGCGCTATCCGGGGTCCTGTATCCAGGCATGGATCCAGTTCGCGCAAGTGATGCAGTAATGAAAAGGTATAGACGACTTTGGGCAGCGCTGCGAGACCCACAATCTCTCGACCCAACCGATCGCCGCGCAGTTGAACGCGCAATGCGGCAACTGCATGATCTAGGTTTTGCAGTTGAAGAGGTTTCAATTGCCATTGATGGTGATAATAAAGTCTTGAAGTTCCAACCTAAGTTAGTTGCTGCCGGTTATCACACCAATCGATTGCGCGAATTAATGGGACTAGAAACCGAAGAGCTGCAAGCGAAACGGATTTTGGCGTCCTTTGATCGCTATCGAGCTCGCGAAAGTAATCTCTCAACAAATGAAAACGAAGTTGCCTTTAAATGGTTAACTGAAGTTTTTAATCCAATTGTTAATTCAGTGCCACCACAACTCTTAGGCCGAGTCGAGCCGGCCCAGTTGTTTCATGAAGTCCTAGAGCACCGCTGGTACTTAAGCGAAGCTGCTGGCCATGATGTGGGCTTAGATTTTGCTTGCGAAAGCTATATTTCAGGCGTTCTGCCGTACCGTCGTGATTCCGGCATCGAGTTAGTGGAATGATTAAGTAATGAGTTTGCCACCTAATTTTGGTCGAGCCGTAGATTTGAGTTCGCTAACTAAGCCAGCCCAAGCTACCAAGGCAATAGCTTCGACTTACGAAATCACAGCTGAGAATTTTGCAGTTAATGCAGTCGAACTTTCGCGTACTAAGCCAGTGATTTTATTGATCTGGTCACCGCGCAGTCCAGAATCAATGACCACTCTTGAAACACTTAGTAAATTAGAAAAAGACGCTAATGGTGCGTGGGCACTAGGAAGCATCAATGCTGATACTCAGCCTCAAGTTGCGCAAGCGCTACAAACAAAAAATGTGCCTTATGCAGTTGCTTTGATTGCTGAGCAGCCTGTTCCACTCTTTGATCAAAGTTATCCAGAAAACCAAATCAAAATGGTAATTGATAAAGTCTTAACTCTTGCTGCTGAGCAGGGAATTGGTAGTGCACCTGTAGAAACCATCGAACCTGAAGAAGATGAAGCACTTACTGCTCTTGAATCTGGTCAGTACGAAATTGCCCGAGCGGCGTATCAAAAATTATTGAATCGTAAGCCAAATGATGCTCTAGCCAAACTAGGTTTGGCGCAAACTGAACTACTAATCCGTACCGAAAAACTTGAAGCTAAATTGGTAACTACGCTAGCCGCATCAGAGCCGGACAATGTAAAAGCCCAACTAGATTGCGCTGACCTTGAAGTTATCAGTGGCGACTTAGATGCCGCGTTTAATCGTTTAATCGAATGCGTTCGCCGTTTTACTGGAACTGATCGCACGGCTGCAAAAGATCACTTGTTGGGGCTATTTCAGTTAGTTGATCCCGCTGATCCGCGACTAAAAGTTGCCCGCACTTCTCTAGCGAGTGCACTTTTCTAATGAATTCGAATAAAGAAATAACGCCCGAAATAGAGTTAAAGACTTTAACAAAACTCTTCTTTTTATATGGATTTGGTGTGATGGCTTGGATACCAAGATTTCCTGATTTTAAGGAGAAATTAGGGCTAACAAATGGTCAATTTGGCTCAATTATCAGCTTAGGAAATGTAGGTGCATTTATAAGCCTACTTACTGTGGGACATATCGTACATAAACTTGGTAGTTACAAAGTTTTAACAGCAAGTACTTACGCTCTTTATCTGAGCCTTATCTTGATGGCGCACACATCTTCCAGTGTTGCATTTATCCCACTTGTAATTCTGATGGGTTTTTCAAGTTCGGCATTTCATATTTCAGTCAACAGTCAGGCCTTTGATAGTCAAACTCGTACCACCAAACCAATAATTGTGAAACTACATGGCATCTGGGCCATGGGCGCAGTAATGACTGGTTTGTGCTCCGGACTATTAATTGGCCGGATCTCAGCTTCGGTACAACTAGATATTATTTTTGTCTTAGTTCTTATTTTAACCATTAGATATATACGCAAATTGCGACCAATTGCGCTCTTACCGAAACTAGAAGATGACCACTATTCAGTTAAGCAAATATTTAAATCGCTACGATTCGATCGCCTGATTGCTGGCGGTATGATTTGTGCGATTCTTCTTGAGATTGCTTTAGGCGATTGGTCTAATATCTTTGCCCGTGAGTATTTAGAAATTAAAGGTGGGCTGATAACACTGCCTTACATCTTATTCATGAGTGCCTTGATAGTGGGCAGGTTAAACATCTCAAAGATTATTGCTAAAGTGCCAATTAACCGAGCAGCCAATATTGGTTCCTTAATCGGTGGCACCTTCTTCTTACTTGGAATAACAGCAGCGATTTTGTTTGGCGAAACTCATAAATACTGGGCTTTTGGTATGTTCTCAATTGGTTGCCTCGTAGCTGGAATAGGTATTTCGTTCATTACGCCAAGTTTCTTTAACGCAGCAAGTGCCCGAAGCGAATTTCCAAGTGCAGTAGTAATTGGACAAATCGGTTTAGTTAATAATTTCCTAATTTTTGGTGGTAAATGGGTAATTGCATGGACTGCGCAATTCACCTCTCTTGCAGTTGCCCTCTTGATTCCAGCGATAATGGTGCTTTCTGTACCTCTATTTACCAAGGCGCTATTAAGCGGTAATGCCAAGGGGCAAGCCGAGGAAAAGTAAGCGCTAACTAACGGCTAAAGCCAGTATTAACTAGCAGTTAATTTCAGCCAGATAGTCGCAAGCGGGGCCACTCTTAAGGTAATAACCAGGTCAGAACCTTCAGTCACATCGACTGGTTGATTGATTACGCCACTTCCACCAAAAGCTAAATCATCGGTATTTAAAACTTCGTGCCAGGTTCCAGCTTTTGGCATTGGCAAGCGGTAGTTCTCATGTGGCAAAGGCGAGAAATTAGTTATGCAGACAAGAGACTGGCCATCATCTGCCCAGCGCGTAAATGCGAGCACGTTGCTAGCAGCATCGTTGCCAACTAACCAAGAGAATCCTTCGGGTGAAGTATCTTTTTGGTACAAAGCCGGTGTTGATTTATAAAGGCTATTTATTTGTGAAATTGTTTTTGCAACACCACTGTGTTCAGCGTATTGAGTTAAATACCACTGCAGGCCAGCGGATTCACTCCACTCATCATTCTGGGCGAACTCTTGACCCATAAAAAGTAATTTCTTGCCAGGGTGCGCCCACATGAAACCGTAAAGAGCGCGCAGCGTAGCGAGCTTCTGCCAACGATCTCCGGGAAATTTATTTACTAGCGAACCTTTGCCATGTACAACTTCATCGTGGGAAAGTGGCAGCATAAAGTTTTCGGACCAGGCATAAAGAATTGAAAAAGTTATCTCGTTGTGGTGATGAACACGATGAATTGGATCGCGCTGTAGATATTCCAAAGCATCATGCATCCAGCCCATATTCCACTTGAAGCCAAAACCAATTCCGTCAGAATCAGTACTTCGTGTGACGCCAGGCCAAGCCGTTGATTCTTCAGCAATCATCATGATGCCAGGGTGGGTGCGATATGCCGTAGAAGTTGCCTCTTGCAATAACTGCACAGCTTCAAGGTTTTCGCGTCCACCAAATTTATTAGGAACCCATTCGCCTGCTTTGCGTGAATAATCCAGATAAAGCATCGAAGCAACTGCATCAACCCGCAGCCCATCAATGTGGAATTCGGTTAACCAATAAAGCGCGCTAGCCACGATGAAGTTGCGGACTTCATTGCGCCCAAAGTTAAAGATCAAAGTGCCCCAATCGGGATGCTCGCCTAAACGCGGATCTGCATGCTCATAAAGGGCAGTTCCATCGAATTTAGCCAACGCCCATTCATCCTTCGGGAAGTGAGCAGGCACCCAATCGAGAATTACGCCAATGCCGGCTTCGTGCAAGGCGTTAACTAAATATTTAAATTCATCAGGGGAGCCAAACCGAGAAGACGGTGCGAAGAAAGAAGTAACTTGATAGCCCCATGACGGACCATACGGATGCTCCATAACCGGTAAGAATTCAACATGTGTGAAGCCGGTTTCTTGTAAGTAGGCAACTAACTCGGTTGCTAAATCGCGGTAACTTAAACCTAAGCGCCAAGAACCTAAATGAACTTCATAAACTGAAACTGCGCTACGCCAAGATTCAAATTTACTTCGCGCCTCAATCCAATTCTGATCACTCCATTGGTAATTCGACTCTTCGACAACTGAAGCAGTTAGTGGTGGGATCTCGGTGGCACGGGCAAGGGGATCAGCATGATCTACCCAACGGCCATCATTGGTATGCACGGCAAATTTATACTTAGTACCTGGTGCTAAATCAGCAATAAAGATTTGCCAGATGCCGGTATTTTCAATGCGCCACATTCGATGCGTGTTGCGATCCCAGAAATTTAGATCACTAATCAAACTTACGTCACGGGCATTTGGTGCCCAGAGCGCAAAAGAGGTACCAAGTAAATTTCCAGCGGCATCGCGTTGAACATGTGAACCTAATACTTTCCAAAGTTCCTCATGGCGACCTTCGGCAATCAAATAAAGATCAAGTTCGCCCAAAGCGCCAGGTTGATTTGCTACTACCTGAGGTTTTCGACGAAAGATTCTCATTACTTAAGGGATCCGCACCACGGCAATGTGAGCCACATTGTTGTAATCGCCGCGGGGGTCAAGGCTGACAAAGCTGTCGCGATTCCAACTGAAAGAATTCCCAGTTATCTGATCATCGACCACAAATGAATCACCCGTTAGTCCCAATAACTCCATGTTCCAGTGAACCACAGTGGCTTGAGCATTAGAAGGGTCAAGGTTGACGATTACCAGAACTAGATTCTCGCCATCACGCTTGGAATAAGCGATTATTGCCTCATTATCAGTGTGATGGAAATGCAGATTGCGCAGACGTTGCAAAGCACGATTAGCGTTACGGATTTTGTTTAACTTAGTAACTAGTGGAACTAGAGATTGCTTAGCGCCTTCCCAATCACGCACCTTAATCTGATACTTTTCAGAATCTAAATACTCTTCACGGCCTTCACTTAATACTCGGTGCTCAAAGAGCTCATATCCGGCATACATTCCCCATGAAGGCGTCAAAGTCGAAGCTAAAACTGCACGCAGAGCAAACATGGCAGGATTTCCGCTTTGTAAATGAAACGGCAAGATATCTGGCGTATTCACCCAGAAATTAGGGCGGAAGAACGCACTTGTTTGATGTGAAACTTCATTTCCGTATTCAGTTAGCTCATGCTTCGTGGTGCGCCAAGTGAAATATGTATAAGACTGTTGGAAACCCGCTTTACCGAGTGCGTGCATCATGGCTGGCTTAGTAAAAGCTTCAGCTAAGAAAACTACTTCTGGGTAGTTAGCATTTACTTTTGTAATCAAAGTCTGCCAGAACAAAACGGGCTTAGTGTGTGGGTTATCCACGCGAAAAATAGTTACACCTTTACTAATCCAAAGTTCGCAGATTCGATAAACCTCTTTAACTAACCCTTCAAAATCATCATCAAAGTTAATCGGATAAATATCTTGATACTTCTTTGGCGGATTTTCGGCATATGCAATCGTGCCATCGGCGCGATAGTTAAACCAGTTCGGATGTTCTTTCACCCAAGGATGATCTGGGGAAGTTTGCAGAGCTAAATCTAGCGCGATCTCGAGACCTAACTTGTTCGCTTCCTTAACAAAGCTTTCAAAATCTTTCATGGTGCCAAGTGCTGGATTAATCGCATCGTGGCCACCATCAGAATTTCCGATACCCCAAGGGACACCTGGATCATTTGGCCCAGCAGTTAATGTGTTATTTGGACCTTTGCGGTGAGAAATACCAATTGGATGAATCGGTGGGATATACAAGACATCAAAACCCATATCTTTTACGGCTTTTAGCCGCTTTGTTGCAGTGCCGAAATTTCCGCTGGCAAAAGTGCCATCTTTGTTAATGCTGGCGCCTTCACTTCGTGGAAAAAATTCATACCAGGCACCAACTAAAGCTCGTTCGCGTTCAACGTAGATCGGAAATTGCGGCGAATTAGTGGTCACGGTGCGATATTGGGTAACTATTGAAGCTTCAATTTCGAAAGTGAAGCGACCGAGTTTAGGTAGTGCGATTAAAGCTTCGTAGCGATCAGTTCCGGGGTTACGTTCAATTGCTGTAGCGCGAGATAATTCTTTACCGTTGCTATCACGAGTTACTACTTGAACTTGCGGGTAGTCGTGACCTTCGCCAGCAACAGTTGCACTTACCAATATTTCTTCATTAGCAATTGCTTTTACAGGAACAAATTCTCCCCCAAAGTAAATTGTGGGGGAGAGATCAGTGATTGCAACGCGGCCGATCAACCCGAACCCTCGGTGTTGCCAGCTTCAGCGGCAGTCACATCATTGATTTGGTACTTATCAATTGCTTCTTGAACTGTCTTAGCTTTTACATCGCCCAGCTTTGCCAGTTGTTGCAAAGTGGCAACTACGATTGATTCAGCATCAACCTTAAAGTGACGACGAAGCGCACCACGAGTATCGGATAAACCAAAGCCATCAGTACCAAGAGAAGTAAATTGGCCCGGAACCCAAGGTGCAATCTGATCTTGAACTGCGCGCATGAAATCACTAACTGCAATTACTGGGCCTTCGGCATTTGCTAACTTCTTAGTTACATATGCCTGCTTGTTCTCACTTGGGTGCAACAAGTTATGGCTATCAGTTTCTAGGCCATCACGACGAAGTTCGTTCCAAGAGGTAACTGACCAAACAGAAGCAGCAACGCCCCAATCTTCGGCCAGTAACTTCTGCGCCTTAAGTGCCCAGTTAACGCCAACACCCGAGGCCAAGATTTGAGCCTTCTTCTTGCTGCGAACTTCAGCTGGTGCATACAAGTAAATACCCTTTAATAAGCCTTCGATATCTAGGTTTTCTGGCTCTGAGGGCTGCATATAAGGCTCGTTGTAAACAGTTAGGTAGTAGTAAACGTTCTCACTGTTTTCGCCATACATGCGACGCAGACCATCTTTCACAATATGACCAAGTTCAAAACCAAAAGCAGGGTCATAAGAAACAATCGCCGGGTTAGTTGATGCAAGAAGATGTGAATGACCATCTTCGTGTTGTAGACCTTCACCATTTAGTGTGGTGCGGCCGGCAGTTGCACCAACTACGAAACCACGGACCAATTGATCAGCTGCTGCCCAGAAAGCATCGCCAGTACGTTGGAAACCAAACATCGAATAGAAGATGTAAATCGGAATCATTGGTTCATCATGTGTTGAATATGAAGATCCAACTGCGGTGAACGAGGCAACTGAGCCAGCTTCGTTGATTCCTTCGTGCAGAATCACACCTGAAGTGGATTCCTTATATGAAAGCATTAATTCACGATCAACTGATAAATACTTCTGACCATTTGGTGAATAGATCTTTAAAGTTGGGAACAATGAGTCCATACCGAAGGTACGAGCTTCGTCAGGAATGATTGGCACTAACCGAGAACCTAGGCCGGGATCCTTAATTAGATCTTTAAGCATGCGCACAAATGCCATCGTGGTGGCAATTTCTTGTTGACCAGAGCCACGTCGAACTGACTCATAGACCGAATCATCTGGTTGTGGCAGAGGGCGTGAAATTTTGCGACGTGATGGAATTGAACCACCAAGTGCTGCGCGACGTTCCTGCAGATATTTTGCTTCAACTGAATCATCGGCAGGGCGATAGTACGGAGGTAACTTGGCATCTAGTTGATCATCGGCAATTGGAATACCTAAACGATCGCGGAATTCGACGATATCCTCCATCGACATCTTCTTCATTTGGTGCGTTGAGTTACGACCTTCGAAGTGCGAACCAAGCGTCCAACCCTTAACAGTTTTTGCAAGGATCACAGTTGGGCGGCCATTTGAATTCATCGCAGCTGTGTAGGCGGCAAATAACTTGCGGTAATCGTGGCCACCGCGGCGTAAGCCCCAAATCTTGTCATCAGACCAGTCCGCAACCATGGCTGCAGTGCGTGGGTCGCGAGCAAAGAAATTATCGCGCACGAACTTTCCGCTTTCGGCTTTGAAGGTTTGATAATCGCCGTCAAGAGTCTTGTTCATCAAATCTACAAGTGCGCCTTCGCGGTCTTGGGCAAGTAGTGGATCCCATTCACGGCCCCAGACTACTTTGAGCACGTTCCAGCCGGCACCACGGAAGATTGATTCGAGTTCTTGAATAATTTTTCCGTTACCGCGAACTGGGCCATCTAGTCGTTGCAAGTTACAATTAACAACGAAAGTTAAGTTATCTAGATTTTCACGAGTAGCTAAACCAATTGCACCTAAAGTATCAACTTCATCTACTTCACCATCACCTAAGAAAGCCCACACATGTTGCTGACTGGTGTCTTTAATTCCGCGATTATGTAAGTAACGATTAAAGCGAGCTTGGTAAATTGCATTAAGTGGACCAATACCCATTGAGACAGTTGGGAACTGCCAGAAATCCGGCATCAAACGCGGATGTGGGTATGACGAAAGTCCGCCACCTTTATGTGAAAGTTCTTGGCGGAAACCATCTAATTGATTTTCGGTAAAGCGTCCTTCTAAAAATGCGCGGGCGTACATTCCGGGACTGGCATGGCCTTGGAAGAAAATCTGATCGCCGCCACCTGGATGATCTTGCCCGCGGAAGAAGTGGTTGAAACCAACTTCATAAAGTGAAGCCGAAGATGCATAAGTTGAAATGTGACCACCAACGCCAACACCAGGGCGTTGCGCACGGTGCACCAACATCGCTGCGTTCCACCGGTTGTATTGTCGGATACGACGTTCGATTGCTTCATCACCAGGAAAGTCTGGTTCGCTATCTGACGGGATACTGTTTATGTAATCAGTTGCGCGCAAACCTGCGATACCAATGTTCTTCTCCTGCGCACGCTTTAAAAGAGAAAGCATTAAGTAACGAGCGCGAACTGGACCTGCGTTAGCAAGGGCAGCGTCGAAAGAGGCATTCCATTCGGCCGTCTCGCTAGGGTCGATATCAACTAGCTGTTCGACGATGTGATCGGGCGCATCAAATGTTTCGCTCATGGCCCTATTCTCGCGGTTACTGCCCAGTTGTGTGAAATTGAGAGCGGGCAGGTCTTGCTAAGTGAGCAATTTTTGGGTGGACTTAGCCAGTGGCCATGCGTATGGGCTTTGCCAAAGGTGATTTGATCTTGGAAATCGGCTATGCCGCCGACTCTGATGATTCTTTGCGCGCAAAAATTAAGGCAATTACCGAAACTGAATTTATTCAGATTGATCCAAGCGAAGTCATAGATGGCGTAATCATCTGGTGGCGCGATGGTGACGGCGACTTAATCGATGAACTCATGGATGCCCTCACCTTTTTATCTGAAACTGGGCCGATTTGGGTGATGACCCCAAAGATGGGCCGCGCAAATTATGTGGAAGCAAGTGAAATTCAGGATGCCGCCCCAACTGCTGGACTAAGTGTTACCTCAACTATTGCCGTAGCTGCAGATTGGACAGCAACTCGTCTAGTGGCACGCAAAGCTGGCAAACGATAGATTTCGCGCCATGACTACGACACTAGTAATTGGCCAACCTGCCCCTGATTTTGAATTAGTAAATCACCATGGCGAAAAAGTTACGCTCTCATCATTTCAAGGAAAGCAAAACGTTGTTTTAGTTTTCTATCCATTTGCATTCTCCGGCACCTGCACTGGCGAACTTTGCGCACTACGCGATGACATTTCAGCATTTCAAAATGAGAATGTGCAAGTACTTGGAATTGCTTGCGACCCAATGTATTCAGCTCGCGCCTTTGCTGAGGCCGAAGGTTATACATTTCCAATTTTGGCGGACTTCTGGCCGCATGGTGAAGTTTCAAAACGGTACGGTGTTTTCTTTGAAGAGCGCGGATTCGCATCACGCGGCACATTCATCATCGACAAGGCAGGAATTCTGCGTTGGCAGGTCGTAAATGGTCCAGGTGAAGCGCGTAATGCAGCCGATTACAAGGCGGCGTTAGCACAGCTTTAGTTAGGTTAGACTTACGGTTCTGGCTGCGGCCAGA
>Ga0209400_1001307_pt1 | contig 20176 bp, 11 predicted proteins | sample M_130807_EF_Meta_FD_187313 | JGI IMG/M metagenome (GOLD analysis project Ga0209400, IMG submission 187313) | Freshwater microbial communities from Lake Montjoie, Canada to study carbon cycling - M_130807_EF_MetaG (SPAdes) (version 2) | ecosystem: Environmental > Aquatic > Freshwater > Lake... | reverse complement strand
TCCCCTCGAAGAACCTGGGCGGCTTCGGCGACGGCGGCATCATGGCCACCAACTCCGATGCGCTGGGCGCACGCATGAAGCGCCTGCGCAACCACGGCATGGAGCCGAAGTACTACCACCAGGAAATCGGCATGAACTCGCGCCTCGACGCGCTGCAGGCCGCCGTGCTGAGCATCAAGCTGCGCCATCTGGATGCATGGAGCGCCGCGCGCCAGAAGAACGCCAAGTTCTATGGCGAATTCTTCACGGCCCACGGCGCTGCGGACACCTCGGTGGCGGTCGATGCGGGCGGCCTGCCGCTGCGCTTCCCGAAGGCCCCTGCCAAGGGCCGCCACATCTACAACCAGTACGCCATCCGCGTGCCCGGCCGCATCCGCGACGCGGTGCGCGACGAGCTCACCAAGCGCAAGATCGGCACCGAGATCTACTACCCGCTCTGCCTGCACATGCAGGAGTGCTTCAGGTTCCTGGGTTACACGCAGGGTGTCTTCACGCATTCGGAGCGCGCTGCGTTGGAGACCATCGCCCTCCCGATCTACGGCGAGATGACCGAAGGCCAGCGCCACTGGGTGGCCGAGAGCGTGGTCGAGGCAGTGAAGAAGCTGGCCTGAGCGCACTCGCAACATGAAATCCAAGCGCGGCGGTGAGGCCATTGCCGAACCGACGCCATTGGCACGCACGGTGCCTGGCCCGCTCGCCGGAGGGGCAGTGGCGGCGCCATGCCGCCCGCCCCGCAAGGCGACGGGGCCAGTAGACGGGCTGGGCATCTCGAAGTTCGACCGCACCCTTCGCTGTGCGCGGGGCTGTTCGAAGTTCCACCGCACCCTCCGCTGTGCGCGGGACCCCTGTCCCGCGGACGGCCTCGCTCCACCCGGCTCCTCTCGGCCTCGACGACAACCGCTCGTCCGGGTGGCACCCGGGAGTACTCAGGAGTCATGCTGCCGGACTTCGCGCTTGTCGACGCCTCGGGCCAGGGGTCCCGTGCTCGCTGCGGGTGCTCGCAAGTGTGACATTCACATCATGCGGCTTTGTCCACGCGCGGCGGTGAGGCCATTGCCGAACCGACGCCATTGGCACGCACGGTGCCTGGCCCCCTCGCCGGAGGGGCAGTGGCGGCGCCATGCCGCCCGCCCCGCAAGGCGATGGGGCCAGTCCCCTGCGGGATCGGCGCCGCGCGACCGCCATGCCGCCCGCCCCGCAAGGCGATGGCGCCAGTACGAGGGCGCCAGTGGAACGTCAACTCGCGCGACCGCCCGCAGCCAATTCGCTCACGCCAGAAAGTCGAGCGACCCCAGCCCGATCGGCTCCCGCGCGAAGAACGGCTCTGCCGTCTCCGTCCCGATGCGGCTGCCGAAATACATCCCGGCGGCATCGAGCCAGTCAACCACGCGCCGGTTGCGCTCGTTCACCACGAACTGGCTGCGGTACGCAAGCACCGCCTCGCGCTTGCGCGCTGCGAAGCCGGTGGTGTCGATCAGGAACGACGGCTGCGGGATGATCCGCAGGTGCGTGGCGTAGTAGTGGAACAGCCACTTGGCATAGACGGGTTCGCCGGGCAGGTCGCACTTGGTGAGCTTGGCATCGAAGCGCGCGTCCTCCACGATGCGCGTGCCGGCCAGGTGGTCGGGGTGCGCGTCCTCGAAGTAGGGCACGAAGATCACGTCCGCGCGGAAGGTGCGGATCACGCCGGCGACCTTGTGGCGCGCCTCCAGGCAGTGCGTCACGGAGCGGTTCGGCAGGTCGAGCGTGATGCGCTCGGCGCCCAGGATGCGCGCGGCCTCGGCGGCTTCCTTCGCGCGCGTGGCGCGGTCGCCGTGCGGCGTCGGTTCGCCGTCGGTGAGGTCGAGGAGGAGGACGCGGTGCCCCTGCGAGGCGAGGCGGGCGATGGTGCCGCCCATGCCGAGTTCCTGGTCGTCCGGGTGTGGTCCTGCAACGAGGATGTTCATGCCGTGGAGACTAGCGGCGCTTGGTCGGCGGGCCCGGCGTGGTCCGTGCCGCCGCGTCGCTTGCCGTGGATTGCAGCGTGCGGAGCCGTGCGGCGCTCGGATCGAGCTGTGGCGCGATCGCCCACGCCACGCCGGAAGCCATGGTGCGCAACTCGCGTTCGGCGTCGTCCTGATGCCGGTCCGCGGCCCGCGATTCCTCGAGCATGCAGCGCGAAAGCTGCATCCACTCGCTGCGCATGCTGCCCAGGTACGAAGCGCTGCCCGGAGCATCGCGTGCCGCCACCAGTGCCGGGCCGACTCCCGTCCGGCGCGCAATCCATGGATCAAGCCGCTCGGAAAGCCGGCTGGCGATGATCATCAGCGGGAGATCGCGCTCCAGCGCGGCGAGGTCCGCGTCCACGTCCACGTCCTTCGATGCGATGAGCGACTCGAGCGCCAGCGCGGAACGAGCGGCCAGCGCCTTCGGGTGGAGCGACCAGCCGCGGCCGGACGTGGCAAGCCCGCCCCATGTGCCGAGCCGGCGTTCGACGCCCTCTTCCTTCGTGAGCACGGACATGGCGCCGAGCAATTCGGTCACGCGCACCGCGCGCAGCATGGCGAGCGACGCATCCGGCGTCCCGCGGCCGTTCGACCACGCGGCGGCCCAGGCGGATCTTCGGGCATCGAGTTCGCGGAGGAGATCCGTGGGCCGGCCGGCGCACGCAGCGAGCGCGGCGGGATCCTGGCGTCGGACGCGGAGCTCGAAGTCCGAAGGCTTCGCGAACGGCACTTCCGATGCGAACGCGTCCATGGAGCGGCGGACGCCTTCGCGTCGCGCCGGATCGCGGAGGCCCGTCACCCACTGGCGCGACGCTCCCTCGAAGGCGCTGCGCGAGGCGCCGCGGGCGGCGGAAACGGCGTCGATCCATGCGGGAATGGAGCCAATCCTCGAGAGATCCGCTGCAGCGGCGGTAAGTGACTGCATCGGCGCTGCAGTAGCTGGTTCCGCGCCGGTGACGAGGCCTGGCAGTGCCTGTGCGACCGCGATGCCTTCGCGCAGCATTCGCGTGCGGATGTCGGCGGCGGCGGCACGCAGGTCGGGGCGCAGCGTCTGCGCATCGAACGTGATGCAGGTGTCCGCGGCGGCGAGCGCGTCGGCCAACCGCTGCGCGTTGCCCGCCGTGTATGCACCGGCAAGCGCCGCGAAACCGGAGGTCACTGCGGCGGCGGTCCATCCTTCGGGGTGCGCCGCGATGCGGCCTCCGGCGACCAGTGCGCGGATGCATTCGGTGTCCGCTCGCAGCGCGTCGATGCCGCCGGCGGCGCGCGCGCGTGCGCATGACTCGCGCAAAGCAGTGCGGGCCGATTCGTCCATCCAGGTTGCCTGCGCGACGGCGTCCGCGACGGCGGCCGCGGCCGCGGCGTTCCCGGCCGCCAGTTGCGCCGCTTCGGGCCACGCGGTCTCCGGCGGCTCGGGCGTGGCGCGTTCGAGCAGCGCAACGGCCTCCTCCAGCGGGCGAAGCGTGGCGGCGAGCGCTCGTTCCGGATGATCCGCCGGCGGCAGCGGATCGAGACCCTGTGCAGCGCCGGCGGTGAACCGCTTGAGCGCCTCGTTCACCGCGGCGGCCCCCGCGGTGGTGGGGAGCGTGCGCTCCAGGACGCGATCGAGGTCGTTGCGCGCCGCCGTCATTCGGAGCCCGGCGATCACCATCTCCTGCGCGCCGAAGGCCGCGGCGGCGCCATGGAACAGGAGGTCGAACGCGATGCGCCGGTACGCGATGCGCGCATCGCGCACCACGCCTGGTGCCAGCGTGGCGAGCGTGTCGAGCTCCTTGCGGAGCGTTGCGGCGTCGTCGATTGCTGCGTTGGAATCGCTGATCGAGCGGGGCAGGGCGGCGGCTGCGGCGGGCGGTGGGGTGACGGCCTGCGTTGCGCCGAGCGCGGCGCCAAGCAGCGCCGCACAGCACGCGACAAGCATTGCGCAGCGCGGCGTGGGGATCATTCCGTTCCCGCCTCGGTCGGCGCTGGTCCGTACCGCACCCACTCAAGCCGGAGCCCGTTCGGGGGAAGCGTCGGCCCGGTCACCGTGCGATCGCCGGTCTGGAGCGCATGCCGCACATGCGATGCATCGATCCTGCCGCGGCCGACCTCCACCAGCGTGCCGGCAATGATGCGCACCATGTTGTAGAGGAAGCCGTTGCCGGCCACCTCCACGATGGCGCGTCCGGGCGCGGGGGCCAGCACCGTGCAGCCATGGATGGTGCGGACGGTGGATTCGCGGCCGTGGTTCACCTGCGCGAAGGCAGCGAAGTCATGCGTGCCCACCAGCGCGGCGGCCGCGTCGCGCATGCGCTGTGCGTCAAGCTCGTACCACGTGGTCCAGACATGGCGGCGTTCGAAGAGGAGCGGTCCGTCGGTGCCGTGGTCGCCGTGCGACATGGAGTACCGGTAGCACTTGCTCACGCAATCGGAGATGGGGTCGAAGCCCGCGTGCGAGAGTTCCGCGGATCGCACGCGCACGTCGTCGGGCAGGCGGCTGTTGATGGCCATCGCCAGGCGGTCGATGGGGATGCGGGTGTCCGAGGTGAACGCCGCCACCTGTCCGATGGCATGCACGCCGGCGTCGGTGCGGCTGGCGCCCATCACCGGGACGCGCGTGCCGATCGCAACGGCGACGGCGTGCTCCAGCACCCCCTGCACGGTTCGCAGCGCCGGCAATCCCGGCGGCTCCTGCCGCTGCCAGCCGTGGAAGTCGGTGCCGTCGTAGGCGACGACCAGTCGGAAGCGAGCCATACGAGGAGGATAGGGACGGGGTGCCGCAGGCCATGGGTTATCAGAAGTTGCGCGGGATGCGCCTTCATTTTGTTGACGATTCGTGACGGAATCGACTCCCTCCGCAAACAACTCTTGGACTTCGTGCGTGCTGGATCTACAGTTGTTTGGCGCAGGCTTCCGGCCTTCGCAGATCTTTGTCGCTCGTCGAACTTCGCCGAGCATCACCGCGCTTCCCACGGAGTCATCTCAGATATGAAGAACTTCCTGATCGCATCGTCTGCGCTCGTTGTGTGCGCCTCTGCTCACGCCCAGGCTCCGGCCATCGACGGCACCGCCGAAGCCGTGTACGGCGCCCCCGCCGGCATCCAGGCCGTCACCACCGGTTTCGGCAACTCCACCGATGGCCTTCGCGGCACCTGCAACGGCAGCGAAATCGACGCCATCTACGGCAAGGTCGACGCCGCGGGCGGGTACCTCTACCTGGTCATCGCCGGCAACCTGCAGAGCAACTTCAACAAGCTGGAAGTCTTCATCGACGCCAAGCCCGGTGGCCAGAACGCCCTGCGCAGCGACAACCCGGACGTTGATTTCAACGGCCTCAACCGCATGGGTCCGGACGCGGTCAACGCGCTCCCCGGCCTGAAGTTCGATGCCGGCTTCGAGCCCGACCTGTACTTCACGTGCACCGGCGGCAACGCCCCGTACACGCTCTACGCGAACTTCGCGCAGCTCCTCACTGCGGGTGGCGGCGTCGGCGCGTACATCGGCAGCAGCGTGACCGATGCGACGTCCGGCGACATCCTCATCAACGACACCACCTACGGCCTGCAGGTGGCCATGAACAACAGCAATGTTGCGGGCGTCGACGGCACCGGCGGAGCTTCGTCCTCCGGCGCCGGCGTGACCACCGGCGTGGAGGTCCGCATTCCGCTCACCTCCGTCCTCGGCTGGGACGGCACGAGCCCCATCAAGGTCTGCGCCTTCGTCAACGGTGGCGGTCATGACTATGCCTCCAACCAGTTCATCGGCGCGCTTCCGGCCGGCCAGGGCAACCTGGGCGGCGACGGTACCGGTGGCTACGTCGGTGGTTCCACCGCGGCGATCCGCTTCGACCTGGCGAGCTTCGCCGGCGACCAGTTCGTGGTGATCGGTGGCGGCACCCCGCCCCCGCCGTCGTGCCCGGCCGACCTCGACGCTGACCGCATCGTGGGTGGCTCGGACCTCGGCGCCATGCTCGGCGCGTGGGGCGCGTGCAGCGGCGCCTGCCCGGCCGACCTGGACCACGACGGCATCGTCGGTGGCTCGGACCTCGGTGCCATGCTCGGCGCCTGGGGCGCCTGCCCGAACTGACCTTCGCACCGACCTTCGCTCAGTGAATCTTCCCGGAATCTTCCCGCGGGCCCGGCGTTTGCCGGGCCCGCGGTGCTTTTGAGTCGCCGACGTGTCTGTCGCCGGGTGCGCGCGCGTCCCGCTGGCCCGCGTGCGCCCTCAGCGCCTGTCCAGCGCGTCCGGCAGCCGCACCCCGTCATCGCCCGGGGCGAAGAGGTGCGCGGCCTCCAGGGCGATGCGGATGCCCGCGGGACCGCCTTCGGTCAGGCGCTCGTCGTTCTCCACGCGCGCGGTCAGGCGGGTGCCACCGACCGCGAGCACCACGTCCGTGCGGTCGCCGAGCCGTTCCACGGCGCGGATGACGGCGGGAACCGCGTCGCCGGTGGCGGCTCCGGGTTCCACGCGGAGCTGGTCCGGGCGGATTCCCAGGGTGGCCGCGCCGCTCGGCATGTGCGGCCAGCGCGCCGCGGAGAGCGGCAGGCGAAGGTCGGTCGAGATGAACGTGCCGCCCTCCACGCGCCCGTCCACGAAGTTCATCACCGGCGTTCCCACGAAGCCCGCCACGAAGCGGTTGGCCGGGCGACCGTAGCACTCGGCGGGCGTGCCGAACTGCTGCACCACGCCGAACTTCATCACCACCATGCGGTCGGCGAGCGTCATCGCCTCTTCCTGGTCGTGGGTGACGTAGACCATGCTGGCCTTCGTGCGCCGGTGCAGTTCGCGGATCTCGGCGCGCATCTCGATGCGCAGGCGCGCGTCCAGGTTGGAGAGCGGCTCGTCGAAGAGGAACACCTGCGGGTCGCGCACCAGCGCGCGTCCGAGCGCCACGCGCTGGCGCTGTCCGCCGGAGAGCGCGCGCGGCAGCCGCTCGAGCAGCCCCTCGATGCCGAGCGTGCGCGCGGTGTCGAGCACCTTGCGGTCGATCGCATCCAGCTCCGCCCGGCGCTCGGCGCCATGGAAGAGGAGGCCCGCCAGCCCGCCGTGCGTGCGGCGCCGCAGCAGGCCGAACGCCATGTTCCTGCGCACCGTCATGTGCGGGTACAGCGCGTAGTTCTGGAACACCATGGCCACGTCGCGGTCCTTGGGCGGCAGGTCGTTGACCACGCGCCCGCCGATGGAGACGGTGCCGCCGGTGATGGTCTCGAGCCCCGCCACCATGCGCAGCAGGGTGCTCTTGCCGCAGCCTGAGGGGCCGACCAGCACGATGAACTCGCCGTCCCTGAAGGAGAGCGTTGCCTCGCGCACGGCCTTCACGTCGCCGGCGTAGATCTTGGAGACTTTGTTGAGTTCGATGGCTGCCATGTGTGTTCCGTCGGGCGTCAGCCCTTGACCGCTCCCTTGCCGAGTCCCTCGATGAACTGCTTCTGCGCTGCCAGGAAGAGCAGCACGCAGGGAATCATGGTGGTGATGCTGGCGGCCATCAGGAGGTTGACCTTGTTGATGCCGCCGAACTGGTTGCGGAAGCTGTTGAGCGCGACGCTCAGGGTGGCCTGGTCGTCGCTCTGCAGGTAGATGAGCGGGGAGAGGAAGTCGTTCCAGCACCCGATGAAGGTGAACACCGCGGTGATGGCGGTGACGGGCCGCGTGAGCGGCAGGATCACGTGCCACCAGATGCCGAACCAGCCCTGGCCGTCGAGGCGCGCGGCTTCCAGGAGCGCCTCGGGCACCTGCGCGATGAACTGCCGGTACATGAAGATGAAGTACGCGCTGCCGAAGAAGGCCGGCACCACGAGCGGGAGCATCGTGTCCACCCAGCCCAGGTTCCGGAACAGGAGGAAGAGCGGGATCATGGTGACCTGCGCCGGCAGCATCATGGTGCCGAGCATGAGCATGAACATGCCGCGGCTCCCGCGGAAGCGCATGCGCGCGAATGCCATGCCCACCAGGCTGGAACTGAGCACGGTGCCCAGCGTCACCAGCACCGAGATCACCACGCTGTTGGCGAGCGCGTCGCGGAAGCCGCGGCCCGATTCGCCGGCGTTGTTGGCGCCCATGTGCGAGAGCGCGTCGGCGTAGTTGTTCCATTGCGGATCGGTGGGCATGAGCCCGACGATCCCGCCCTGCACGGTGGCCGCCTGCGCGGCATCGGCGGTCTTCAGGCTCACCGCCACCATCCACCAGAGCGGGAACAGGAACACCACCGTGCCTGCCGCAAGCAGCAGGTAGACGGAGGCCTTGCCGGCAACGGTGCGCGTGGTCATTTGCGGAGCGCCTCGTAGTAGACCTTGCCCGCGCTTGTGCGCAGGATGGCAAGCGTGACACCGAGCACCGCCAGGAGCAGGAGCCACGCCATCGCGGACGCGTAGCCCATCTCGTAGTACTCGAAGCCCTGGTTGTAGAGGTAGAGGACGTAGAAGCGAGTGAGGTCGCCCGGCTCGCCGCCCGTCATCACGAACGCCTGCGTGAAGACCTGGAAGCTGCCGATCACCGACATCAGCACGTTGAAGAGGATCACCGGCCCGAGCATGGGAAGCGTGATCCCCACGAAGCGACGCACGCGGCCCACGCCGTCCACCTCGGCGGCCTCGTTGAGTTCGTCGGGAATGCCCTGCAGGCCGGCCAGGTAGATCATCATCGAGCCGCCCACGAACCACGCGTTCATGATGGCGAAGGCCGGTGCGCCCCAGCGCGCGGCGTCGTTCACGAACCACTGGATCGGCGCGCAGCCCAACGCGCGGTAGACCGGGTCGAGCAGCGTGTTCATGAGCCCGCCGTCCACCTCGAACACCCAGCGCCAGAGGACGGCCACACCGACGCCCGCAAGCACGCTCGGCAGGTACCACGCCGCGCGGAAGAACGGGATGCCGCGCACCTTCTGGTTCATCAGCACCGCGGCCGCCAGCGCCAGGACCTGCCCGAGCGGGACCGCCACGGCCACGTAGTAGAGCGTGACCCACACGCTGGTCCGCGCGCGATGGTCGTCGGTCACCAGGCGACCGTAGTTGCCCAGACCGACCCACTCCGCCTCGGAAAGCGGCGCCATGCCGCTCCACGACGTGAAGGAGAGGAGGAGCGACAGCACCACCGGCACCGCCAGGAACACCAGGAAACCGAACACCCACGGCGAGACGAACGCGAAGCCCGCGCGTTCCTCCTGTGCTTCCTGGAGGGGCAGGGGACGTCGGCGCAGGCGGGCGATCGTCATTGCCGCGGCAATGACGGCAAGCGCAGCACCGATGATCGACAGCGCGCCCCACGGCATCCGCTGCCCGGTGGATCGCTTGGTTGCGCTCGACTCCGCATTCCACTCCTGCTTGAACGTCTCGACCGCTTCCGGCAGCGTGCGCGTGGCCGTCAGCAGCGCCTCGCCCATGTTCTTACCGAGGAGCGCCTCGAACTTGAGGTTCGCCGGCCAGTCGATGACGCGCGCGTTGGGAATGGCGTCGAGGTACCCGCGATCGTTCTCCGGCTTCTGCGTCGGGTCAAGGAACGCGTCGCTCTCGGCGGCGCGGCGGTTGGTGGGGATGGCGAGTCCGAGCCGGGCCTGCGCCTTCTGGCCTTCCTCATTGGTGAGCCAACGCACCAGCTTCCACGCGGCGTCCTTGTGCTTGCTGGCCTTGGCCACGCTCCAGCTCACGGTGAGGATGATGTTGGCGCGGTCCTTGCCGCGCGGCATCGGCGCGAAATCCCAGTCGAAGTCGCGGATGCGCCGGTATTCCGGCACCACCCAGCGGCCGAACGGCCCGGCCATGCCCACGCGCCCGGTGGAGAACACCGCGGAACCCGTGGCCATCTTGCTGCGGCCGCTCGTGAGCGCGTGCTCCTCGCTGTGGCGCCAGGCGCGCAGGCGCTCCAGCGCCGCGGTTGCCGCGGGCTCGTCGAGCGCGATGCGCTCGAAATCCGTGCCCACCGCGTCCGCGCCCTCGGTGAAGAGGTAGCCGCGCACCATGGCCGGCCACGTCACGAATTCGCTGCCGACGTAGTGCTCGCCCTTCTCGTCGGTCAGCGCGCCGATCTTGCGCGCAGTGGCGATGTAGTCGTCCCATGTCCAGTCGGGCTTCGGGAATTCCACGCCGGCCTTGCGGAAGAGATCCTTGTTGTAGTAGAAGCCAACGGTGGTGAAATCCTTTGGGATGCCCCACAGTGCACCGCGGCCCGCGTTCTTGCCGTCATATCGGAAGGCGTCCACCACCTGCGGATAGAACTCGTCGAGGTGCAGCGCGCCTGGGTCCTTCGACGCGGCGTCCGTCGCAACGTAGGCGTCGAGCGGCTCGAGCAGTCCCGCGTTCGCGTAGAGCGGGATGCGTTCGTTGCCCACATAGAAGACGTCGGGCGCGTCGCCCGAGGCCATCATCATCTGCAGCTTGGTGTAGTGGCTGCCGGCATCGCCCGGGTTGATGCGCTTGACCGTCACGCCGGGGTTCGCCTGCTCGAAGGCGCGCAGGCTGTCGCTGACGATGGCGTCCTCTTCCGGCCCACCTTCGCCCGACCAGTGCAGCACCGTCAGGGTGATGCCGCCATCGCCACCGCGGGCACGATGGAACTCGCGCCAGCCGACGCGCGCGAAGGCCCAGAGCACCAGCACCGCGGCGGCCACGCCCAGCGTCCACCGGAGTGCGCTTGCGCCTATTCTTGCGATGCTCTTCGCGGGGCCTCCGTCAGCCATGGATCGAAGAATAGCAATGCCAACATGCAGCCCCGTGACGCATCGGGATCCGGTGCGTAACTCGGACGCGGTGCGCCGCGGCGTGTCTGCAGCGCGGGCATTGGTGCTTGCGGGCGGCGTGCTCGCCGGCGCGCTCGGCGCTGCCCGCGCCGATGGCCCGCCCTTTCCCCCCACGGAGCCCGCGGCGCATGCCAGCGGCACGCAGCCCGACGCGCGCGTCCCGGCGGGCATGCTTGCCGAGGAGCGCCCCGACGGCCGCTGGCGCGTGACCTTCGTCCTGCCCGCCGCGCAGGCCAGCGCAGTGCGCACGGTGCAGGTGGCCGGCGACTTCACCGGCTGGCAGGGCCAGGCCGTGTCGATGACGCGCCGCGCGGACGGGGCATTCGCGGCCGCGGTCGACGTTCCGCCCGGCGTGCGTCGCTACAAGTTCATCGTCGACGGGGCCCGCTGGATTCCGGATCCCACCAACCCGCGCGGCATGGACGACGGCAACGGCGGGAGCAACTCGGTGCTGCTCCTCGGTGCCGAGGCATCGCTCGACCCGTCCTCCGCGCGGCTCGGCGACGGCCAGGTGGAGGGCAGTGCCTTCCGCCACGACCCGCGCCTCCCCGCCGACCGCGAGCGCGTGGCCGGCGCCTGGCGCGTTCGCGTGCGCACGCTGCGCGGCGACGTGCAGTCCGTCGAACTTCGCTGGAAATCCGGGCAATCGACCGGTGGTTCGCCCATGTCCCGTACGGGCGTCCGCGGGCCCTTCGACGTCTGGGAGGCAACACTCCCCGTCACGGGGGCCGCGCAAATCGCGTACACGTTCATTGCAAAGGATGGTCAGTCCGCCGTGAGTGATCCGAAGACATATTCGCTCGACCCCGCCTCGGAGAAGCCCTTCCGCACGCCGGACTGGGCGAAGGACGCGGTCTGGTACCAGTTGATGGTCGATCGCTTCCGCAACGGTGATCCCGCCAACGATCCTGAAGGCACCATCGCGTGGAAGCACGACTGGTACAAGCGCTTCGGCAGGGAAGGGCAGGACGGCCAGACCTTCTACAAGCACTACGTCTTCAGCCGCTTCGGCGGCGGCGATCTTGCCGGCCTGCGCGAGCGGCTCCCGTACCTCAAGCAGCTTGGCATCAATGCGCTCTACCTGATGCCGATGTTCCAGGCGAGTACGCCGCACAAGTACAACACCACCAGTTACATCCACGTCGACGAGCACTTCGGCACCAAGGGCGACTACGCCGCGGCCGCCGCCAAGGAGGACATCCTCGACCACGCCACGTGGACGTTCACGCCGACCGATCGCGCGTTCCTCGACTTCATCCGCGAGGCAAAATCGATGGGCTTCCGCGTGGTGATCGACGGTGTCTTCAACCATGTCGGCACCGGGCACCCCGCCTTCCAGGATGTCAAGCAGAAGGGCAAGGAGAGCCGCTTCGCCGATTGGTTCGACATCTCCAACTGGGATCCGTTCACCTACGAGGCGTGGTGGGGTTTCAGCGAGCTTCCCGTGCTTCGCAAGAATCCCGAGCATGGCATCGCGAGCGAAAGCGCGCGCCGCCACATCATGGAGGTCACGCGCCGCTGGATGGATCCCGATGGCGACGGCGACCCGCGCGACGGCGTCGACGGCTGGCGCCTGGACGTGCCCAACGAGGTGCCGCTCCCGTTCTGGCACGAATGGTGCCGCAACGTGCGCGCCATCAATCCCGATGCGCTCATCATCGGCGAGATCTGGGAGCGCGCCGACCAGTGGCTCGACGGCCGCGCCTTCGACGGCGTGATGAACTACGAGTTCGCCAAGCCGGCCATCCGGTGGGTGATCGACCGCACCAACAAGATCACGCCCACCGCGCTCGACGAGGCGCTGGCGCAGCTTCGCCTGGCGTACCCCGCCGAGTGCACGTACGCCATGATGAACCTGGTGGACAGCCACGACACCGACCGCGTGGCAAGCATGGCGAAGAACCCGGACCGCGTCTACAACCAGGGCAACCGCGAGCAGGAGGGAGCGCCCTATGACGCCACCAAGCCCGGGCCCGCGGAGTACGCCAAGCAGCGGCTCCTGGCGCTCCTGCAGATGACCTACGTGGGTGCGCCGATGGTCTATTACGGCGACGAAACCGGCATGTGGGGATCCAACGACCCCAACAACCGCAAGCCGATGCTGTGGGAAGACCTGCTTCCATACGAGGATCCGCAGGAGACGATCGATCCGTCCACGCTTGCGCACTACCGCGCAGTCATCGGCCTGCGGCGCGCGCATCCGGCGCTGCGCACGGGCTCGTTCCGCACCGTGCTCACCGACGACGCGCAGGACACGTGGGTGTTCGTGCGATCGGGTGGTGGTGAGGAGGTGCTCGTCGCGCTGTGCGCGTCCGAACGCCCCGCCACGGTGGATCTCTCATCGCTCGGCGACGGCTGGGAAGATGCCTTCGGCACGCCGGGCTTCGCCGACGACGGGATTCGCAAGGCCACCGTTCCTGCCATCGGCGGCCGCGTCTGGTTCCGCCGCACCAAGTGACCACCATGCCACGCCACGCATCCACGCGCACCGTTCCCGCCATCTTCGCGCGCCGCCGCGCCGGCACGCTGCTCCACGTCTCCTCGCTCCCCGCGCCGCACGGCGTCGGGGACCTTGGGCCCGCGGCGCACTCCTTCGCCGATTGGTGTGCGGCCGCGGGGCAGACCATCTGGCAGATGCTTCCCGTGGGGCCGGTGGGCCCCGGCGATTCGCCGTATGCCAGCACGTCGAGCTTCGCGGGCGAACCGCTCTACATCAGCCTGGAACTCCTCGCGGACGACGGGCTGCTCCCGCGTTCCGCGCTGCGCGTGCAGCGCAGCGATCCGCGCGTCTCCGCCGACGGCCCCGTGGACTGGAACGCCGCGCGCCGCTTCAAGGAGCCGCGCCTGCGCACTGCCTACGAGACCATGCGTAGTCGTCGCGGTGGCATCCCCGCCGCCATGCGCGCCTTCGAGCGCCGCAACGCGTGGTGGCTCACGGGCTGGTGCCGCTTCGCCATGGGCCGTCGCGGCGCAAGCCCCGACCCCACGTACCACGCGTGGCTCCAGTGGGAGTTCGAACGCCAGTGGCAGGCATTGCACGCGCACTGCGCGAAGAAGGGCGTGCTGCTCCTCGGCGATGTTCCCATCTTCGTGCCGCTCGATTCCGCCGACGTCCACGACAACCCGCGCCTCTTCCGGCTCGACGCGAAGGGCCGCCCCGACGTGGTCACCGGCGTGCCGCCCGACTGCTTCAGCGCCACTGGCCAGCTGTGGGGCCACCCGCACTACCGCTGGAGCGAGCATCGCCGCACCGGCTTCGCGTGGTGGACCGCGCGCATCCGCGAGAACCTGGCGCGCTTCGATGCGCTGCGCATCGACCACTTCGTGGGGTTCGTGCACGCGTACGAGATCGCGGGCAACGCGAAGACGGCGATGAAGGGCTCCTGGCGCCCAACGCCGGGCGCCGAGTTGCTCGAGGCCGTCGAGCGCGCCTGCGGCCGTCTGCCGCTCGTCGCCGAGGACCTCGGCGCGGTCACGCCCGCCGTGGTCGCGCTCCGCGAGCGCTTCGGCCTTCCGGGCATGAAGCTCGTGCACAACGCCTTCTACGACCCGAACAGCGGCGACCTTCCCTGCATGCACCCGGTGGATTGCGTGGCCTATCCCGGCACGCACGACAACGACACCACCCTCGGCTGGTGGAAGACGCTGCCGCCTGCGGCGCGCGCCCGGTACGCGGCCTACGTGGGCGCCGCGTCGCCTGCGGACGCCCGCCGGGGCCTCCCCGGCTCCATGGTCCAGGCCACGCTCCAGAGCCCGGCACGCACGGCCGTGGTGGCCATGCAGGACCACCTGGGCCTCGACGGCCGATCCCGCATGAACACGCCCGGAAAGCCTTCCCGGCAATGGCGTTGGCGCATGTCCCCGGACGCCCTCCGGGGCCTCGATGCCACTACCATCCGGCGCTCGGTGCTCGCGACTGCCCGCCTGTGATGCGGTGCGCTGCGGGTGCCCACGGAAACCCTCCATGTCGACCCGACGCCCCACGCCGCGCATCTCGGATCCGTTCGGCACGCTCGACTCCCTCCGCACGCTGGCGACCGATTGCTGGTTCAGCTGGAACGAGATCGGCCAGCGGCCCTTCGCCGCGCTGGACCCGGTGCTCTGGGAGTCCACCAAGCATTCCCCCTCGGGCGTGCTCACCGGCGTTGACCCCGGCGTCCTCGAGGCCAAGGTCTCCGACGAGCGCTTCCGCAAGATCGTCTCCGACGCCACCGACGCGCGCCGCGCCTACTACGAGACCGCCTCCTGGTACGAGGAGCAGCACGCCGCCGAGACCCCGGGCATGCGGATCGCGTACTTCTCCAGCGAGTTCGCCATCCACGAGAGCATGCAGCAGTACGCCGGCGGCCTGGGCGTCCTGGCGGGCGACCACCTGAAGAGCGCCTCCGACCTGGGCATCCCGCTCGTCGGCGTCGGCCTCCTGTACCGGCAGGGCTACTACCTGCAGGAACTCCGCAACGACGGCTCCACGCGCGTCCTGCACCCGAGCTACGACTTCGAGCGCTTCCCGGTGGTGGACACGCGCGCGCACATCGATTGCCCGATCGGCGGCAACATGGTGCGCGCCAAGATCTGGAAGCTCCAGGTGGGCCGCGTCCCGCTGTATCTCCTCGACTCGGACATCCCGGAGAACCGCAAGCGCGATCGCCTCCTCACGCAGGCCCTCTACCAGGGCGAGCCCGAGCTCCGCATGCGCCAGCAGGTGCTCCTCGGCGTCGGTGGCATCCTGGCGCTCGCCAAGCTGAAGGAGAAGGCCACGGTCTTCCACCTGAACGAGGGCCACGCGGCATTCGCCGGCCTGAAGCGACTCTCGCAGCTCGTGACCCGCGGCATGTCGCTCGACGAGGCCGTGCAGCGCGTGCGCCAGACCACGGTCTTCACCACGCACACGCCCGTTCCCGCCGGCCACGACCGCTACGACGCCGAGATGTGCTGGAAGGCGCTCCGCCGCCCGCTCCGCAACGCCGGGTTCACGCAGGAGAGCTTCGCCGAGTTCGGGCGTGAGCACCCGGGCAGCGGCCCGATCTGCATGACCGTGCTTGCCCTCCGCTTGGCCGAGCGCATCAACGGCGTCTCCAAGCTCCACGGCCGCGTGAGCCGCGAGATGTGGGTGGAGATCTTCGGCCGCCGCCCCGACGACGTGCCGATCGGCAGCGTCACCAACGGCGTGCACATCCCCACGTGGATCGCTCCGGAGGCGCGCTCGTTCTGGCGCCGCTCGGTGGGCATCGACCTCGGCCGCTCCGCGCCGGACGCCAACCCGTGGGCCGCGGTGCCGTCGGTCGGCCATGCCGACTTCTGGCAGATGCGCTGCTCGCTCCGCCGCAAGCTGGTGCAGTTCGTGCGCGCCCGCCTGCGCCGCCAGGCCACCGCGCGCGGCGAAGGTCCGCTCGAACTCATGTGCGCCGGCGAGGCATTCCGCGACGACGCGCTCACCATCGGCTTTGCGCGCCGCTTCGCCACCTACAAGCGCGCGCCGCTCATCTTCCACGACGTGGAGCGCATCCTGCGCATCCTCACCCCGAAGGACCGCCCGGTGCAGATCGTCTTCGCCGGCAAGGCGCACCCGAAGGACCTCGGCGGGCAGGAATTCGCGCAGATGATCTGGCGCTTCTCGCACGACGCCGGCTTCCAGGGCCGCGTGGCGCTCATCGAGGAGTACGACATGGAGGTGGGCCGCATGCTCACCTCGGGCTGCGACGTGTGGCTCAACAACCCGCTGCGCCCCTACGAGGCGAGCGGCACCAGCGGCATGAAGCCGCCGCTCCACGGCGGCATCAACCTGAGCGTGCTCGACGGCTGGTGGCCGGAGAGCTACGACGGCACCAACGGCTGGGCCATTGGCGACGGCAGCGAGAACCCGGACAACGAGGTCCAGAACGCCAAGGACGCCGAGAGCCTCTACTCGCTCCTGGAGCAGGAAGTGGTGCCGGAGTTCTACGAGCTCGGCGCCTCGGGCCTGCCGGAACGCTGGATCAAGCGTGCGCTCCGTTCCGCCACCACCGTGCCGGCGGTCTTCAACACCGACCGCATGGTGGGCGAGTATTTCCAGTGGGGCTACGCGCCGGCGAACGCGGCTGCACGCGCCTGAGTCAGGTCACCATCAAATGAACTGCGGCGGGTGCCCAAGGGCGCCCGCCGCGTTCGTTCTGGATCAGCCCAGGCTCAGCGATCGATGGTTCCGCGAATCACGGCACGGCGCCCCACGATGCCAGCATCCCGCCCAGGTCGGCGCCGTTCACCACGCCGTCTCCGTTGAAATCCGCGCTGCCCGGGCCGCCCCATTGGGCCAGCAGGTTGCCCAGGTCGGAGCCGTTGACCGTCCAGTCGCCGTTGAGGTCGTAGCGGCTGGGGTTCGACTGGCTGAAGATCACCGTGGAGTACGGCGCGATCCGGAAGTTGCCGCTGTAAGGCAGCCCGTCGTAGCCGTAGTTGTCCGCCGTGACGTCGTAGGCGGCGAAGTTGCCGAAGTCCGACGAGTAGCTGGTGGAGTCGCTGTTGAACCGAACGCGCCAGAGCCCGGCGCGCGGCAGGCCGATCCGGTAGTTCGGGAAGCTGGTGTTGCTGAAGTTCGAGAGCACCACCACGTCGTCGCCGGGGCCGCCGGACTGCCAGCGCTGGAAGCCGATCAGCTTGCTGCCGTTGTTCACGTGGAACACGTTCGTGAAGTAGCCGGTGAGGCCCTTGGTGTTGCCGTTCGCGTTCTTGCGCAGCGCGATCAGGTCGCGGTACATCGCGGTGATCTTCGAGTAGGTGGTGGCCTTCGTCCAGTCGAGCGGGTCCTCGGCGGCGAACCAGCCGTCCTCCAGGAACTCCTGGCCCTGGAAGATCATCGGGATGCCGGGCGCCGTCATGACCAGCGCCGCGCCGAGCGTCGAGCGCTTGCGGCTGTAGTAGCTGCCGGCGTTCCCCGGCCAGATCGCCTCCGGCACGCGGGTGCGGCCGTTGGCCACCTCGTCGTGGTTCTCGGTGTAGATCACGCGCTGCTGCATCGAGGCGTTGAAGCTCTTGTTGACGGCGTCGCGCACCGCGTACATGTCGCGCGAGGAGTCCGAGGAGGCCTCGAGTGCCGCCCGCACCGGGAAGGCGAACGCGCCGTCCCACTGCGTGTCGAAGCCGGCGCCGCCCGCGCCCGTGGTCTTCGAGATCCAGGCATTCTCGCCCAGGTCCTCGGCGATCATCAGCTTGCCCGGGAACTGCGCGTCCGCGGAGTCGTTGCACCACTGCAGCAGGCTCCAGCCGTCCGGGATCTCCGGACCGGCATAGTCGCGCAGCCGCATGAACTTGGTGCCGTCGAAGCGCAGGCCGTCCATCCGGAACTCGTCGAGCCACATCATGGCGTTGTCGCGCAGGTAGGTGCGCACCTCGCCGCGGCCGTAGTTGGGGCGGGGGCCCCACGGCGTGCTGGAGTTGGCGTCCTCGTAGAAGAAGATGCCGCCGGTGGTGCTGCTCGTGCTCCAGCCGTCGTACTGCCAGAGGTCCATGTCGTTGGGGCCGATGTGGTTGAACACCACGTCGCCCATGACGGCCATCCCGCGCTGGTGCGCCGCGTCGACGAACGCCTTCAGCGCATCCGGCCCGCCGAGCGCGCTCTCCACGCTGTACGGATGCGAGCCGTTGTATCCCCAGCTGATGTCGCCGGGGAACTCAGCCACGGGCATCAGCTCGATGGCGTTGATGCCGAGCGACTGCAGGTGGTCGAGCTTCTGCGTGGCGGTGGCGAAGGTGCCGGGAAGCGCCGTGCCCGACGGCACGAAGAACGTGCCCACGTGCAGTTCGTACGCCACCAGCTTGGTCCACTCGGGCATCTGGAACGTGCCGGACTGCCATGAGTACGCACTGGGGCTGTAGACCACCGAGTTGCCGACGGAGGAGGTCAGCTTCCTCGCGCGTGCGTCGTTCTTCCAGTAGGTGGTGCCGCCGCGGGTGATGGCAAACTTGTACTGCGCGCCCGCCTGGATCAGCGGCACGTCGCGTGACCACCAGCCGTTGCCCTCGCTCGAGAGCGGATGGGCAGTGGCGCTCCAGTTGTTGAACGTGCCGCCGACGGAGACGCTCGTGGCATTCGGCGCCCACGTTCGGAACGTGACGCCGAGGTTGCCCGATCCCAGGTTGAACGGGATGGCGCCGACGCCGGGCTTGGTGGAGACCTGCGCGTGCGCCGATGCCGCGAACAGCGCGGCGGCGGCAACAGTTCCGGCCATGGATCTGATCAAGGGCATTGGGTCGTGCGGCTCCGATGGGGCTTATCAGGCGTACGCCGAAGAGTAGCCCGGGATCGCCGGATCGGAAGCGAAATCTGACGCGCTGGATCGGAAAGGCAAGGGGTTTGGCCGCCCGGCATGGTTCCGGGACACGGCTCCCCCTGGCCGCCCGGCACTGCGCCGGGATCCGCCCCCTCCCGGTGCTCAGTGCCCGAACAGGTCCGTCGGGGCGAACATGCCCTTGGCCTCGAAGTGCGCCAGCGCCTCGTCCACCGTCCGGAAGATCTTGGTGGCGGTCTCCGTGATGAACGGGCTGGGGTTCTTCTTCGGCTTCCACACCACGTAGACCTCCTTGGTGTGCTCGAAGGCGTGGTGCAGCTCGCGCTCCACGCCGCTCGAGAGGCCGGGCGTGCCGCCCGGGAGCTCGGGGACCAGGCTGACGATCATGTCGCTCTGGTCGATGAGCTTGAAGTCGCGCATGTAGATCTGGCCGTCCACGTCGCCCGCGATGTCGAGGATCTCACGCACCGGCACCTTCATCGGCGGGCCGCCCGCGCGGCCGCCGAAGCTATGTGCCTCGACGTCGATGAAGTCCCTTCCGTGGCGTGCGGCCTCGATGCCGCGGTCGAGGAGGAGCTTCTCGTCCACGTCGCCCGGGTCGAAGGTGATGAAGTGCTTTGCCAGCTCGGCGCGGAAGTGGTCGATCTCCGCCATCACCTCCGGCATGTCCATCACGTGGCTCATCGGGAAGCTGGGGTAGACCTTCTTCATGTCCGGGCGCGTCACCAGGCGGAGCGCCGTCTCCACGGTGTCCTTCTGGCGGCCGCGGCTCAGGATGTAGAAGTTCTGCCCGCAGCCGAGGGCCTGCGCCATCAGCTCCGTCGCCAGGATCTCCTCCTCGCGCCAGACCATGCAGTCCTTGAGCGTGGCGTCGATCTCGTGCTCCTGGTGGAGGCGGTGGTGCACCACCTCGATGTTGTCCACCAGGCAGATGAACATCTCCGGCTTGAGCATCTGCAGCTGGTCGAAGTCGAACGCGCTGAAGAGGCCGTGCCGCCAACGGAACGTGGCGTGGGTGTTGACGATGACGTTCGGATGCTCGGAGACGGGATGGGTGGCGCTGATCACGTCCTTCAGCACCGCGCGGCGCAGGCTGGCCAGGCGGCTCCACGGCAGGTCCAGGATGCGGCCCGGGCGCACGTCCGGCGCCTCGCCGTACATCATGTTTCCGACGTTGAAGAGCTCGACGCGCCCGTGGCGCCGCTCCGCCTGGTCGA
>Ga0209400_1001303_pt1 | contig 20185 bp, 15 predicted proteins | sample M_130807_EF_Meta_FD_187313 | JGI IMG/M metagenome (GOLD analysis project Ga0209400, IMG submission 187313) | Freshwater microbial communities from Lake Montjoie, Canada to study carbon cycling - M_130807_EF_MetaG (SPAdes) (version 2) | ecosystem: Environmental > Aquatic > Freshwater > Lake... | reverse complement strand
CCCCGTCAAAATCATCGCAAACATATAGGTACATTTTGTAGTCATTGTAGGTTTTTCTTGTACCAACATAACTGATTGTTCTTGCTTTGATTCCAACTTCTTCTTCCAATTCTCGTTTTGCTGCATGATATGGAGTTTCACCAATCATAATATGACCGCCGGGAAGACTCCAATGTAACGGCATCCAATAGTCTGTTTTAGAACGTTGAACAATCAAAGATTTATCACCTTTTACTACAACAATAATTACAGACTCGTTAGTATCCTTTGGGTCTTTATCCACGAACTCTCCACTTCCACTATAACTATATCACAACAGAAATCAAAGTCAAGACTTTTTCTTTGCGTGCTTAAAATATTGTACTTCTCTTTCTCTGTCTTCTGCACCTTTTCTTGATGTAGAACAACCTAAATTTTTGTTTGATTTTTTGGAATACAAACAAAACTTAGAACCTTTTTTTCTTATTGTTTCTTGTAATTCTTGCCCTTTAATAATTGGGACAAAACCCGCATGTTCTTGTGGTGGGCCGCTTAAAGTTAAAGTTTTTGGTCCTCTTGCGGCTTCTACTTTATCAATTGCTTCTTCTGGTGAAATACCAAGTTCCAGCATGGTAATACAAGCAGCGGCGGCGGACCTGTTTAATCCTTGCGAGCATGTGTATAACACTTTAGAATTAGAATTTTTTCTTATAAATTGTTCTCCAAATTTACCAGCCTGTTTTAATTTTATTTTTTCTTCTGGTGTTGGATTGATTGTATCTTCAATGGCAAATTTTGTTATAACATTATCTGGTACTTCATTTTTTTCAATGAGGTCTGCTACTTGTTTTGACATAACTATGATTAAACCAAATGTTTGCAAAGCACTATCAATTATTTTACCACCACTAATAGGTGCTGCACCTACATAAATATTGCGAAAAACGTGATTGTAGTCTTTACCTTCTTCGTATTTATATTCTGTTTTCTTTGGTTGTTGTTTGGGCTTAGTTGTCATAAACCCAAAGAAATCACCTAAACCCTCACCTATTGGTGGTGCCGACTTAGAACGCTCCATTGATGGTTTTTCTGAAAATGGTGGAGTATTTTTTTGACCACCATGACCAACAACTCTCTTCTTTAAACGAGAATGTTTAGCCTTCACTTTTCTTTGAAAAGGCTCACCTTGCTCAACAAGAGTTTTGCACTCTTTAATTAAATCTTTAACTTTTTGTTCCATTATTTAAGTGTCAAAAGGTATTTGAGTTTATTCATAAGACTTAGCATTTCATCACGAATATTTAAAAGGTCAGAATCTACTCTAGCATCTAACTGTTCAGTTAAACCAATTAACATTTCAATGTATTCATCAATTTTTGGTTGAACATCGTTAGACATATTTTCAAGAGGTACAGAAGATGGTGCTTCCACTCTGCCATATTTACCCATATATGCTTCCATGAATGAATCTATAAGTTCTCCAAGAGCATTGTATGTAGCACCATATGCTTGGTGTCTTGAATACATTTTTGTTTGCCAATGCCATATACGAAGTTGTTGTTCCATACCAATCAAATTTGCAACAATTTGGTCCATTATGTAATTTCCTTATAGCCTAAATAGTTTGTTTATAGTGAATTTTCTTCATTTCACCAAAATTTGAACCTGCTTTCAAATTAACAAGGAACTTTCCAAGGTCTGTATTTGAAAACACTTCGACAATTTGTGGCAATAGATGCTTTTCATCGTCTGCCAAATCAACAATGATATTGTCATGAATCGTAAATGAAATGAAAGACTTATATCCCTCCAAGAGTTTATAGACTTTTACCATCTGTTTAAGTACCAAATCAGCAAACGTAGATTGAACAATATACGAAAGTGAATGGTGCTTGTCTGCTTCTATCTCTCTACCCCAATATGTTGTTACTTTTGTTCCATCCCAATACTTGCTTCTAACTTGCTCTTTGTTGTATATCTCTTCTGCTTTCTTGTTCTTTGTTTCGCCATATAACCATTCAAAAATCTTCTTCTTGCCTTCTTCTCTATCGTACTTTCCATCAAAAATGTTTTCTACATTCCAATCATGAATATCAATATTTGGTTGAGGCTTTCCTGCAAGCGCAAGGAACGTCCTCAATTCTGCTCCATTGAAATCTAACTCCAAAAACCAATCGTTAGTTGGCTTTATAACATTACGGAAGTCCTTATCAAGTTGATGAATTGGAAAAGAACGGGGGATAGTTGAAAGTCTGCCCGTCTTTGTCCCAAAGATATCGTACTTGATATATGGTTTAAGGCTATCATACTTCATCTTTGCCTTTTTAATTGCAGGGTCTGCAATTTTAAGGTTTAAAATGGAAGTATCAATTACGAGTTTTTGTTTTGAGATAGTATCGCAAACTTTCATCACTTCATAAAGATGGTCATAGTTTGCTGGCTTCTGATATGTGCTAACTACATGCTCAATAATCTTGACCTTTGTTTCAAAATAGTCAATCAAGAACGACATTGGCACCATATCATAAAAGCAATTTTCTTCAAGATTAATTTTGGCTGTATGAAATGACTTAAAGAACGCTTTAAAACGTTCGTTAAGTTTAGTCCAATCATTTTTAAGATAATCTGGACATACTTCTGTTATTGTCTTGCCTTCGCAATACAAGGAAACGTACTTAATATCTGAGTAGTCTTTCAACGCAGAGTTATATGTCCAGCAATATTTAGTTGTTTCTGTATTTGGAGGCATAAACATGATGTGACCATCATAGAAATACCCAAAGCAATCAAACTTGTTGTCGATAACTTCGAAGAACATTTGCCCCTTCTAAAATTGAAAGTTATACAGCGTTAAGTTTTGTGACTTATTTGTGGTGACGGCTGTATACTGAGTATACGATGGATTTGAGCCGCCGTCAATAAACTTTTTGGTTTTATTTAAAATCCATTCAAGTGCTGAAGTTTCACCAAAAGAATTATAAAGCATAGAAATTTTATTCAAATCTATAACAAATTGAGATTGGGTCATTCCAATTGTCTCTTCCTTGCATCTTAGAAAGTAATAAAACTTAATCCAAGATAAATCATCTTGAATTGTTTCTGTGCTTTTTGTAATTTCAGTAAATTTAACACCTTTTGTTATGTGACAATATTCTGATTTTTGTAATGTTGGTTTTTGTTTAACTTTAGAATTATAAAAATTTATAAATTCTTCTCTTAATTTTTTATATTCTGTTAAGTGAGGGTAAACATAATATTTGCTGAACAAATCATCAATATCTGTTATTCCGTATTGATTCATTTTATCATTTGCATATTGCGTTGTCAAATTGTATACAATTCTCCAAGGCGCATTTTTATCAACCATGAATCCATATTTACCAGTTGTGTTACAAAAGAATTGAAAATTTTCATCATTAATAAAATTATTTATTTTTGTTGGGTCTTCATCATGTTTATCGTTGCTTATTTCAATTACAAGACCAGTATTTAGAGGAGAGGAAAGAAAACTTGTTAAATAAGCAGATTGTGTCATAATTGCATTTGCATATGCAAAAGTACCTATAAATAAATTCATAAAATCATTAAAATTACTTATATTATTATCAATATTATTTTTGTTTTGTTTATACCATAAATTTAATAATTCTCTAAAATAATTTGTATATTCTGTTTCAAAAACTAAAGTTGATTTTTTTATTTTCAATGGATTGTATTTAGACTTTGGTATGTTAAAATATAAATCTGCTTTCTTGAATTCGTCATTCATTTCTTTAAATGAATCAGAAACAATATTTAAAACCATTTGTTTTTGTTGTGTATTTGTTATTGATGGTGTTGTAATTGATTTTAAATATTGTTGATTTAAATAAAATGGAATTCCTCTTTTATCTACTCTGCCATAATATTTCTGTAATTCCCAAAAATCAATTTTATTTTCTATGTAATTAAAAAAAGAATATTTGTAGTATCTTCTTTGTTCGTATAATATTGATGTATTGGTTTTATTGTTAGCCACTTTTTATTCCTCTTCATCTTTAAAAAATACATTTTTTACAAAAACCGCTCCTGCAACAATAGTCCCGACAACAGGAACACTAGAAACAACGCCTACTGCGCCTCCGGTGCCTCCGGTAGCAGCGGCTTCCAATACTTCATTGGAACTTAAAACTTCAATTGCTGATTCTACAACAGGTTTTCCACACAAAGATTCACCTGAATTTGCAATAGAAACCTCTGCTACTTTGTTGACAACATCCAAAATAGCATTTATATCAGATGATACGTTATCAGAAGAAAGTCCAATTTCTTGTAATAATGCTGCACATTTTTTAGTGATATCAGACTTGTTAGATGTTTCCGTTCCGTCAAATTGCCAAATTGTTGTTAGTTTTGTTTCATATCCTTCTTCTGAGATTTTAGATTCAACTTCAATGACAATATAATATCCACCTATGCCGCTTATTTGAGAAAAATTTGGTTCTCCCAAAACTCCTTCGACAGATGGTGTAATGTACAACAACATACCGGGATAATATATATTATTACCTACCATTGTTATGTCAGCGTTATATCTATCTCTAAATTGACCTAAATAAAATGTTTCTTGTCCAACTGCTTTTGATTCTTTTAAATATGGTTGGTCAATTCTTGAAAAGTTAATTGCCTTTACTAAACCATAATCTTGACCATACGTATAATGATAAATACCTTGTGATTCATCTTGTTCTAAATTCAAAGGAATCGTTGGTTTAAAGTCAGTTGTATTTTTATCGTAAATAATGAAATAATTATAAAAATTTTTATGTTTGTCTATTGTTAAAAAATTTACATAATATGGATTAAGATTTTTAACTGTAAAAAGTGCATCTGAAAATATTGAGGATTCATTAATTTCTTGATTTGTTGTTCCATTAACTAAAATATACGAATCTAATAAAGGGTCTTTTCCTTCGCCATTGTCACCAAGAGTAATAATTGTACTTGCTAATGAAACATCAGAATAAGAACTTACACTTTCATTATATGCATTTTTGACATTTAATGCTGACATTGCTAAAGTGGTTAAAGCGTCCCTAATAAAAGAAAATAATGGATATGTATCTTTTTGTGGTTTAACAATCTTATCAATTAAGAATGCTTGTAATAATGTCAAGTCGATAGGTAAAAATGCAAGATTTTTTACATTTTTATTTGTTTTTGTATTAATATCCAAAATTGCAATTTCACTTAAAAGATTTGCTAAAATTATTTTATTTTTTTTCAATTCTTCTATTGGTACATTTCTATTTTGTGCTACTGTTTTATATGCAGAATCCAGAACGTGACCAAATGTTGTAAAAACAATTGACATACCATCGTCTGGTGTTCTTTCTTTTGTTTTTTTAAATAAATCTTCTCTAATTTGTTTATAATTATCTTCTGTAGGCACAACGCCTTGTTCGGCTTTGTTAACTAAATTGTCAAATGCTGTTGTTTTTACGTCATTATCAGTAACATCTATATTATTAAAATTTGGCGGTTTTGATGAATAATCATCAGATATATTAGATATCCATGTTTCCCATTTTTTTATTTGTTCGCCAGTTAAAGAAACCTTAAAAAATTTGTCTTGATTTTCGTTAAAATCTAATAAAGTGCTAATAAATCTAGAATAAAATCTTTGTTTTAATAAATTTGTTTTTTTTTGAAATTCATCTTTTTTAACATCTAATATTTTTTGATAATTTTCTTGTGCTGTTTTAGAAATTTGTTTATTTGTTAATGCTACATATAATGGGTTACCCTCAGAAATATTTAACTGCTTTAAACATTCTTTCTGAATGTCTTCGTCATTGTTTAATAATTCATTTAATAATTTAGAAATTTTTACAACATCATTGTAACTAGAATCTGCTATTTTAGTTCCCAATGTTTCAAGAGATAAAGGATTTTGTTCACTAACTCCCATATCTCCTAAAGCAGTATTTAAATCATCTGCTACTGCTATAGCACCAGTACCTTCAAATTTCTTTGAAACAGGACTAAGAATACTATTTCCCGATGTTCCTGCATCGAGATAAATTTTCTTATTATTATTTTTTAAATCTTCAATTTGTTGTTTTAAATTTCCTAAAACATCAAATTGATAATTAAATGTTGAGTTTTCAAAAGAAGCAACATATGATGCTTTTAAAGTAATACTTCCATCTTCATTTAATGAAAACTCATGCTTAATTAAATTAAGAAAAAAACAATAATTTAATTTATCTATATCATCTGATACGTCTGTTAACTTTAAATGTTCTCTAATCGTAGGGTCTAATTTTTCCCATCCAACTATTGCTTTTATTCTAAAATTATATGTTGAATATCCATTTTTATTATTTTTTTGTTGTGGGTGGAAAATTAAAGACCAATAATTTGTTGTTGTGCCGCCGCCTTGACCATCATCTTTATCCCAATGGGAAAATAAACTATTATCGTATGTGTCTCCTGCTCTTTTCCAAGCCTCAATCATTTTGTCGTAACTACCACCAGAAAATGAGTTTATTGAATCAAAGAAGAACTCAACATCAACAATAATTTGTTTTTCTGCTGTTATAGGATTCGAACCTGCTAATTTCCAAGAAAAACTTTTAAGACCAGAATTGTTTCTTGCAATACCGCTTGTTAAATCAGAAAGTGGTGTGTATTTATAATCTTTATTAAATATGTATTCTTTTTGTGATGTAACAGTATTGCTCGTATCATATTCGACTCTGAAAAGCCTAACCCTTGGAGACAATCCGTTATACTGATATGTTTTAAGTTGAGTAAATTTATTTTTATTTGTTTTATCTGTTAAAAGTGAAATAGTTGCAGGATAACTATAATCTTCTGATGTTATTAATGGAATAACATATTCATATTGTAAATCTTGAACTAATGGTGCGATATCTGAATCAAAATAAGACAACAAATATGTTTGTGGGTCAAATTTTGGAGCAACAGAAGTATTTGATGAAGCGTCGTTAGTGCTCATTATAACATCCTTAGTATTCTATCTAATGGCATTGGAATCGAAACTTGGTCGCCAATATTAAGCATTGATTCAATTGGTTTTTTATTAAACCATGCTATAACCCACCAATACTTTGAATCTCCATAATATTTAGCAGCCAATTTCCAATATCTATCTTGGTGACTCCAAGTGTGTGCATCAATAGTTAAAGTTCTTATTTGTTGAACAGTAGGGTATTGTAGTTTACTTGTATTATAATGTGTTATTTGATTTAAGCCTCTATTGTCTAAAACTTCACTCATAGTTTCAGAATTTTGTTTAGAAGTAGTTTTTTGACTTAAACCATCGTATCTTGTAGCCATTAGAATTGTAATACCTTTTGTTGTGTGGCTTCTTGCTCCTCTTGAATGGGAGTGCCACTTGCGGCACTAGAATCTGTGCCATTTGCTTGCGTTGCATTTCCGTGTGTATGAATATGCTCATAATTATAAAAGTATTTTTTCTTTAACATTCCAAATTGTTGTGTTTCAACAAGATTTTCATTCAAAACAGTAAATGTTAAATTAATATCAAATACTTTTGGATAGGCAAAACTTTTCTTATCAGAGGGAAAATATATTTTATTAGGCTCAGTCATAAAATTAGCATTAAAGACTGTTATAAAACCAAGAACACCATTTGTTGGACCAATAGCAAACTGTTCTTCTCCTGCATTAATAAGATTTTTATATTGAAATCTAAACAATGGAGGAGAAACCATAATTTGATTTTCATTATATGTTGGATATAAACATTTTTTTAAATGGTCAATAGAGTGCAAAAGTTCGTCACCCGTGAATGATAAATCGGCAGTACCATCTTGTATTTTTTGTCTTGCTTTGAAAGAGAGTTGGATTGTTCTTCCCATATTTTTAAATGTTGCAATAGGGTCCATTCTTCCGTAAACACTTTGCTGATTCCAATTTATATTTAGGCTTTCTGTCATTTTAAAATCGTAAGGAAGAAAATAAAATGGCACGTTATATGTAACACTATAAATCTTTAAAAGACTTTCTGTATTAACAACTAACTTGTTGCCTTTAGAATCTGTCGCTCCTGCTTCTGGGTATTGTTCAATATCAGCCATATATTAATTATTAAGGTTTGCTAGAAATTGCGCTATCTGGGAACATATTATTAACTACACTCTTAATATATCCTTCAAACTTCTTATCACCAACTTGTACAATTACAGTTTGGTCTAATTTAAGTGCTTGTGAAAGGTTTTGTGTTGCATTTAAAAGGCTTACGAATGTTTGAGTTTTTGATGCATCAACAAATGCTGTTGCTCTTGCAACTGCTTCAAATTTATCAGAGAACTTTTCAAATCCCTCAATAGTTGAAGGTTCAGAAATTTCAACAGATTTTTCCATTATTGTTTTAAAGTTAATAATTTTTTCTGTTTCAATTGAGTTTATAGCATCTGCAATTCCATAAAACGAAGCAAGGAGAATAGCCATTCCAACGCCAGCAAATGGATTTAGCGAGAGCATTGCTAATGCAGCACCAAGAGCATATATGGCTAATGCCATTCCAAAAAATACTTCTGGTGCTTTAACGCCTTGTTCAAGTACCAATGCTAAACCTTCAAAAATAAGTTTAAGAGCATATCCAACGCCAATTGCTGCCAAAGAAACAAGCAACAAAGCAGCAGCAAAAATGAACATTGCTTTTGAACCAATTAAAATTGCTGGTGCTGCTGCGGATAATGTCGCTCCTGCGGCTGCTACACCCGCCGCTGCGGTTTCAGCACCTGCGGCTGCGGGTACAGCAGTAGTTCCAATAAGAGTAAATAAACCCGGCAACGCCATAAGTAAAGGAATGGCAACTGCCAAAGCCAAACCTATTGCAGCAAATCCAAATCCTATTACACCTAAAAGTATTCCAAATCCGGGAATTTCATCTTGTAATTCAAGGATAAAAGTTAAAAATTTACTAATATTTGTTACAACTGGCTCCATGACAATTGCAAAGTTTGCCATTATTAATGACATTTTTTGCTGTATTGGTTGCGCTCTTTCGATTGCAGAATTTAATTCTTCTTGTGATGCTGTTTGTTTTTGTAATTCTTCTGCGGCTTCACCAGCAGACATACTTAAAATTCTTTGCGCTTCTTCAATAGATTTAAAACCACCAGCCTCCATAATTGCTTTCTTTTGGTAATAAGACATTGATTCAAAAGACATACCAGCATTATTAACAGATTCTCTAATCATATTAATTCTTTCAGTTGGGTCTGTCGTTTCAATCATCGTCATTGCACTTAAATAAGGACCACCCAACATAGCATTAAGTTTAGCAACTTGATTTGCAGCACCTTCAAATGTATCAAATTTGTTTGTTATATTTATTAAATCACCAACTGCAACACCAGTTGCTTTTGCTTGTGCTTCAAGTTTAATAAACGTTTCATCCATAGAAGAGCCAAAAACTGCTAATTGGTCTTTAACTGCCATAAAGTCTGAAATCATTTGTTTTGATGAAACGCCGATTGCTTGTCCCATTGCAGCAAATTGCTGTACTGTGTCTGCTGCTTGTACTTCTGAAATTCCCATCATCATTGATAATGTTTGAATTGATTTTGCTGATTCTGCACCAGATATACCAAGTTTTTCAAGTTTTGCAGTTGTTATAGTTAAACTATCTCTTGCTTCTTTACTTAACATTGTAAATGTATTAAGATTTGTATATAAGTCTGTCATTGCTTTGCCAGATTCTGCAAAGCCAATTCCTAATGCTGTATTGCCACGACCAACATCATATACCGATTGAAGATATTTTTCATTTGCACCAGTTGCAGCAAAGAATGAAGAAACTGATTGGTCAGCAAGCATCATTTGTTGTTTTGTAAGATACAATATTGCTGCTGCTGCTTCTTGCGCTTTCATAGCAATAGAAGTAAATAATGCGTTTGATAACCCACCGGCATCTTGTACTTCTTTTTTAAACCCATCAAAAATTGTATTTGGGTTTTTAAACATTTGATATGTTAAAGAATTCTTATTTGCTTCGCTAATTCCTAAAAGATTAGCAAGCATTTTACCTTTCTCTTCTGCTCTTGTTAAATCTTTTTGTTTTTCAAATTCTTTAGATTGTAATTTTAAAAGTTTAACGATTTCTTGCTGTGCTTTTAATCTTTCTTCATCGCTTGTAGCGTTTAAAACATTTTGTTCTTGTTCTTTTATTAAAATATTTAATTTTTGTATTTCAATATCAAGAAGGGCTTTTTGATGGTCTACAGAAATACCAGTTTGTTTTGCTAGTATTTCGTGCGTTTCTGCTTGTAATTCTAATTGTTTTAATTCATCTTTGAGATAGTCAAGACCTCTTTTACGTTGTTCATTTAATTTAATATATTCTGAAAGTCTTTTACTCTCTTCGGCTGTTAACTGTTCTCCAAGTTCTAAATCTTTTTGTAAATCTTCAATACTTCTTTCGTTAGCCATTTAAATTATCTCCTATTTAAACGGCCATTTTACGCCGGTATCTGATTCAAAATTTCTTACAGCAGTTTCAAGTCTATATTTATCATCATATGTTCTTGGGTCATTTAATCCATAACGAACATAAGAATCAAAATATCTTTTTTCGCTTGCAAGAGCAGATGTAAATGATTGAAGTTGTTGTGGAGAACCAGAAACTTTAATGTCTGGTAAATATACATCTTGTCCAAACATTCTTTGAAGAATCATCTTAATTGCTGTTCCGAACATTAATAAAAATGATTCATTAAGTTTATTTGATTTTGTAAAATCAATGTGTATAGGTGATAAAACTTTTTTCATATTGGTTCTCATATATAAATAGATTCATATAACAAAAACGGAGGATATTGCTATCCTCCGTTAATATAACTAATAATTTAACTTATCACTTAACTTCTGCTAAAACTTTCCAACGATTTATTTGTGATTCAGAAATAAGATTATTTTTATTATTTCTAGATTCTGGTAGGTTTGGTTTTTGCGTTTCTTGTTTTTGTGGCATATGTTTTTGTAATAAAAGCATAACATTATCTAATACTAGTTGAATATTTGCTAATAAAACTTCTAAATGTGGTTCTGATTTGTTTTGCAAAGATTTCATATATTGAAGTCCTTGTTTGGTATTACCATGTTGTTTATCGATTGCATTAAACAAAAGATTAGCAGCATTATTGGCATCTAAAGAAAATTTAATTTGATTAAATATTTGATTTTGTACTGCTTGCAAGTTTTTATTAATAATTTTGGAATTGGTAGAGTGTTTTGCTGCAAGTTGTGCTTTAAGAGATGCTTGTTGTTGTGGGTTTACGACAGATGGAGTTTTTTTAACTTCTTCTGCTATTACTTGGCTTGCCATTTTTGGTAAAGTATTCAAATATTGCATAATTGGTGTCATAATTGCTTTTCTATCTTCTTGTGAAAAGCCTCCTAATACCTTTGCTAATGATGGTCCAATTTGTTTAGTTAATAAACTTTTTATAACTATTGCTTGTGGTAATGTTATATCAGAAGTGGAGTTTATTACTTGCTGTTCTTGTGTTGAAAGTTGAACAGATTGTGTATTATTTGTTTTATCTGTCTGTGCCTGTGCATCAGAGCCGCTTGTTGCTGCTGCGTTGCCAGTAGAAGCAGGAGCAGCACCTTTTGACTTTGCTCCTCTAAATAAACTACTTATTGCTGATGAAAGAGAAAATCCTTCATCAAGTTCAATATTGGTATAAACAACTTCTTTTTTCATATCAAAACGTTTCCTTAAACAATTAAAATAAATAGTATTATTTATTTCTTTTTACTTGCTTTCTCAATTTCATCGGCTTCTTTCTGTTTCTGGTCTGCTAATCGTTTAACAAACCAATTTCTCAAACCAACAGGAAGATTATAAACTTCAATAAAAGACCATCCTCCATGATATTTCATCATGAAGAATGTCTCATACATTTGTTCTTGATATCTATCGCTTAGGCCAAAAAAAGTCCGCTGTAAACGGAACCTCCAATCTCGTTTCAAACGAACAAGAAGAGCAAGAAAATTCGTGAGATAAATCAACGTTTGGATTTAATAGTTTGTACATATCTCTGATATGTCTTGAATCTTTTGCTGGAAGTAATGGTATTGCTTTGATTAATGTATTTTGGTCTTCAACGCCATTAATTGATACAATCATAAGTCTTAATTGGTCGGACAAAGTTGATTCATTTACATTCTTTGTATTTTCTGCTTCTTTTGATTTTTGAACAATCCATTGTTCATCTTTGCCGTTTAGCAATCTAATTTCAACGGGAGTATTTAAAATTGGAAGCATAAAAACAAATGTTCCTCGTTCTGAGAATTGAATATTGTGCTCTTCCAAAACTTCTTGTGTTGCGCCATGAAGTGTACTGCAATTATTCAAATCAAATTGATATGCCACATTCTTGCCACATGATGGACAAGTAATTTTTGTTTCATAATCTGCACCATATGCAGTTTTTCTTGCTGAAACGATGATTGCGTTCTTATCTCCAATTAAAAGACTTCCAAGCATGATTCTTTTATCAACAATCAAATCTTGTAAGAGTCTTTCGATTGCAATTCCTTTCTTTAAAAGATTTCTTGATGTAAGAGTATCTTCATCTTTTGCTGTCATATATTTAATTTCAATTGAATCTTTTCCATGCAATGGGTGTCCTTCTGGATAGAACATACCTTTTGATGGTAACTCAACGTGCTCTGTTGGTACAACAAATGAAAGTTGTTGCATCAATGCAGCAGCAGCAGAATCATCTTGTTCTGCTTTTGGTGGGGTCATACCCAACCTGTCTAGGTTATTTCTCATTTATTCCTCTTATTTAATAACAACCCATTGTGGGACAAATGTAACGGAGATTTCATTAATATCATCCGAACCATATTCAAAGGAGCCAAAATCTACGCTTGTAATTCTTGGATTATAGAATTCATATACAATTTCTCTATTTAAAACAGATTTGTTGTTTTTAGTAGAAAAATCTTTATTTGCAAAACGAATATTGTTTTTAACTTGAATGAAATTACAAAAGATTGGCAAATCAATAACACCAGTTACATTTTTTGATAATTCTGATGTAGCAATCTCGGAACGGTCAGAAAATTTATCAATTAAATTTATTTGAAGATAATAATTAAATATTTCTCTTATTGAAAGTTTTGAAGAAATGTCTAATTGACTTTCTAAATCAGAAACTTCTTGATTATTATTTACATCATTACCTGTACTATTTTCACCGCTTGTAATACCAAAATCAGCAAATGTTATTGTAATTGGTTCCCAATGAATTGCTCCGTTTTGAAAATAGTGAACATACTCGTTAGCATATGCTCTTTCAAATTCCACTTTCATATTTGGAGCAGATACTTTTTTGGCAAAAAAACTCAATACTTTATCATCAGTTTCTAGTTCAATTAATTTTTCATTTAATCCACTAAAATTAACAATAAAATTAAATTTATTATATGGTAATGCTTGCTGATTTTTGCCACCAGTATTCCAAAACATCAATCACCTATTATGATTCTAATTCAGAATTGAATGATTCAGTTTCAGAACCAGCAGCATAAACTTTAATATCTGCCCAATCATATCGGAATGTTAACTGAACTTCATTAATATCATCGGAACCATAATCAAGTTCACCAAATGCCATTTTTTTAATCCAAGCATTATTAAGAGTCCAAACTTCAATTGGAGAACCAGATGCATCAAGTTGAATAATTTCGATTCTATCAAATTGCGCTGTTGCTGTTGATTTAGCAAATGTTCTCAATGTTGCACCAGCACCGCCAGCAGAGGCATAGCCTTGTGCTACTGGAGATTGATACCCCGCAGCAAGGAGAACTCTATATAAGCCTTCTGCAACGTCTGTAGCAGTTGCTTGTGGTGTTGATGTATCAGCATCGCCAACACCACCCAAGCCATTAGGGTCAATAACAGCAGCCGTTATTTCATTCCATGTTGTTGTTGCTGGAAAGTAATATGTGTGGCCTAAGAACTTATGTGTAGCCTCAGAAATTGTTATTTCTGGTTTATTGACTTTCTTGACTATAAACGAAGGTAATGCATCAGATGCAGCACCAAATCTTAACAAGAATTTAAACTTTCTTTTTGGCTCAACGCTTGCTTCATTCCAAAATGCCATGTTTTATGTTTCCTTTTATATTATATAGTCAATTAATCAATAAATGATGCGCCAGAATCTGTAATTGTAAAGTCAATTGCGATAAATTCTATTGCTCTTGCTGGCTTCAAGAAGATTTTGGCATACATGATATTTCTATCAACCAAATCTGGTGTTGTAGTGGTTTTGTCAAGGATTACGCGATAGTCAGAAAGACCTAGGCGAGACTTAACAGAAGCAAGGAATGGATTTGCTTGACCCAAGAATCTACTCCAAGTTACATCAATATTTTGGTCAAAGAGAATTGTTGCAGCAATTCTTGAAATTTCTCTCTTTAAGTAAATCATTAATCTACGAACATTAATTCTATCAAGTGCAGATGGAGTTACTTGTAATGTCTTTTGACCAAAGATAACAATACCTTCTGCTGGGAATTGAGCGATAGGATTGATGTTGGCTTCATAAAGTGTGTCTCTATCAGTTGAAGAAAGTCTTTGTGTTACGCCGATAACTGGAATGCCGCCACGTCCCTCAGTAAGACCACCACGGGTGAAGCCTGCTGGAGCGAACCAAAGTTCTTGCGTTCTTTGTCCGTATGACATAGCGCCAAGTGCTACAACAGATGGTGGAACGAATACAAGTTGATCATTGATGGTGTCGCGGATTTGTACCCAAGGATAATAACAAGTACCATAACTTGAATTTAAACCTCTTGATTTAAGGTCAAGTGCTGCTTGTCTTGCAGTTCCAGCATATCTTGAAGTTCTATTTGAAAGATATTGTTCTTGTTCTGGAATATAGACGTTTGGAAGGTCTATAACGGCAAGTACATCTGCTCTTGCTTCACAGGTTTGAACCAACTTGGTTGTCAAAGGAGCATAAGTAAGACCGGGAACACATGCAACATCAGTTACTAATGTTTCTGGGTCTGAGATTGTATCTATTGCTCTGCTAAGAGTAAAGTATTCGTAACTTGTACGTTCAGTTGGTGAACCGTCAGAAAGAATCTTGTTTCTAAGTGGGTCTGCTTCTGTAATGTCGAATCCGTCAAAGCCGTTATAGAATGGCATTGTGAAACGATTGTAAGCATTAGAGCCTGTTATAATTGAACGATATCCACCATTTACTGCGGTAATTGAAGTGGCTAATGCTCTAGAACCAGATACATAAACATATCCAGTACCAGTAGAAGTAGAACCAGAAACATCATCTAAAGAGAATACAAATGAATTTTCTCTGTATGCTTCATTTCCATAATCATATGCATCATCGCCAAATGTAGATGGGAATGCTCTAACCATATCAGCATAACTATAATCATAAGTTGTGTATGCTGTCTTTTCGCCAGTTGTAATACCAAAGTAAGTATTTGTTACTGGAGTGACGCCTCCGTCAGAAGCAGATTGTCTTAATGGAATTGCAGGGAATACCATGTTTGCTGTTAATGTGCCGACTGAAGCGGATAAGAATACGCTTGGATTGTATGCTCTTGCATAGCCACCAGATACCACAGTATTAGAAGGAGCATTAACAGAAGCAGAATTAGCGATTGAAATTGTGAATCTTTTTGGTCTTGGTGGACCGAAGAATCCGAATGGTAAGTAAGTTGGGTCTATTGCACCAGCATCAACATCTGCATCCATTTCGACGCGAATGTGCTTTGATACATTTGTGTATGTACCATATTCTTTTAATCTCTTTTCGGTATCATCCCATGCAACGTATTTATCGCCAATCTTTCTTGCAATATAATTTGGTGAAACTGGATTTAAGTTAACATTTGTGTATTGTTCGACAACACTAACATTGTTATCAGAATCTGTAACTCTTCTTAATTGTACAGAGAATGAACCGTAATCATCAAAATCGGTTGCTGGTGGTTTAATATCAGTAATGGATACTTTGATGTTTTGTTGTAGCCACTCTCCATTATCTAACCCAACAAATCTAAACAATTTTTGTTGCAATGCTGGATTATATGAACCAGAGTTTGTTGTTAAATCTTGACCAATAATCCAGCCTGTTTTTGCTGGTCTAGTTGGAGAACGGAACTTGTTGTAACTTACAGTACCGCTTACTAATGGGGCAATAAATGCATATGTTGATAATGAACCAAGTCCAACTACTTCATCGAGGCTTCTTTCGAAACTTTCTCCAAGCCAATAATATTCAACGTTGCTTGTAGCAGTAATGTCTGAGTTTGTTAAGATTGGATTAGTATTAAATACTTTTCTAATGTACTTATCGGAATCTACATTAAAGTTAAAGTTTGATGCATATGTTCCGCTTGGAGTTGTAACTACAGCATAAAACTCTGAGTATCCACCATTTGATTTTAAGAGGACGTTAGTGCCAGATACATAAGTTGGGGAGGCATCAGAACCTGCTAATGTGCCAGAAAGAGCAACAGAACCAGTCTTCATATACCAAACAGCAGCAAGCGTGCCAGAAACTGTAGAACTAGCAGAGCCAGATTGCATAACGAATAAACCATATGCACCACCACCAGAATCATTAGTGGCAAATGTTGGTGTTTCCCAACCTGCTTTACCATCGTTAGTTGCATTTGGGCTTTGTGTACCGAGTAAGCGAATAATATTAACAGCAGGAGTGTTCGTTAACCATGCTTGTGCAGCATAACCAGCATACATTGTTCCAATTGTATTTCCATCACGCCAAACGTCGTCACCAGATTTGCCCGGAACTGAATTACCAAAGGTTTCAACCAATTGTGATTTAGAGGTAATATAAACAGGACGATTGGCTGGTCCTCTTATGAAGCGACCAATAATAGTTGGTCCTACAAGGTTAGAAGTGTTTGGAAGTTGGGATTCATCAATCTCTTGAACTTGAACACCGGGAGAAACGAATCTATATGAGGTTATAGCCATATTTTTAAATACTCCTGCTTTTAATTATCAATAGTAAATAGTAGTAAATTGTTCAAAAATCACTATTCCCTATAAGATGTTTTATTTTTAGAGGTATTTAGAAACCATTGTTCGTCTTCCAGCACTACATGCTCCCTAGGAAAAGCAACTTCAACAGCATTTTCTCTATATACAACTCTTGGTGATTCTTGATTTTTATCTTCACCAACCAAATAACCAATAACTTCTATTGTTATTGAAGTGCCATAATTTTTTCTTTCTTCGTTTAATGCTGCTGCATTACTTTCAAACGTAAAGTCACCTTTGATAAATGCATCATAATGATGATTATCATATTGCAATCTAATAAATCTTGTATTACCATTTTTGGTAAAAAATGGAGTTGTTATTTCATTTAATTGTTGTTGAAAATCGGTTCTAATGTTTACTTGATAAGTCACAGTAACGTGAACTGGAATTGGAATTGTCATTGTTTGATAGACAACTTTTGGTATTCTTTGTTTATATTTTCTTTTATCATCATACATTGGATAAACTTTATTATCTATTCTGTATTGTTGTCTTGTTTCAGTACCAGAAGTTGTTGTTCTTTTTGCTTGTGCTGCATTAACAAAATTAGAAGTTTTATCTTGATTTATTCTTCTAGATATTGTGATTGTGCCACCTTTATAATCATTAATAGGTCTTATGTTTGCTGGTAAACCTGTTTTATTTGGGTCTTTATTAATTGATTTTCTTTCAATTGTTATCAATGGCAACTTCAACATGCCAGAAGAATCACGAATATCTTTGTTTGATTTTATTTGATGTGTTCTTTCGGCAGATATCCAAGTTATTGGAACTTTTTTCCAACCATCTTCGAATGTTGAATATACATCCATATCGACATTTAGCCAATTATAAAATGCCATATCTATTGTTTCAATTGTAGAAGGAGAAATAGGTACTATAGTAGACATTGTTATCCTACATATACCAATGATGGTATCTTCTGTCCAACTTTCTGAAGATTGTCAGATATAGCGCCCTGTTGTTCAATAATCTTTGGATATGTCATTTCAGCAAGGATTGTCTTTAATTCATCACGCAACTCTTTCTTTTCTGCTGTTGCTTCTGATAATAATGCAGGACCATTTAGGGTTACTGATTCGCCGGGAATTGGTATTGTGCTAAATTTAGAACGAACGTGGCCTAATATTTCTTTACATACAGCAAGTGCATATCTTCTAATCCATTGTTTACCAATTGAGTTTATGCTTTCATATGGTATGTTTGCAAATGGAAGAGTATTCATATTATTGACACCATTTACACCAGTATCTACTCCTGCTTCACTTTCTGTCCAAGGGTCTGAAGGAATTGTAAACTCAACCCAGAACTTCTGTGGAGTTGCAATATTTGGTACTGGAAACAATCTTAACATATTGTTTTTGATTTCAAATGAATAGTGTGAGTTTCTGGTATATATTGCCGTTTCATATGCCATTGCTTGAAGTTTGTTTTGCCATGTTGGAATGACTTCAAATGTTGAATCATCGGCATATTGTCCGTAAGAAGACATATTACCAATTGTATTTAAACCACCATAATAACCAAAAAATCTCCACATTGATTGTGGAGTTTTATAAAACACCTTTCTTATAACAACTTTCTTTGAACCTACTTTGCCTGCATATGGAACAGAATTTCCATTAACGTCAATTCCACTAATTGAGGCGGATTTAATTATATTTTGCAAATCGTAGTCTTGAACATCAACAATTGTACTTAATGATGCAGAATATATTGGGTCATTTGAAGATAGACCACCTTCAAGTGCATATGCTTTTCCATAGTTTCTTAAATAATCAAGAGAATACTTTGGATATTTTAATGCAACATTAGTAGAACCAGAAACGATTTCACCATCTTGATTAAATGAACCAGTTGATTTGCCAAGCATTGATGGAAGTGCATTTGTTGCTTGATGCAAATTAACAAGATATGAATATTCTAATACCGCTTCTTCATATGCAGCATATACATTTCCTGTTGTTAATTCAATATCTAATATATCACCACCAAGTTTCTTGTAAACATATGCAACTTGGTCTGTTGCGCCAGATATAAAAGCAGGAGAAGTAGAATAAATACCAAATGGTAATGTAACAGCAACATCACCAAGCGTACCAGCAGAAGGAAGAACAACAGCACTTAAAGTGCTAGCAGGAGTTAAAGTAGGAACAGCCATACAATAAGTAGTTATATAACTTGATAAATACAAACTAAACTTTAAGTTTAGATTTGGAAACAAAAAACCCCCCGATATTTCTATCGGAGGGCTTCTTGTCGTTAATAACTAAAGTTTAGTTATTATGCGCCTGACTCACCGAACATGCCACGAATGACAACCAAACCGTAGAAGTCTGGACGAATCATCTTCTTGGCATAACGAGTCATAACGCCCTTACGTGGTACGAAATCATCGATACCAAAGATGGTAGGAGTGACTTGTAATGGAACGTATGGTGCATATACGAAGCCACTTTCAAGGAAGGAACTTCCCTTACGACCGACGAGGATAACGTTACGGAGGAAGTATGGGTCAACGTATACATCAAACTTCTTAGAGATTGAACCAACGTTTACAACACCAACTTCACCCTTATCGTCGTCAACGGCGATTCTGGCTTTGAATCCTGCTGTCATTTCAAGAATTGAAGCAACTTCTGGATTGACTACGAGGAAGTTTGCACCGCCACGGAGAGTCTTTCTGTGGATTTGAGCAGAAACGTCATTGATGGTTTCAATGAGGGTTTCGTACCACATTGAAACGTTACCGGTGAAATCTGGGGCTTTTGCGGAAGCACCAATTTCTACACCAGTAAGTCTATTGACGAAGAGGCCGGGGCTTCTAGACCAGTAGAATGTACCAGCGGTTGCACCTTTAACGAGGTCTTCAAGAATTTCACGGTCAATTTCAAGACCGATTTGTTCTGAAAGAATTGAAGTAAGTTCAACTTCTGCATCCAAGTTGTGGTAAGCATTGAGGTCTTGTCCAAGTTCTGGGGACCACTTTGCCTTCATTTTCTTGGTAACAGCGGTGACGCTGACAGAATCGACTTTGATATCGATTTCTGGGATTGCAGTATTACCTTCCAATCCCCATGTATCAGTACCGACTACTGCACCAAGAGC
>Ga0209400_1001302_pt1 | contig 20192 bp, 18 predicted proteins | sample M_130807_EF_Meta_FD_187313 | JGI IMG/M metagenome (GOLD analysis project Ga0209400, IMG submission 187313) | Freshwater microbial communities from Lake Montjoie, Canada to study carbon cycling - M_130807_EF_MetaG (SPAdes) (version 2) | ecosystem: Environmental > Aquatic > Freshwater > Lake... | reverse complement strand
AGTTGACTCTAACCATGGGAAAATCTCCCCCATGGCTGCTATTTGACCCCACCCAAGCCACCTCATCAGCCGTCACATGACCCACATATGCCCCTCATCCGCTTTCCAACTGCGGTTTCTAGGATAAACCATTCAGGTTGGGTGCGCAACATGGCACAGCGTTGTATTACTTCTGGCGCGACAAAACATGCTTAGGTTTTGAAATCGCGCGACTGGAAGGCTAGCCAGCCGATGATGAACACGGTGGCGTTGAGGCCGCCGAGGAATGCGAAGGCCTCGAGGATTTTTGCCCAGGGAATGTGCGTTTCCATCAGGAATACCCAGGCACTCATGCGCCAGGTGATGAACCAGGATTCGTAGGGGCGGAAGAAGGGAAAATTCTGCACAATCATGTCCACAAACAAAATGCTGAGAGTGATGATCGTCGCCGCCGCGGGTTTCATTTTGAAACAGGAAAACATGAAAGCGATCGAGGTGATCGTCAGCATGCTCAGGCTGATGCCGAGGGCCCCGAGAGCGAGACGCGACGCACCCTCGAACCACAGAGGATAGGCGGCGAAAACCTTCATCTTGGGTTCGAGCACGAACAAGCCGCCATCCCAACCTACAGCGGCCACCGCCATCAGGTATCCGCTGATGCCGACAAAAAACACAAAGCTCATGGTATAGAGGCAGGCGGCGACATATTTGACGAACAGCAGTCGCAGGCGGGTGATTGGTCGCGCGAAAATCAACCGCAGGTTGCCATCTTCGTTTTCCTTGGCAACAATGTCCCCCGCCACCAGCGCGAAGAAAATCGAGCCCAGCACAAACATGCTCAAAAGCATGATCGTGAAGGTGATGGTGAGCGAACTGTAGTAGGTGTCGAACTGCAAGCCGTTTTGCTCCAGTGTGCCGCGCATATTGGCTTGAGCGCGGTCCAATTTGTAAACAAAAAGAATCAAGACCTCCATCGCCAGAAAGGCACCGTAGCCAATCCACGTGCGCGGTTTGGAAAAGAGCTTGCGGAGTTCGCCGCGGAGTTGGGCGAAAAAAATCATGGTGTGCGGATGAGTTGGGATTCCAGTTTGATTTCCATGTAGAGATCCTCAAGCGAGCGGTGTTGCGCGTGGAATGATTTCACCGCGATGCCCGCGAGAACCATGTCCCTGACGACCGCAGCCGGATCGACCGCGCAGGGGATGTGGGCAATTTCCGGGCTCTCCATGTAGCCGCCGTGCGTGGCGATGACCTCGAGCGCCTTGTCCACCGGTGCCACATCGATCAAGAAACGGGTGTGACCGTCCTCCAGTCCCTTGATTGGTCCCTCGAAGACCCGTTTGCCGCCCTGCAGAATCGCGATGCGGTCGCACATCTGCTCGACTTCGGCGAGCAGATGGGAATTGAACAGTACGGTGATGCCTCGTTGCCTGCGCAGGTCGAGGATGAATTCGCGGAACCATTTGATGCCCTCCGGATCGAGGCCGTCGGTCGGTTCATCCAACAACAGAATTTCCGGCTCCGGCAGCAAGGCCTGGGCGAGCGCGAGTCGCTGGCGCATGCCGTGGCTGTAGGTGCGGACCTTCGAATGAATGCGATCCGAAAGGCCGACCCGTTCCACCACTTCGCGCGCCGATTGTTCATCGAAGCGGCCGGAATAGCCGACCAGGATTTTCAGGTTGTTCCAGCCGCTGAGGTAATCATAAAACGCCGGGGCCTCGAAAATCGCACCCACCTTGCGCAGGGCTTTGGCGCGGTCCTGCTGGACCGAAACCCCATCGATCAGCACCTCTCCCGAGCCTGCGGCCACCATGCCGAGAATGATGCCGAGGGTCGTGCTTTTGCCCGCGCCGTTGTGGCCGAGCAGACCGTAAATCTCGCCCTTGGCAACCTTGAAGGAAACGCCCTGCAATGCGGGCAAACCGTTGAACGATTTCCACAGGTCCTTGATTTCGAGCATGCTTTGTTCCATGGGCCTGCTCTCTTGTTAGGGTGAGGTTTTCATTTTGAATTCCTTGGCGGCGCTGTAATCGGCATAGAGAATGTTGACACCGGATTTTCCCGGATGCCATGCCTCCTTGTCGGTCACCAGCGGAATCAGTCCGGGGTTGTCGGACACATTGAAGAATTTCAGGCTTAACTTGTGTTGTCCGTTCTGGGTGGAATTCCACAGATAACTCGATCCGGACTCCGCGTATTTCTCCCGATCCGCAGGGCAGTGAAAGGTATCGGGCGTTTCAATGTATTGGGCGAGCAACACTTCGAGCACGGCAGCCTCCCCATCTTTGCTTTTGCGGCCCGCTTCGAGAACCGGCATGGTATCGTTGTGATCCTGCAGGTAGGACTCCAGGCCGATGCCGATCTGGCGGAGATTGCCGAGGCAGGCACCCTGGCGTGACTTGGCGATGGCGGATCGGGAGATCGGAATCACCAGCGCGGCAAGAGCGATGATGATGGCGACGACTATCAGGATTTCCGTTAGAGTGAAACCCGGGGTAGAGCGCTGATGTGCAGGGGGTTGATGATTGCCGGTTTGCATGGCTGCTGAGTTGGCGTTAGCGCTCCTCCCGCGGGCCGAAGCGGCCGCCGCGCATGCCCTGCATGACTTCGTTCATCGATTCCATCAAAGGTGCGAGGTCCAGTTTGGTGTCGGTGCTGGCTTTTTCAAAATACGCGCGCATGCCTTCCTGGGTGATTTTTTCCATGACATCCTCGCCGAGTTCCCTGGTGCGTTCGATCTCCTCCGCGGTTTTTCCCTTTTCGATTTCCGCCAGTCCCTGGGCGACGAATTTTTTGCGTTCGGCCGCGGGCATTTGATCGAGAGCCTGCATGAATTTGTTCATGCTTTCCGCCACGGTGAGATCGATGAAGAGATTTCTCTCCGTGGGATTGAGCAGTCGGAAAAATTTCTCCCCGCTGCGGTTTTCGCGGTTTTTTTCGCGCTCCTGAAAATCGAGCCGGTTGCTGAGGTCCGCGATTTCACGGATTGTTTTTTCCCGTTTGGCGGCTGTTTTCGCATCGAACTGGTCGCCACTTGACCAGTCGGCGAACTGCGCGGAGTCGATGACGGCATTGATTTTTTCCGCCGTGATTTTTTTCGAACCGGCCCAGGAGCGGATGGCGAACACAGTCAGCCAGACGAGTAAGAGGGCCGCAACGGCTTGCAAAATGATCTTCCTTTGCTGCATGAATGACCGAGCATACAACAACTTTGCCGTCGCGCAAGGTGAGTTGCGGCGAATTCAAACCTCGAACAGGGATGTCACGGACTGGCCGCCATTGATACGGCGGATCGCCTCGGCGAGCAAGGGTCCGATGCCCACGTTGAGGACTTTTTCACCGCTCGCCATGGGCACGGAGTCGGTGGTTATGACCGATTCGATCGCCGAGTCCTTGATGCGCTGGCGGCCCAGATCGCCGAGCACGGCGTGCGAAACACCGGCATAGATGCGTCGTGCACCATTGCGTTTCAGGATTTCCGCTGCGGCGCAAAGAGTGCCCGCGGTTTCGGTCATGTCATCGACCAGCAGCACATCGCGATCCTGCACTTCGCCGATGATATTCATGGCCTCCACCTTGGTGGCGCTGATGCGGTGCTTGGCGACGATCGCGAGATCCGCACCGAGGGCATCGGCATAAGCGCGGGCCATCTTCACTCCGCCGACGTCGGGCGACACCACGGTGAGATTGCCATTGGCACCAATGCCTTGATCGCGCAGGTAGCCAATCAGGGCGGGTTTGGCGTAGAGATGGTCGACAGGGATGTCAAAAAAGCCCTGGATTTGCGGGGCGTGCAGGTCCATGGTGATGACCCGGTCGACACCCGCTTCGGTGAGCAGATTGGCGATCAGTTTTGCGGTGATCGGCACGCGCGGCTGGTCCTTGCGATCCTGGCGGGCATAGCCGAAAAAAGGCATGACGGCATTGATGCGACCGGCGCTGGCCCGGCGGGCGGCATCCACCATGATCAACAGTTCCATGATGTTGTGGTTCGTCGGTGGACAGGACGGTTGGATGATGTAAACATCGGCACCGCGGACATTTTCGTTGATTTTCACGAACGTCTCGCCGTCGGGGAAAGCGGTCACATGCACATCGGCCAGCTTGGTACCCAGGTTTTCGGCGATATTTTCCGCCAGACTTCGGTGTGCTGTGCCACTGATCAGTTTCATGCGCAGAGCCACCATGCACAACCGCTGCCGGGATTGCAACCCCTCTTGTCAGATTGCGCGAAATTTTCAGAGCATGACCCGCGTTAGAGATCCTTGAAGCGGCTCCTGCTCCAGCTCAGCCCCTCCTCGTACTCCTCGTTCTTCGGCCGCATGTTCAGCAGTTCCTGCCAGATTTTGATCGATGCGGAGAAGTTGTTTTTGGCCTTCTCCTTGTCCTTGCAAAGCTGCGCCGAGTGCCCCATGTCGCCGAGCAGATAAGCGATCGATCGCTTGACTTGTTCCGCACGCAAAAAGCCGTGGTCCTTGTCCGTGAGTTTGAGAAAAATGTCCAGGGCCTGTTGGCAGAGTGCCAGTTCGAGCTTGCGGTCGTTCGCAGCGCCGCTGATGCGGCCTTTTTGCCACAGCAACATGGCGAGTCGGAACTTGGCGAGGGCATCACCTTTTTCCGCGGCCACGTGGCTTTCGAGAATGCGGATGCCGTCGTCGACGAGTTCCCTGGCCTTGACCGTATCGCCGCGATCTTCCAGCATGCCTGCGGTGAGTCCTCGTTGGGCGGCGAGGCGCGAGGCGACCTCGGAGTTTTCCGGTTGTTCGCGGATCAGTTTTTCCAGCAGGGTCACGGCTTCCTTGGACACCTGCTCGGCAGAGCTGACATCGCCCGCCAGCACGGAGGCTTCCGCCATCGATCCGTAGGCTCCGGCCAGGTCCATGCGCAGGGAAAAATCGGCGGGCTTCTGCTTGAGCTGTGCCACGAGTTCGTTGACTGCGAGAACGCGGACCTCGCGGGCATCCCCCATGCGGCCCATGCCTTCCAGGATGGTGGCGGTGGAAAGAAAACAATTGGATAGCTCGGAGCGCAACACCATGGCATCAGGTCGCGAATCCACCAGTTCGTTCAATTGCCTGGTCGCGTTGGTCAACTGGTCGAGGGCCTTCGCGTCCTGCCCCGCTTCGGCAAGGTTTTTAGCCTCGTGGTAGTCGAGAATCGCGCGCAGTTGCTTGAGGCGGTCGAGGTCGGCACCGTGTTCGCGCACCTTGACGAGCGCTTCGCGGGCTTCAACGAATGCCTTGTTGCTGCGCGCATCACTCATCCCCTGCCAGAGCAGTGCCAGCAGAAGTTTGTCGGTGGCGATGCGCATTTCCCACTCGGCTGTTTTCTCCAGTTTCTCCCAGGCAGCCAATGCCAATTCCAGACGGGCGGCGGATTTTTCAGCATCACCCAGCGCCAGCGAGATCTCCGCGAGATGCAATTTCGAACGAGCCCGTTCGTCCTCAAGTTCCGGTGTGTCGGCGTTTTTTTCAAGAAATTCGCTGTAGTAGGACTCGATGCGTTTGAGGCGTTGTTCCCTGCCATCGAGTGGCGGCAGGTTGCGGTTGCCTTTTTCCAAAGCCCAGGCGAATAGGTGGTCACCGGCATCGCGTGCGGATTCGACCCGTGCGAGCCAGATGCCGCGCTCGACTCGCAACGTGTCCATGGCCTGCTTTGTTTCCGCCCGGGCTGCGGTTGTTTCTGTCAGCAATGTTTCCTCGGCCTTTTTCCTGGCATCGATGGCCTGAATTGTCGTTTGCTTGAGTCCTTGCAGTTCTTCCTTGCGTTCTGTTTTTTCCGCGGCCAGGGAGTTTTTTGCATTCAGCCAGTTCAAACCGAGCAGCACGCCAATGCCGAGCAGCACGCCGGCGGCCGTTGCCCAGAACCAGGCGCGGCGGTCGGCGCGACGGCGCTGGTCCAGCAACATGTCGCGGTTTTCCTCCGCGTCGATGCGCAAGTCGATTTCCTCGAAACGGTTGAGGACCTCGACCATCGAGGCCGGGCGTTCGAGTGCTGGCAGACGGATGCATGAGTCGAGCAGCTCTCGGTATTGCGATTCGCGCATGTTCGACGGGTCGTCGGGCCAGGACAAGTGGTCGTGCGACATCAAGCTCAGTGCGATTTTCCGTGCGTTGGCGGCGATGTCCTCGCGTATGGTTTCACCAGGCGGCGGCGCGAGTTGGGTGAATGTTTCGTTGCAGCGTGGGAATTTCCCTGTCAGCAAAAGATGGCTCAACACGCCAAAGGAAAAAACGTCCCAGCGGTAGCCGGCTTCATCGAGATAACCTTCGGGTTCCTGCAATTGCTCGGGAGCTTGGTAGAGGAAGGCATCGGTGTATTCCAGATGGCCGATGCCCGGCATTTGGCCGATAGCCCAGTCGGTCAGCAGCAGTTCGCCGGATTCGGAAAAGAAAACATTGCCCGGTTTGAGGTTGCCGTGGGCGACCTGGCGTTTGTGCATCCCGAAAAGGGCCCTTGCGAGTTCGCGCACGATTTCCCACGAATTGGCGGCCGGATAAGAAGCCAGCCGATGCTGAAGACTACTCGGTTGGCCATTGTCGTCAGTGAAGCACCGGGTGATTCTCACGGCCGGCTTGCTTTCATAAGATGCGGAAATGACCGGCATCACCCCCTGCGGCCATCCGCCAGCTTCCAGCCGCGTTGTGGTTCTGATCAAAATCTGCCGGTTGATCGATATACCCTGGTAGACTTTCACCGCCAGCGAATTCCCTTCGGCATCCTCCGCCAGATAGACCGTTCCGGTCGCGCCGGATCCAAGCGTCTTTCTGACGAGAAGCCCATCAATTTCGGGGATATCCATTCAGGCACCTTATATGAAACCAGGCCAATGCTGGCAAACATTAATTCTATTGCACGAATCCCGTCATCCGGATCATAGACCGGAGCGAATTCCGCCAAAAGATGCTGCGAGATCCGCGAGTTTGGAGGGCTCCACGCGATCGGCAGCGAGGATGGCCGATTTTTGCAGTTCAATCAATCGGCTGATTCCCTCCTGCGCCAATCCGAGCATGGCTGTCATTTCCGCGCCGGAAAAAACGGCCTCTTCGCCGCTGCCCTGCACTTCGACAAACTCGCCGCGCTCGGTCATCACGATGTTGAAATCAACCGTTGCATCCTTGTCCTCGGGGTAGTTCAAATCCAGAATCGGCGACTTTTGATAGATCCCGGCGGAAACGGCGGCGACCAACTGCGAAATCGGATCCTCTTTGATTTTCCCGGCGGCCAGCATGCGTTTGCAGGCAATCGACATCGCCACGCAGGCGCCGGTGATCGATGCCGTACGGGTGCCGCCGTCCGCCTGCAGGACATCGCAATCGATCCAAATCGTACGCTGACCGATTTTTTTCAAATCAACAATGGCCCGCAGCGCTCGACCGATCAAACGCTGGATTTCGGACGAACGACCGTCGATCCGGCCCTTGGAAATATCGCGTTGTTTTCTTTCCAACGTCGAATAGGGAAGCATTGAGTATTCCGCCGTGAGCCAGCCGCCTTTGACGTTCTGCATTTTCATCCAGCGCGGCACGTCTTCTTCGATCGTTGCAGCGCAGATGACCCGGGTGTTGCCGAAGCACACCAGCACCGAGCCCTGGGCGTATGGAGCCACGTCGGGCGTGAAGGAAATTTCGCGCAATTGATTTGCCTGCCTGCCGTCGGATCTGCTCATGCCCCAGTGAATCCGATCACCCACCCCGCGTCGAGCATTTCCGTTTGTCATATCGGAACAAGATCAAAACCGGAAGGGATTTTCTGACTTTCACGAGCACTTGGGCTGTCGATCACCCCACTGAAAGCACTTAACTCAATCAAGCCATGCGAAAAATGACGCGACGAAGCTGAATCAAGCCTTCTCCTTTTCCTCGAGATACCGGCCCACCCAGCCGATGTCATAATCGCCGCTGACAAAATCGGGGTGGTTGAGGATTTCAAGTTGAAATGGAATCGTGGTCTTGATGCCGCGGATCATGAATTCGGACAAAGCGCGCTTCATGCGGGCGATGGCGATTTCCCGCGTGGCGGCGGTGACGATCAGCTTGGCGATCATCGAGTCGTAGTACGGCGGTACTGTGTAGCCTGAATAGACGTGGGTATCGACGCGCACGCCTTTGCCGCCAGGTGCATACCAGAGATCGATTTTGCCCGGGCTCGGGGTGAAATTGTTGTAGGGATCTTCCGCATTGATGCGGCATTCGATCGAGTGCCCGCGTGGTTGCGCATTCAGCACATGCTCGGAAAGCGGCATGCCGGCGGCGATGCGGATTTGCTCCTTGATCAGTTCGCATCCCATCACTTCCTCGGTCACCGGATGCTCGACCTGGATCCGGGTGTTCATTTCCATGAAGTAAAAATTCTCACCGGCGGCATCGACGAGATACTCAATCGTGCCCGCGTTTTCGTAGCCGATCGCCTGGATCAGGTTCACCGAGGCCTCACCCATGCGTTTGCGCAGCGCCGGAGTCATCAGTGGCGAAGGGCATTCCTCGATGATCTTCTGGTTGCGGCGTTGCATCGAGCAGTCGCGCTCGCCGAGATGGAGGAAATTGCCGTGGGTGTCGGCGATGATTTGAAATTCGATGTGGTGGGGGTTGAGCACCAGTTTTTCCAGATAACATTCACCATTGCCGAAACAGGCCATCGCTTCATTGGAGGCCGCGACGAAGAGGGCATGGAAATCCTCGGCGCGGAAACAAGGGCGCATGCCGCGCCCCCCTCCGCCCGCCGTGGCCTTGATCATTACGGGAAAGCCGATCTCGCGGGCTTTGGCCAGGGCTTCGTCGGCATCGATGATGATGTCCGACCCCGGAGTGATCGGCACGCCATTGGCGGTGGCATTGGCGCGGGCCGTGGCTTTGTCGCCCATCATCGAAATCACCTTGGCTGACGGACCGATGAACTTGATGCCGGACGACGTGCAGATTTCCGCGAAACGCGCATTTTCCGATAGAAATCCGTATCCCGGATGAATCGCCTGCGCGCCGGTGATTTCACAAGCCGCGATGATGCGGTCGATCTTCAAATAACTCTCCTTCGATGGTCCCCTGCCGATGCAAACGGCCTGATCGGCCAGTTGCACGTGCATCGAATCGACATCCGCCTCGGAATAGACGGCGATCGATTCCACCCCGAGTTCGCGGCAGGCGCGAATGATGCGCAGGGCAATTTCACCGCGGTTGGCGACAAGAACGCGTTCGAACATGTTCGGGTTGGCGGGCAAAGGATTAGGAAATTCGGAACAGCACGTCGCCAAATTGCACCGGATGACCGTCCTGGGCCACCGCAGCGATGATGACGCCTGATTTTTCCGCCTTGATTTCATTCATCACCTTCATCGCCTCGATGATGCACAGCGTCTGGCCGACACTCACGGCATCGCCAACCTTGACGAATTCCGCCGCATCAGGAGATGCCTTGCGATAGAATGTCCCCACCATCGGCGAGGTGATTTCCGAACCCGAAGCGACGGCTGTCGGCGCGACGGGAGCTGCGGCGGCGGGAATTGCCGCGGCCTGCGGGGAAAACTGGGCGGCGGAAAGCGCGTTGCGCAGCGTCTCGAGATCGGCTCCTTTTTTCAAGCGCAGGTGCACCCCGTCGGCTGTGGTCATGTCGAAATAGGAAAGTTCATGTTCCTGCATGAGTTCGACGATTTTGCGGATTTGATCGAGTTCCACGGTGATGATGAGTTGTGATTGAGTCGGGCGGGCTTATTGCAGCGGAAAACTGGCTCATTTCACAGGCACGGTCAAGCGGTGAATGCGGCGATTGCGCAAAAAATCGTGCACGATTGCGACGAATTCAAACGCACAAATCCGCAGCGGCGGGCTGATTGTTAGAATGACATCATGCGGAGCCAGGCTGAGTCGATTTCGGTATGGCGGAACCAATCGCCATTGACAGCATGTGCGAATTCGGGGAAAAGCAGCCAGCACGATGGCCAAGGGGGTGAAACTCAAAGAGATCGAAGCGGGACTTTTCGTGCCGTCGGATTATTTCCGCAGGATCGGCAGACGGGAGATTTTCCCCGGCGATGCCCCGCTGGAAGTTGACCTTGGCTGCGGCGACGGCGCTTTTCTGCTGGCGATGGCCCGAGAATTTCCCGAACGAAACTTCCTCGGCGTCGAGCGCCTGTTGGGACGAGTGCGCAAGGTCGCGCGCGACATCACCCGGGCGGGACTGGTGAATTGCAAGGTTCTGCGGCTGGAAAGCAAGTACACCATCGAATGGCTTTTGGAAAAGCAAAACATCCGGCGCCTGCATTTGCTGTGTCCCGATCCCTGGCCCAAAGCGCGGCACCATGAACGCCGGTTGGTGCAGCAGGATTTTCTCGCCTCGCTGTGGGATGCGTTGGAACCCGGCGGCGAGTTTCTCTTTAAAACCGACCACGACGAATACTACGAATGGGTCTGCGACCAGGTAACACGCTTCGGGCATTTCACCTGCGTGCCTTGGCGGGAGGATGATTTCTTTTACCCGAAAACGGATTTTCAATTGCTCTGGGAAAGCCAGGGGAAAGTCCTGCAATCCCTGCGCTGCGTGAAAAACAAGTGATGAGTCCCGCTACCAAAGCTACAAGAACCGAATGGCGATGGATGCTGGCACTGACGCTCTATCGCCTGGCCGGCCCGCTGCTGTTGCTCATCGCACTGCCCTCGTGGTTGCGGAAAATGTCGAGCCGCGGCGGTTGGTCGACACCGCTGCGGGAACGTTTCACTTGCTATCGGGATGACATCGAATGGGAACCCTGCCACCGCACCCACTACCATGCGGTCAGCGTCGGCGAAACCCAGGTCGCTCTGAAACTGCTGCGCGCGGTCCGTCTGCACGACCCATCGCCCTGCGTTCTGGCGGTCAGCACGGCGACGGCCTATCACGTTGCGACAAAAGCCGACATTGCCGACCTGCGGGTGCTGTATGCGCCGATCGATCTGCATTGTTTCGTCCTCCGCTATCTGTCGCGCTTCCAGCCGAGTCAGATTGTTTTGATCGAAGCCGAAGCATGGCCCGAGTTGATGCAGCAGTGCGCCACACGTCAGATCCCCGTGGCAATGATCAATGCCCGGCTGTCCTCACGCTCGGAAAAACGCTATCAAAAATTCCGCCGCTGGGTTCAGCCGCTGTTCCGGAAAATTTCGCTGGTCGCCGTGCAGGGCGAAGAAGACATCGCACGTTTCGCCGCACTGGGAATCGAACGCGAACGCATCCATCTCACCGGCAGCATCAAGTTTGATCCTGCGAGCGACCGATTGCCCATGCTTCGTCCGGAGTTCGCAGCCATTCTGAATCCGCTTCACGGGGCGCGGAAAATCGTTCTCGCCGCCAGCACCCATGATGGCGAGGAGGTATTGATCGGCAAAGCCGTTCGCGCGGCGGGAGCGTTTTTCATCTGCGTGCCGCGTCATGCCGAGCGCCGCGAGCTGGTCAAGGCGGATTTAGAAAAGGCGGGCTTCGAAGTCGTATTGCGTGGTCGACCGCATCATCCCCGCGATGCTGCGAACACCTGTCTCGTGATCGACAGCACCGGAGAATTGAAGGATTGGACGACCCATGCCGACCTCGTGGTCATCGGCAAAAGTTTTCTCGCTCACGGCGGACAAAACCCGTGCGAGGCAATCATGGCGGGCAAGATCACCATCTTCGGTCCGCACATGGAAAACTTCGAGCCCCTCGCCTCTTCCCTGGTTTCGCAAAACGCCGCCGTTCAAGTGGGTGACGCCGACCTGCTGTCAGAAACCATCGCCCGGCTGATGAACAGCCCGGTCGCCACCGCAAGTATGGCGCATAATGCCTTGAACGTGATTCATCAGCACGAGCATGCGACCGAGCGGACCATGCGGTTGCTCGGACTTATCTGAAATTGCCCGAGACCACACCACCGGCCACGGCGAGCGCGTAAAAGCCGATCAACACCAGCCAGCTGCCGAGACCGATCCAGCTCCACATCTTCGCCTTGCGCGCCGAATCAGCCGCCCCGGCGTAGTCACCCATCGCCAGTTTCTGGTTGATCTGCGCCGCGAACACGATGCCCACCACGCCAAACGGAATGCAGCAAAGCACGGTCACGCAGATGGCAAACGCCAGAATCCCTCCCGAGTTGATCGGAGGGGCAGCTTGATAGGGCGATTGAGTGGTCACCGCCACACGTTGCGGGCTTGCGTAGGGATTGGCGGCGGGCTGCGGCGAAGGGTAAATCCGCATCGGCTGCGGCACGACACTTGCCAGCTCGGCAACCTCAGCCGCAGCCGTCCAATCGGACATTCCTTCCTTCCAAACCAGCGTCGTGCGTCCGACCACTCCGCCGCGTACCATGGCTTTCAGTTGATCCTCACTGATCGGACCCAACTGCTGATTGTTTTGCGAATAGTACCACATGCCACCGTTGGTTGAAAATTTTCTCCCCTTGGTCAATTTCCCAATGCAGCCTCGCGCTCCTTTACACAATCAGCTGATTTTTTTCGCAAAGGCGCGTTTGAAGATTTCGTCGCCGATCACCCCGAGCAAAATCACCAGGCCGATCACCGCGAATTCCATGTTCTGGTGGGCGGGAAAGACGAGCACGATCATGTTGCGCAGCACCTGCATCAGCGCCGTGCCGATCAGCACTCCGAGTACAGCTCCCTGTCCGCCACGCAGGCTGCAACCACCGAGCACCGCGGCGGCGATCGCATAAAGTTCGTAAAAATTTCCGAAGTCCGACGGCTGCGAGGAATTCACATCCATGGAAAACAACACCCCTGCAAGGCCGGCGAGCAAGGCGCAGATGACATACGCGGCGATGATCAATCGATGCGTTCTGATCCCGCTGTAGCGCGCCGCTTCCTCGTTGTTTCCCAACGCGAGCAGATGCTGGCCCCAAACGCTATGCCTGAGGAAGAGCGAAGCCAGAAAGGCGATGATCAGCAAGAGCACAAAAGGCATGGGCAGCGGAAATTGCGGACAAGCGAATGCGAACACGAGACACAGGGCCAGTCCGCCGAGGATCAGCGCGAGTGTCACATCAAGCTTGCGGGATTTGCGCAAAATCATCAGCAACCAGCCGATCAGGCCCACCGCCACCACGACCGCCACCTGGATCAACGGCACCTTGCCGGTGGCGAGCCAGCGCAGTTGATCATACTGATTGCCAAAGCCCAGCGATTGGTCCGCCGCGATGCCGCGCATCACTCCGCGATAGATCAGCAATCCACAGAGCGTGACGATGAACGGCTGCAGCCGCCATTTGGTGATCATCAATCCGTGAGTCAGACCGAGGGCGAGCACGATCAAAAACAATGCTGCCAGCGATGCGACCGGCGACCAACCCGCTCGAACCAGCAACCAGGGCAGCCCGCAACCGGTGAGACAAACCATCGATCCCAGCGACAGATCGATGCCGCCGGTGATGATCACAAAGGACACGCCGATCGCCATGATGCCGTAGAGACCAATGCGCATGATCAGGTTCTCGATGTTGCCCGGTCGCAAAAACACATTGCTCAACATCGAGGTGATGATGCAGATGAAGATGAAAACAAGAAAGATGCCTAACGTTTTTTTCATGTGGTATAAATATTCAATGATGGACGGCCTCCATGCCGGTGGCGAGATTCATGATCGCCTGTTCGCTCAATTCGTCCCGCGACAGCTCCCCGGCGATGCGGCCTTCGTGCATGACGATCACCCGGTCGGCGATCCCGAGGATTTCCTCCAAATCCGATGAGGCGAAAAACACACACTTGCCCGCCGTCGCCAGCGACTCCATGAGTTGATAGATTTCCCGCTTCGCGCCGACATCGATGCCCCGGGTCGGCTCGTCGAGCAAAAGCAGGCTCGGGTTCTTGGCCAGCCATTTGCCGATGACAATCTTCTGCTGGTTGCCGCCGGAGAGCAGTCGCGCCTGCTGGCCCGGGTGCGATGCCTTGATTTGCAGCAACTGGGTCTGCGCGCTTGTCAGCTCGGCTTCCTTTTTGGCGTTGCGGAACAACGACATCCGCGATTGATCGACCAATGAGGGCAATGTGAGATTGTCGCCCACCGAGAAATCCAGCACCAGCCCGTGGTCCTTGCGATCCTCGGGAATGAGCGCGATGCCTTCGGTGATCCCGTCGCGAGGGGTCCGCGGCCGATAGACTTTGCCGTTGACCCGCATCTCCCCGCCGGCGTTGCGGTCCACGCCGCTGATCGCCGCCATCAATTCCGTCCGCCCCGCACCGACGAGTCCGGCCAAGCCGACGATTTCGCCTCGATGCAGGGAAAACGACAACGCCTCGCGAGGGTGGCGCAAAGTCCGCAAACCATTGACGGAAAAGACCTCCTCGCCGATGTCGCCGGATCGATGCTGGTAGTGGTCCGACATCTCCCGTCCCACCATCAAGCGCACCATCGCTTCATGAGTGATCTGTTCGTTGGTCAGTTCGCCGGCATTTTCGCCATCGCGCAACACAGTCACGCGGTCGGCGATGCGTTTGATTTCGTGCAACCGGTGACTGATGTAAATCACGCTCACGCCGTCCTTGCGCAAGCCGCCGATCACCTCGAATAGCAGGTCGGTTTCCGACTGGGTGAGACTGGAAGTCGGCTCATCCATGATCAAAATGCGCGCGTTGGTCGCCAGTGCCTTGGCGATCTCGACCAGTTGTTTTTTGCCAGGCGAAAGATCCGCGACCTGAGTGGACGATGGCAGGCCGAAACCCAGACGGTCCAACAGCACCTGCGCCCTTTCATGCATCGCGCGTCGATTCACAAAACCCAGGGTCACCGGTTCACGACCGAGAAACACGTTCGCGGCGGCATCAAGATTCTCAGCAAGATTCAGTTCCTGATGGATCAGAGCGATCCCATGGGAGATCGCTGCGGCGGCAGAACCGAGCGCCACCTTTTTTCCCTCAAGAAAAATATCGCCCGAGTCCGCGCCCTGAAGACCGGCGAGGATCTTCATCAGCGTGCTTTTGCCCGCGCCATTCTCACCGAGCAGAGCCAGCACCTCGCCGTGCATCAGGCTGGCATCAACGCCCTTCAGGGCATGGACACCAGGGAAACTCTTGTGGATCTGTTTGACGGCAAGGACAGGCTGCATCATTTGCCGAGTTTGGCTTTCAGGTCGGCTTGATAGGCCTGCACGTCGGCTTTGCGAATCATCCGCGCCGGGATGTCGATGAATCCGCTGGCCGGAATCGATGACAAGTTGCCCGAAGTGATTTCGTTCAGCACCTTGATGGACTGATAGCCGTATTCGTAGGGATTTTGAACCAAAGTGCCGTGGACATGGCCTGCGGCGATACCGGCCAGAGTTTCGTCCGCTTCATCAAAGGCAACCACCTTGACCTGACCGAGTTTGTTCGCACGACCCAATGCCTCGAGAATCACCGGAGGATTGTAGGCGAAGAGCCCGACCATGCAACCCACATCCGGCGTGCGGGTGAGTGTGTCTTCGACATAGGTTTTCGCTTTCGCGCGATCCCCCTGGTCCAACAGCGTTCCAAGAATCTTGTACTTGCCGCCCTCAATCACCGCGCCTGGTTCGTCGAACCGTTTCGGGTCGGACGAGCGGTCGAGCAACTCGTCGATCAAGCCCTGCCGGCGCAGGCGCGCGTTGTCCTGCTCGATGCGACCGACGAAGATCGCCACGGAGCCGCCCTGGGGCAGGGCCTCCTTCACCAACTGCCCGGCCATGCGACCGGCGGTGTAATTGTCCAGGCCGATGTAGACCAGCCGCTTGGATGCAGGGGCATCGGAGTCAACCGTGATCATCTTGCTCTTTTCCGCAGCCTTGTTCAACACCTCGGTCTGGTTCGCCGGGTCGATCGGACTGATGGCGATGCCGTCGGTCCCGCGGATCAGCAGGTCCTCGATCATCTGCTTTTGGTCCACCACCCCGGAGGCAGGCATCAGCACCGAAACGTTTGCTCCGATGTCCTGACCGGCTTTGTCAGCCCCTGCTTTGGCGATGTCCCAGAACGATGCAACGCCATTGGTGACAAAGGCCAGTTGCTTCTTACCAGCCTGAGCGGAGGAATTTTTTTGACAGGAGAGGCCGAGCAGGGAGGCGGCAACGGCGGACAGCAAAATGACAGAGGTTTTCATGACACGAAAAAAATGACACTATCCACCCGCCCGGTGTCGAGGAAAAAAGCGATGAGAGCACGATTTGCCAAGTGATTGCCGATCCGCAGCGCGCAAAACAACCAGGCTTGCGCGTAATGAAGCTTATGAACTTGCACCGCCGTCGAATTCATGGCAGAGACATGCGCGTGAAATGGTATCATTTTATCCTTCTCGCCGGAACAGCCGACGCGGCACTGCTTGCCAACTTTCAAACAAGCCGTGGCACGGTGGTCATCGACCTGCAATACACCAAAGCCCCGCAGACGGTGGCGAACTTCATCACCCTCGCCCAAGGAACGCGTTCCTGGGTCGACCCGGTCAGCGGCGCGGTGAAGACAACACCGTTCTATAACGGCACCGTGATCCACCGGACGGAAAATACCAGCACCTTCAAGATCGCGCAGGGCGGCACGCGAACCGGCAACGGCAGCGAAGGGCCGGGATACTCGTTCCGGGATGAATTCCACGCCACGCTGACCCACGTGCCCTATGTTTTTTCGATGGCGAACTCGGGACCGAACACCAATGGCAGCCAGTTTTTTTTCACTGGCAACGTCTCCATACCCTCCCTCAACAATGTTCACACGGTGTTCGGACTTGTGAGCGACCCGGCCAGCCGTGCGGTGATCGATGCCATGCTCGCGGCCGGACCGGGTGCCACGACGGTCACGGGAATCACGTTCTCGCGGACCGACGCCCCTTCATTGGCTTTCAACGAATTTTCGCAAAACCTGCCCGTGGCGTCCGCGCTTGCGGGCCGGCTTGACGTGATCAGGAATTCGGCGGCTAATTTCCTGTTGGACAGCCCGTTTCCCTCCGGAAGCACCTTGCAGGTCTATCGCAGCACCAATTTGCAAACATGGACAAAAACCGGTGAAGCCTATCTGGGTCCGCTGGTCCCAGGCGATAGCACGATCACCGTGGATGACGCTTCCCTGCCCAAAGCCTTCTATTCCCTGCCCCTGGTGAATTACCCTGACGCGCTTGGTCCCGCGTCAACCGCGAACCGCACGCTGGTTGTCGGCTTGTTTGGAACGCAAACCTTCACCTATCAATTCAACTCCGGTGGCACCGGCGGCACGGCGGTCTATTCACAAAATCCCGGCCTGACAACGCCAATCACCGGCATCATCTATCAGCCCGCGGCCCACCGCGCCACCTGGATCATCAGCACCGCGTATTATGTGCCGCTGCGCTTCAAAGGCGCCCTGAACAGCAGCAACGCCACCCACATCCTCGGCACGAACACGTCGGAACAAAGGAATGGCTTTTTCTGGAGTTCACTGAGCAACGGAAGCTTGAGCCTGACGAAGTAGCTGCCGTGACGAGGAATTTCCATCTTGCGAGCGATCGCACTCGGGCCATGTCGCCTCGGCATTGAATCACTCCACCTCCTCGATTTCCCCGACCAGCGGCTTCCCGCTTGACATGCCCCGCGCAGACTCTCTACTGGATCCCGATTCGCAAGATGCCATCCATGAACCATCCACTGTTGCTTGTCACCGCGATGCCCGGCTCCCTGGCAGGTTCACGGGAATTTTTCTAACAAAAAAATAAAAGTCATGGACAACAATGTGTTCACCGAAACCACCAGCACCAGTTGGTTCTCGCGAATTGGCAATTCAATCAAGGGACTGCTCTTCGGCGGGATTTTCATCGTGCTGTCGATCGCATTGCTGTGGTGGAATGAAGGTCGCAGTGTGAAAACCGCAAAAGGCCTCGACGATGGGGAACAGGTCACCGTCGAAGCGGAAGCAGGAACCATCGATCCCGCGATGCAGGGCAAACTGGTTCACGTCACCGGCAAAACGGCTGTGAAGACATCTGCCAGCGATGCCGAGTTCGGTCTGACGACCTCCGATGTGATCAAGCTCAAACGCCGCGTCGAGGTCTTCCAATGGGTCGAGGACAAGAGCGAAAGTTCAAGCAGGAAAATCGGCGGGGGCGAGCAAACGACAACCGAATACCGTTACAATAGAAAATGGGACGAGAAGATTCACGACTCTTCCCGATTCAAATATCCGCAGGAACACCAGAACCCGCCGCCCCGGGTGCTCGGGGCCGAATTTCTGGCACCGGACGCAAGCCTTGGAGCCTTCCGACTTCCGGACTTTCTGCTATCGCAATGGCGCGATTGCCAGCCCCACGAACTTCCTTCAATGAATCAGCTGCCGCAGCCAACGCGCGATCTCGCCACCCTCCAGAACCAGTGGCTGGTTTTGAGCAAGTTTCCCGACGACCCGAGGGTCGGCGATGCTCGTGTGCGCTTTGAATCGATCAAAACCGGCGATGCAAGTGTGCTGGCACGACAAGTGACGGATACATTCGAAGCTTATGCGACCCCCTACGGCACATGCATCGCGCGCATCACCAGCGGCATCCAGTCGAAGCAGGCGATGTTCGCAGCAGCGCGTACGGAAAACAAGGTCGTGACCTGGCTGCTGCGCGCGGGAGGATTGCTGTTGATGTTCTTCGGCTTCCTGGCTTTGTTCCAGCCCCTGAAAATTCTCGCGGACATCTTGCCGCTCGCGGGTTCGATCGTCGGTGCGGGCACCGGCCTCGTGGCATTGCTGCTCGCCGCGATGGGTACATTCATCGTCGTCGCCCTCGCCTGGCTCTGGTACCGTCCCGTGATCGGCGTGTCGCTTCTCCTGCTGGCGGGAGCCTGTTTGTTTTTGTTGTTCCGGGCTCTGCGCAGGAAAACCGTCTGAGTCCAAGTTCGCAATTCCCGGTTGATTGACAACACCGCGTTTCCGACTACAGTGGTCGCGATGAAACTTCTCTTTTCCCTCCTGCTTTGTTGCTCAGCCACGGCCGCTCTGGTTGAAAAAACCGTCACCTACGAACAGGGCGGCGTCACGCTCGAAGGTTTCCATGTCTATGATGATGCGATTGCCGGCAAACGCCCCGGCGTGCTGGTCATCCATCAGTGGACCGGGCTGGGCGACAACGAAAAGTCCCGCAGCCGCCAGCTCGCCGAGTTGGGCTACAATGTTTTCGCCGCCGACATCTACGGAAAAGGTGTTAGACCCGCTCCGCCCGCTGCGGGAACGGAAGCCGGAAAATACAAGTCAGACCGCAAACTTTACCGCGCCCGGATCGATGCCGCGCTGACTTTATTGAAAAAAGACGAGCGCAGCGAACCCGCCAAAATCGCCGCCATCGGTTACTGCTTTGGCGGCACCGGCGTGCTCGAACTCGCCCGCTCGGGCGCCGACATCGCCGGAGTCGTCAGCTTCCACGGCGGTCTCGATGCAGCCCCAGGATTCAGTGCCGAAGCCGGGAAAATTCCCGCCAAAGTCCTGGTGCTCCACGGTGCCAACGATCCCTACGTGCCGGCGGCACAGGTCAGCGGGTTCACAACCGAATTCACCGCAGCCAAGGCCGACTGGCAATTGGTGATGTACAGCGATGCCGTGCACGCCTTCACCCAGAAATCCGCCGGCGATGACCCGTCGAAAGGAGCCGCCTACAACGCGAATGCGGACAAGCGCTCCTGGGAGGCGATGAAAACATTTTTCAACGAAATTTTTCGTTAGAAAAGAGCGCCCGACTTACAATGCACCCGCGGACTTGATATCCAGGTAGCGGTTGGCGAGGCTGACCGCCAGTTGGTCGGCGTTCACATCCATGGTCAGGATGCCATGGGCATCAAGAGTGAGCAGGGTCTCGCGGCGTTCCTCCATGTATTGGCGGGCCGCCAGATGTTTCAGCGCACCGGAAAAATCGCGCACGGGATTTTCCACGGCATCGCGCACCACACCCTCGCACAGACTGGCCAGCAATACCAGATGACGCGAATGCAGGGAGCGCAGCGCGGGAATGATTTCAGTCGCATCCTCGCCGCGCAGGTTGGTCATGACGATCACCAGGGCGCGACGACGGTTGCGCATCATCAGTCGCTCGGCAGCCTCGGCGAAATCACTGGGTGACTGCGTGGTTTCGGCATCATACAAATGATTCAACACCGTGGCCATCGCATGACTTCCCTTGACCGGCGGCAACCAGCGGTCGGGCCCGCCGAACGATTGCACGGCGACATGGTCACCCTGACGCAGTGCGACGAACGCAACCAGCAACAGCGCATTCAGGCAATGATCGAAATGAGGCAGATCGCCGTCGAAGGAACGCAT
>Ga0209400_1001301_pt1 | contig 20195 bp, 19 predicted proteins | sample M_130807_EF_Meta_FD_187313 | JGI IMG/M metagenome (GOLD analysis project Ga0209400, IMG submission 187313) | Freshwater microbial communities from Lake Montjoie, Canada to study carbon cycling - M_130807_EF_MetaG (SPAdes) (version 2) | ecosystem: Environmental > Aquatic > Freshwater > Lake... | reverse complement strand
TGAAGGCAAACTTGGCATCGCCAACATTTACTGGTACAGTAAGCGGTATCACAGCCGCAATGGTCGGCTTAGGTAACGTAGACAACAAATCTAGCGCAACAATTCGTGGTGAACTGACATCTTCTAACGTGACAACAGCACTCGGATACACCCCCCTCAACCCAGCTAATACAATAGCCGCTGGAACATTCTAAGGAGTAATTAATATGGCCGCCACAGGATTTACGCCCGTATCCCTCTACTATAGCGCTACCGCTTCTAACGTGCCACTCGCCGCCAACTTGGTGGCTGGTGAGCTTGCGATGAACACCAATGATGGAAAATTATTTTTCAAGGACAGCTCCGGTGTTGTTCAGACTATGGCCTCTAAAGCCACTGGTTCTATCGGTGGTTCTACTACCCAAGTCCAATTCAACAACGCTGGCGTATTGGCTGGTTCTGCTTCTCTGACATGGAGCGGCACAGTATTGACCTCTTCGGGCTTTGCTGGCCCATTGAACGGTACTGTGGGTGCTACTACTGCTAATACTGGTGCGTTTACTACTGTTTCTGCTTCGGGCAACGTAACCCTTTCCGGCGGCACAGCCAACCAAGTTCAATACTTGAATGGCAGTAAAGTCCTTACGGGTTCTGCCAACATGACATTTGACGGCACTACGCTGACTGTCAACGACTTTGCCGATTCTTCCCTAACAACTGGTCGAGTGGTCTACACCACCACTGGCGGCAACCTTACATCTTCTGCCAACTTGCTATACAGCGGCACTGACCTGACTGTTTACGGCCTCACAGTAGGACGTGGTGCAGGTGCTGTGTCTAGCAATACTGCGGTGGGAAATCTCGCATTGGCTTCTGCAAATACTGGAACCACCTTGACTGCGCTGGGATATGGAACATTGAACTCCAATACTTCTGGTACGGGGAACACCGCAGTCGGTTCATCGGCTTTGGTTGCAAATACTACTGGCGGTAGAAATACGGCTGTTGGTTTAAGCGCATTAGCTGGAAATACGACGAGCGCATCAAATACTGCCATTGGATATACAGCATTAACCACTAACACAACTGGAGCAAGTAACACCGCGATGGGTGATGGAGCATTGGCGCTTAACACCACCGCCAGCAACAACACTGCTGTAGGTTATCAGGCGGCTTACTCAAATACGACAGGCGCATCAAACACTGTTTTGGGTTATCAGGCTCTTTATACCAACGTCACTGGGTCTAACAGCGTGGCTGTGGGTTATCAAGCACTCAAAGCATTTGCGCCCTCCAACAATGCTAGAAACACGGCTGTTGGCTTTCGGGCAATGGAAGCTACAACAACTGGAGTTGGTAATTTGGCTGTTGGTTCTTTGGCGTTGTTTTCCAATACAACAGGTTCTGCCAACGTGGCACTTGGTAGTGATGACGGCCCCGGCAACTGGACTGGGCCTATGCAAAGCAATACAACTGGCGGTGAAAACATTGCTATTGGTGGTGCGGCATTGCAAGCAAATACCACGGCAAACAGAAACATCGGTATCGGTTATGGCGCAATGCGTGCCAATACTACTGGTGCTAATAATATTGGCATTGGAAGTATTGGTGGAAATTTGGGAAATGCGGTTCTTGGCGCTAACACCACTGGTAGCGGTAACCTCGCAGTTGGCGTAGAAGCTCTTGCATCAAATACCACTGCTAACAACAACTTGGCAGTTGGCAATAACGCAATCCTTCTTAATACCACAGGAACGCAAAATACGGCATTAGGTCATAGCGCACTTTTCAGCAACACCACAGCCTCTGACAGTACTGCTATAGGTTATCAAGCCGCATACCGAACTACAGGCGATGTAAACATTGCGATTGGTAATACCGCGCTAATCGGGGCTTCTGGCTCAACAGGGCGCTGGAACGTGGGCGTTGGCTATGGGACGATAGCTGCCCTGACAACTGGTCAAATTAACACAGCAATTGGCCATCAAGCCCTTGCCGCAAACACAAGCGGTAGCTCAAACGTGGCTGTTGGTGGTGGCTTACCGGGGTCAGATACTGCTGCTTTGAGAAGCAACACCACGGGCAACTACAACACCGCTTTGGGAACTTCGGCCCTCCAAGCCAACACCACAGCATCTAGCAACACTGCTGTAGGTTATCAGGCTGGGTATAGTAATACTACAGGAACAGGTTTAGTTGCTGTAGGATATCAGGCGTTAGATGCAAATACTACTGGAAACCAAAATACTGCTATAGGTATGGCAGCGCTTGGAGCCAACACTACTGGAAGTGATAATATTGCTTTAGGTTATTCAGCCTTAGCTGCAAATACAACTGGGCAACAAAATACTATCGCTGGCTCTTATGCGGGGCCTGTTATTACAACAGGCAGTTACTGTACTGCATTTGGGTCGAATGCTTTACGATTTACAACCACAGGTTCAAATAATCTTGGTGTTGGGTATGGTGCGGTTGGTAGCAACACCACAGGTGGTGAAAATACTGGTGTTGGGTATGCTGCGCTAGGCTCCACTACAACAAGCACTGGTAATACCGCTGTTGGTCATCAAGCCTGTGGCCTTGGAGCATCAATGAGTGGTGTTGTTGCAGTTGGCTATGAAGCAGCGTATCCTAATACAGCTAGCAATATTGTAGCAATAGGCTATCAAGCACTTCGCTCCAACACCACAGGCTCAAGCAATAATGCTGTTGGTTATCAAGCGGCTTACGCAAACACAACAGGAATTGACAACACCGCTGTCGGGTATCGGGCGCTGTATTCAAATACAACTCAAAACTATCAAACTGCTGTGGGGTATGAAGCCTTGGCCTCCTGTACTTCTGGCAACAGCAACACAATGATTGGAAGACAGGCCGGATACAGTATCACATCTGGTTCTAGCAATACATTTGTTGGAGGTAGGTCAACTGCAAACGGAAACACTTGCGGTTATTCTGTTACAACAGGAAGTAATAATGTAATTATTGGCAACTACACAGGTAACAACGGTGGCCTAGACATCCGCACAGCAAGCAACTACATCGTGCTGTCTGATGGGGATGGGAATCCACGGCAGATTATCAACTCTGCTGGCGGCACTCAGTTTAATGCTGGCATTAGCGTTGGTGGAACTGGGCCAGCATCGGAAGGTTCTGGGGTTAAGTTTCCCGCAACTCAAATAGCATCTGCTGACGCCAACACGCTAGATGACTATGAGGAGGGGACTTTTACTCCCGTCCTTGAGGGAACAACATCGGCAGGAACTGGTACATATACCGCCCAAGCTGGTGCATATACAAAAATTGGTGATAGAGTGTTTATTCAATTAACATTGCGATGGACTGCACATACAGGCACAGGCAATATGAGAATTACTGGGTTGCCATTTACTTCAAATAATTCTCAAGTTAATCCAAGTGCTTACACTTGCTATTTTAACAATATTGCACTAACAGCATTAAATTATCCCTTGGCAATACAAGACCAAGGAACCGCCATAATTATTTTGAGACAAGGGCCAACAGGCGGTGGTAACGAGACAAATATACCAATGGATACCGCTGGAGACATTAACGGTATGACAGGAAATTATCGAGTTTAATTAACTAGGTCGGATGGCTTAGTCGGACACATTTTTAACAAAGAGAGGAAATTATCATGGCATTAACTAAACAAACTGTAGTAGACCAAATCACTGTGATTGAGAACGGTGTTGTTCTCTATCGTGAGGCAACTCGCATCATGGAAGACGGTCAGCAACTGAGCCAAACCTACCACCGCACAAGCCTGACACCAGCACAAGACCTTACTGGTCAACCTGCTAATGTCGTGGCTATCTGCAATGCAGCATGGACACCTGAAGTCATTGCGGCTTATCAAGCGGCTCAAGAAGCCAAGTAAAGGAAATATCATGTCTGAAATCATTGAACAAATCACCGCAGAAGAAATCGCTCGCCACTACAGCGCAGCTATGGATAGCGTAAACCTCATCAACGCAGGTCAACCCGAAGATATGTCTGACGAAGACTGGGCTGATTGCTTGAAAAGGAACGTTGATCACTTAAAAATTATGGTTGCTAAAGACTTCATGCAAGACCAAGACCTTGCACCCCTGAAGGCTGCAATTAAATAACGGGAAGCCGCCACCCGACCTTGGCGGCACATTGAAAGGAACTACGATATGGCAAACAAACAGCCCCAAATCGTGACAATCGACGGAGTTGAGTACGACGCTAATGACTTTACGGAGCAACAAACCGTACTGTTTCACCATTGTGTGGATTTAGACCGCAAGATCGGCTCAACTCAATTCCAACTGCAACAATTGAACGTCGGTAAGGATGCGTTCTTGACTATGCTGAAAGAAGCATTGAAAGAGCAACCTGCCGAGGCAGAGGTAAAAGAATGAGCGATGTAAATTCAGCTATTGCCGCAGCGGCATCGGACGCATTAGTAAGCCAAGTGACTGGAAAGAAGTTCTATCTTTCTAAGACCTTCTGGGTGAACGTAGTCTGTGCCGCCGCGCTCGGTCTTCAAATGCGCTATGGTTTTGTGATCGGTGCTGAACTGCAAGCTCTAGCGCTTACGGCGATCAACCTTGGTCTGCGTAAGATTACAAATCAACCCGTAACTTGGTAATAACATGGACGCCCAAACACTCATTAACGTCGGTCTCGGATTCTGCATGGCAGTTTGCGGATGGTTTGCTCGTGAGCTTTGGGCGGCTGTGAAAGACTTAAAGTCCGATCTTGCCAAGCTGCGTGAAGAGATTCCTAAAGTCTACGTACAGCGCGATGACTATAGAGAAGACATGCGCGACATCAAGGAAATGTTCAACAAGATCATGGACAAGCTAGAACTGAAGCAGGATAAGTAATGGACACCATAGACATCCTAGCTAAAGTTTGGCCTCTCTTATTAGCCTTTGTTAGCCTTGTGATTGTCCTTGCAAAGCTTGATAACCGAGTCGCAGTCCTTGAGGAAAAGGTAAAAGTCTTGTTTGAGCTGTATAACAAAAAATGATCACTCTGCTTTCAACTATCGTCTCATTCTTAATGGGCGGCCTACCTAAGCTCCTTGAGTTTTTTCAAGATAGGTCGGACAAGAAGCACGAGATAACTTTGGCCCAAATGCAAATTGAACGGGAGCTTGAGCTTAAAAAGTTAGGCTACGACGTTCAGGAGCAAATTGAGCACATTAAGTCTGAGCAGCTTCAAATTGAAACCGCGTCGCAAGAGAAGCAAGCTCTAATCGGCGCCCAGCAAGCTGAAATGCAGACTATATACGCCCATGACGTAAGTTTGAATGAAGGGACTAGCCAATGGATGCACAACCTAAGAGCAAGCGTTCGGCCCGTGATTACTTACGGGTTCTTCTTTCTTTTGGTGGCCATCGACGCCTGCCTCGTCTATCATGGTATAGCTTCTGGCGTATCTTTTGACAAGTTGGCAGAACAGTTGTGGGATAACGAAACCCAAACGCTTTTTGCGGCCATAATAAGTTTCCACTTTGGTGGCCGAGCCTTTGGGAAATGAACGTCAGCCCCAAAGCCATCAAGACGGTGATGCACCATGAAGGCGTACGACAGAAGCCATATAGATGCCCGGCGCGGCTCTGGACTGTCGGTGTGGGCCACGTTTTGTACCCAGAACAGGGTAAACTCAAGATAGAGGACCGAATGTCCTTTCCCCTTAAAGAAGAGGATAATCGGACCTTTTCGATGGAGGAAGTAGATGGAATTCTTCGCACAGATTTGGCTCGCTTTGAGCGGGGTGTGGCACAGTATGTTCCCGTACCCCTTACCCAAGGTCAGTTTGATGCTCTTGTTAGCTTTAGCTTTAATGTTGGTTTGGGCACATTACAGCGAAGCACGCTGCGTCAGAAGGCTCTTAGAGGAGATTTCAAAGGAGCCGCGGAAGAACTCCTAAAGTACTGTATGGCTGGGGGTAAAATACTCAAAGGCCTTCAGAACCGAAGAATTGACGAGCGGGCGTTGTTTTTATCCTGAAGTCATAATAAAATAGCCAAATACTTTAAAGGGGATGCATTGTGACGGTTGCAGCCGTGATGACCTATGACTCGCTGGTCAATGACATCCAAACGTATTTGGAGCGCACTGACACGCAGACGCTCGAAAAGATTCCGCAGTTTATCATGCTTGCGGAACAGATCATTGCGTCCGAAATTAAGTTCTTGGGCAACCTTCAGGTGGTTGAAAGTGCCCTAGTCAAGGGCGAGAACGTCATCCCTAAGCCTGCACGTTGGCGCAAGACTGTGTCCATGAACGTCACCGTGGCTGGAAAGCGCCGCCCCATTCTCCTGCGCACATACGAGTACATCCGTGAGTACTGGCCAGACCCAGCTTTGGAGGACGCCCCTCTGTACTTCTGCGATTATGACTATGAGCACTGGCTTGTAGGGCCTACGCCAGACGACGACTACTCTTATGAGGTCCTGTACTACCAAAGGGTTCAGCCCTTGGACTCCGCAAATCAGTCCAATTGGTTTACTCAGTACGCCCCACAGGCGCTGCTGTACGGGACTCTGTTGCAGGCCATGCCGTTCCTTAAGAACGACGAGCGCATGCCTATGTGGCAGCAGAATTACAGCCAAATTATCGAAGTCCTGAAGACAGAAAACGTCACTCGTGCGGCTGATCGTCAGGCTATTGTGAGGGATTCATAATGAGCTTTACCAGTCCGTTTACGGGTCAGGTGATACAGCCGACTGACGTGTCCTATAGGTCCGTCTCAATTTCTGTTAACACGACCCTGTCTTGGCCAATCAACGGCAGCGCAACCGACAACGCCGCTGCGCGTATTATGGACGTTACGGCCACCACTGCTGGCCTGTCCCTGTCCATGCCGCCTGCAAATCAGGCCTCTGTAGGCTCGGACGCTCTAATACGAAACATCGGCGCCAACACCGTTACCATTAAAGACTACGACGGCAACTCAATTGCAAGCGTGGCCCCTAGCGCCGCACGGTACATCTACATCACCACCAACGCTACTACCGCGGGAACGTGGGGCAACATTGCCTTTGGTGTGGGCTCATCTAACGTAGACGCTGGCGCCTTGGCTGGGTACGGCTTAAAGGCCATCACCAACACCCTAAACGCGGCGCACAACGTCACCACGTTCTCTTCCGCCTATACTGCAATTGATTCTGACCGCGCCTCTTACTACGTTTGGAATGATGGCGCAGGAACCTTGACTCTTACATCAGCCGTTACGTTAGGTAACAATTGGTTTATGATGTTGCGTAATGGCGGGACTGGCACTTTGACCGTGGCCCCCTCTGGTGGAGATTTAATCAATGGCGCCGCTTCTATCTCTCTGCAGCCTTCTGATTCCTGCTTTATCTGCTGCTCTGGCGTGGCTTTCTACACCGTCGGCCTTGGACGCAGTACTCAGTTCAATTTTACGCAACTTACCAAGGCTGTTACATCTGGCAGCTATACCTTAACCTCTGCTGAGGCCTCAAACGTAGTACAGAAGTACACAGGGACCTTAAGTGGTAACGTAACGGTTACCCTTCCGCAAACCGTTCAGGTTTACTACATCACCAACCAGACTAATGGTACGGGTGCGGGCTATCAGATTACCTTTACCACAGGCTCTGGGGGCGGCACTGCAACTGTACCTGCTGGTGAGCAGGTAATCCTGCTTTGCGACTCTGTAAACCTATTAAACGCCTCCACAATCGCTGCGGGTGCCTTGAATGTATCATTGGTCAACGGAACCGTAGCGGCGCCGTCTCTTAACTTTGCTTCTGAAAATTCAACTGGTATATATAGGCCAACTTCAGGTGAATTGGGTATGGCCATCCTTGGCGTTAAGTTGTTTGGCCTGTCCTCTTCTGGTCTCACAATTTCTGGAACGGGAACCTTTACGGGCGGTATCTCTGGCGGAGTGTTCTAATGACCGCAAAAGTCTTTGCACTTGACACCATGCCCGGCGTCCAGCGGGACGGAACCGTCTTTGATAAGCAGTTCTACAATGATGGTCGTTGGGTAAGGTTTCAGCGCGGGCGCCCTAGAAAAATGGGCGGGTATCGCGTCATTTCCGATCAACTAACAGGCCCATCAAGGGGCATTTGGGTTAACGCTCAGAACGCATTTAATTACATCTTCAGTGGTTATAACAATGGTCTGCAAGTGCTGACTATTGACGATAACGGCATTGGAGCTGGGGTTAGCAACTTTACGCTGTCAAACTTTACTGCCTCCAACCTTAACCTTTGGCAGTTTGATGGTTTCTATGACGTTGCTGGAGCTGGGGTGCAGTCGCTGCTTGCACATCCGGGTCAAAACCTTGCATCAATTGACAACGACGCCAACACGCCTGTCTTGATTGGCGACATTAATGGTACAAACATGTCACAGATTGGCACGTTTATGGACACCATTACCTCTACTGGCACTGCCGTGGTGACAATTGCGGCCTCAAACCTATTGATTGGAGCTGGCCAAACCGTTACGGGAACCAGCATCCCAGCCAACACTACTGTACTTTCGGTCTCTACCACCACCGTGACTTTGTCCAACGCGGTCTCTGCTGGAGTGGTTGCGGCCACCTTCAGCAACAACATTAGCGTATCTGGTGGGGTGGTGTCGCTTCACCCTTACGTCTTTGTTTACGGCAACAATGGGCTGATTCAGAACTGCTCCGCTGGCAACGCTCAAGACTGGGTCTCCGCAGACACCAATGCAGTTAACGTGGCCACAGGAAAGATTGTGCAGGGGTTACCCGTCAGGGGTGGATCAAACGCGCCTTCTGGGCTGTTTTGGAGCCTTGATAGCTTAATTCGCGTGTCCTATATCGGCGGAGCTGGAACACCCCCGCAATACTGGCGCTACGACATCATCAGCTCGCAGTCTTCCATTCTGTCTAGCCAATCCGCAATTGAGTATGACGGTGTTTACTACTGGTGCGGAGTAGACCGTTTCTTGATGTACAACGGTGTTGTGAAGGAAATTCCTAACAACATGAACCAGAACTACTTCTTTGACAACCTGAACTATGCTCAAAGGCAAAAAGTTTGGGTCAGCAAAGTCCCGCGTTTTGGTGAGGTTTGGTGGTTCTATCCTAGAGGTGACGCAACTGAGTGTACTGACGCTATTGTCTACAACACTCGAGAAAACACTTGGTACGACGCTGGCCAAGCTTTAGGTGCTCGCCGTTCTGCGGGTTACTTCTCGCAAGTTTTCCGTTTCCCTGTGCAGGCTAATTGGGATACATCCCCGGCGGAAGTTGTTTTTACCGACTCATTTAACACGGTGAGCGCAAGTCAATTCTTGTACTTAGACACATACAACACCCAAGTGGTTTTGGGGCTAATCATTTCTGGGTCAGGCATTCCTGTAAACACTTACGTTACCGCCATAAAGACTAGCAGCATCAAGACATTGGGAGCTATTACTGGAGGCGCAGGATACGTTAACGGCACCTACACAAACGTCACCCTCACTGGTGGCAGCGGAAGCGGCGCAAAGGCTACCGTGACCGTTGCTGGGGGTGCTGTAACAGCCATTACCGTAACATCTAGAGGCGCTGGCTACCAAGTGGGAGATGCTCTGATCGCGTCCAATACTCAGCTGGGTGGAACTGGTGCTGGGTTTTCTATCCCTGTTGCAACTTTGTATGCACAGGGCATTCAGATGTCTGCCGCGGCTACCGTAACGGCTACTGCTTCTCTTACATTCTCCACGCCAGAGAACAGAATTGAAATCCTCCAACATGAGATTGGAACCGACGCCATCAACGGGCAGAACGTCAGTGCCATTGAGAGCTACTTTGAGACTAACGACCTAGGATTGGTTTCTGGAGGCCCATCACAGCCTACCGCGGATGGCCAAAACAGATGGCTGCGTTTAGAGCGCGTGGAGCCTGACTTTGTCCAGTCTGGTGACATGTCCTTAATAGTGACTGGCCCTCCATTTGCTCAAGGCGCCGATAAAGAGTCTGACCCGTACGTTTTTGGACCCAATACTGGCAAAGTTGACATGCGAGAGCAGCGAAGAGAGTTGAGGCTTAAGTTTATTTCAAACACTGCTGGTGGTGACTATCAGCTCGGTAAGCTCTTATTAAGCGCCGAAATTGGCGACGCGAGGCCATATGGCCCTTAATCCTGCTCAAGTTTATGACCCGCGCTATCACACGTTTGAGTCGTGGGCGTCGCTTATGTGCGAGCTGTATGCGGCTCAACAGTTGGAAATACCAACGCAGCACACGGATTGGAGAGTTTGGGGAAATGGCCTAAACGCAATCGACGTATTTTCTAATGAGGCAACGCCAAGAACCGATCAGTACGAAGATTGGTACTATTGGGCGGAGGCTATGGTGGCGGCAGTTAACCCAGCGACGCAAACAACATGAACTGGTGCAATGATTCACAGGTCTATACCCGTTTTTATAACGGTTTGAGCATTCTTTTCCCTGCGTGGGAGAAGGCTTTTGTGTCTGTTGCAAAGCACCACCTAGCGAGCCTGCATGACAAAGAACTATCGCAACGCCTTGATCAATTCATCAAGGAGGAGCTGGCCCACGCAAGCGCACACGAAGCCTACAATGCCCGCGCTGGATTGACTCAAGAGGCGAACTTTGAGTTTGACAAGGCCTCCATCATTCACCGCCGCCCCGGCAACAAGCTTTGGCTTGGGGCTATGGTTTCTATTGAGCACCTTGCGGCCTGCATTGGCCGAATGATCCTTGACCTGCATGGAAATTGTTCTGGGCGCGAGCACAAATTGTTTGCTTGGCATTCACGCGAAGAGATTGGACACAAGGACCTTGCTATCGACCTTTGGCGCAGTTTAGGTTACTCAGATGCTGACTTACGGGCAATTGCAAGGCAAAATCAAGCCTACGTCATCAAATTCATTGTGGGCTACACACTCAAAGGCGTCAGCTTTAAGCGCCTGAAAGACTGGACTGATCTTGCTCATTGGTCGTGGCACATGACAACCAAGGTATTTGTTCCCATGCTGAAAATTTATTTGCCAAAGTTTCATCCTAACAAAGTGGACGATAGCCGTTACTTGGAGATACCAGCATGATAGGCATTCATCCAGTCAGCTCTAAAAAGCACATGCTTCAGCCTAATGACATATTTTTGGTGGCTGCGCATGAGTACAAGCAAGGTCTAGAGATGTGCAAGGCTGCGGCTAAAAAAGCAAATATCACGCCTGAGCGCTTGTCGTACACCATTATGCTTAAAGAGTACAGTGACCCAAAACTTCTTAGAGTAAGGGCTGGGAACACCTTATTCACAATTGCCGCTCTTCCAGAAAGAACAGGGTTTATTCGTGGTTATAACGGCGATACTGGAGAAAACTACGTCAACAACATTATTGAGTTTATTCAATCAGCAAGAAAAATGGGCTTTGATAAACTTTTTGCGCACACAACAACCGAGGCTTTAAAAGCATTAAAGCTTGCTCTTAAAAAAGGTAAGTTTGAAGGTGCAGAATCTAATTATGATTCAACCTCTAAAATGTTTACGTTCACCACTGGTGAACCAAGGGGTGAATAATGGGATGGGTTAAACAAACTACTGGTATTGATATAGGAAACCCTCTTGGGAGCGCTTCTGATCTTATAACGAATACTTTCAACGCGGCCGTTAATACTGTAAATACGACCTTTAATACTGTGCAGGCCATCTTAAAAAATCCACTTCCTGTTGTGGCTCAGGTGGTTGGGGCTAGTTTTGGTGTTCCTCCTTACGTAACAGCCGCAGTTATTGCAGGAGTTCAAGGTGGAAACATAGGCGATATGGCTAAGAGTGCCGCCCTGTCCTATGCATCATCAGAGCTTATGAGCAGCACACAACTTGGCGCAGACATTAAAAACTATGCCGTAAATATGCCCTCTGGTGACATAACAGACTGGGCTATGGAAAACTTCAACCTATCACCCGATCAGGCTGTGATGGTTGCAAAGGCCTCATCCGCCGCATTGAATTCCTCCGTAATCGGTGGTATCAACGCCGCCTTAACAGGCAGGAGTGTTGCTCAGGGAGTGTCTTCTGGATTTACTTCTGGCCTTATTTACTCTTCTACAGACAGCTACTTCAACTCCGTCAACAAAGACCCCAATTGGGGATTTAGTCCAACAGCCTTAAATGTTATGAAAGGCGCAGCCAGCACAGCACTTAACACGCTGGTGTCTGGAAAGGGCGACCCAGCTCAAACCGTAGGTAACTATATTGCATACGCTGGCGTCAACATGGCTGGCTCTGAAGTGTCTCGCATGGCCAAAGACGCTTATGTAAACCTAACAACGGATACAGAGGCCGCTCAAAAAGCTCAGGATAAATTTACTACTTACAAAGCAGAGCTTGATAGCAAGGCGGTTGAGGCGGAAAACTTGCGTCAGTCTATTATTCAAAGAGACTCTGATTTACAAAAAGCAATTACAGAAAAATATACCCCGTTTAAAACTCAATATGATCAATTAGGTTCTGTAATAAATACAGCCAAGGAAAAATATGATACTTGGAAAGCATCTTATGATGTATGGGTGGACTATTATAATCGCTATGCTCCAGTGCCTTTTTGGGGCAAAAACGAATACATGCAAATGCTTATAAACGGCATTAAAGACCACGTGGTTGTATTAGACGACGAAGAAAAAAGAATTAAAGATAATAGCTTGGCTGCTCAAAAACTATATGAAAATAATAAACCTTTAATTGACTATATTGAGTCAGAAAACAAATTATTACCTCAAAAAGTTGCAGAGTTACAAGCAATTAAAAGCGACATTGAGGCGCCAAATGCAGACGGAACTAACCTAGCTGCAAAGGCAATGGCGGCCTCTAAAGAGTACGAAACCAAGTACGCGGCTTGGTCTAAAACAAAAGCAGCGGCAGACACTGCTAATGAGAACTACACCAAAGCATTGGCTGAGGTGGCAACTCGCAACGCCACGATTGACGCCTTAAACAGCGGCGCAATCAAGGCTACAGAGACTGACGCTGATGGAAATTGGGTATTGAACAACGGCATGACGTTGACCAAAGATGGTAAGTTTATGCAAGACGGCCAACAAGCGTTTACTAACGCTGCTGGCGTAGATCAAAACAAAATTGACTTTAAAGACGCTGGCGGAAAACAAGTTAGCTTTGACGAAAATTCAATTTTTAATACTGCATTTGCTAAATCTCAAGATGCAAGATCATCTTTAATGAACGAGCTAAATCAGTCCAACTTGACATCAGACGAGCGGACTGCTTTAAATGCAGCCATGCAAGATGTTTTTGCACAGTCTTCTACCGCACAGGCATTGCCCGCAACTTCAACCGATGCTTCTACAGGCACAAGTAGACTTGGCTCCGCATTTGCTGCTAACGATCCAAAGTTTCAAATTGCACTTGCCAAGAATCCAAACTTAGCTCGAGCTTTTAACGAGTACACCAATACTTATGGTTTTGCTGGTGTTGCAATGGACGCTAATTATTCAAAGGCGTTGGAGGAGGCGTTATTACAAACTCCAAACGACTCCAACTTGCAAGCTGAATACAAAAAAGTTACAGGGAAAGATTATCAAGCACCAATATCTGAGGCGGAGAGAATAAGGCAAGAAAATGCGGCAAAAGATTTAACACCTCTTACTCCTGTAGATGTAGATAATAGAGATGTTGTAAATGTAGACGTTACAGGTGGAGATACGACAGCAGCCGATACTACAGGAGCCGCTGATATAACTGAAAATACTGGTACTACTGACACTGCTGGAACTACAGGAGCCACTGATACAACAGGAACAACAGGAATCACCGATACAACTGGTATTACTGGTACTACTGATACCACTGGTATTACTGGTATTACTGGTATTACTGGTACTACTGGGACCACTAGCACTACTGGAGCCATTGATAATGTCGGTGCTACTAACACTGTTGGTACTACTAGTGCTACCGACACTGCTGGCGCCACTAACACTACTGGCGCCGCAAATACTACTGGTGCTACTAATGTTGTTGGCAATACTGACACTTCTGGCGCAACACAAACCGCCGCCAATACTGGAACGGCAACAACTAACGCTACTGACACTGCTGGTGCAACACAAAGCACTGGTGCTGCTGGTGCAACAACAGGAACAACAGGCACAACAGGAACGACGAGCACAACAGAAACTGGGACGCAAACCAACCTTGCCGATGTTCAGGCTCAATATGCTGCGCTAACGGCCGCTCAAAAGGCGGAGGTTAACGCTCGCATCCAGCAGGGTGAAAATCTTCAAACCGCAATCACAAATTCGCAAGCTGCAACCCAACAACAAATTAATGGATTAAGTCAAACACAAGCTCAACAGTACAATCAACTGTCGCAAGGTCAACAATCCCTTTACAACCAGCTTGTAGCTCAAGGCGCGTCTCAAACGGATGCACTGAACACAGCCATTTCAGGCGTGCAAGGTCAAATCACGGCTGGTCAACAACAAACCCAGCAGCAAATTACTGGGTTAGAAACAAGCACTCAAGCCAAATTTGATGCTTTGACTGCGGCCCAAAAAGAGTTGGTGGCTTCTCAAGCTAAACAAGGTGTTGACCTTGCTACCGCAATTAACAATGTTTCACAAACCACAACACAGCAAATCACTGATGTAAAAACCAACATCGTTGATATGCAAACTCAATTTAATAATCGTGTTGATGAGTTGATGAAGCAAGGTCAGGACTACCAGACCGCCACAAACACAGCTATTAAAGAAATTGGCACGGGTGTGGCTGGGTTGCAGACTAACCTTACCCAACTTCAAGCGCAGCAGGCGGCAGAAAAAGCAAAAGCAGAAGCGGCCGCCAAAGCGGCTCGAGCAACCAAAGCACAACAAGGAATTTCACAAAACCTTGCAAATGCTGCCGCCATGGTCACCCCAGCGCTTGCTGCTGGTGCTATGGATGAATCTATACCCGGAACTAAAGACATTGGACTTAAAACATCGGGTGAGGCAAAATTTGAAGGACCTCTTGATCAATACCTAAAAATGGTGAAAGAGAACACCTATGTGCCCAAGCCTCAACAACCTCAGCAACAAAATCAACAGGGAGCACCTATGCAAGATGCGCTAACACCTTCACAGCAAGGTTCTGATTATTTTGCTTATGGCCAGCAGCCAGAAATGAACGACCTTTTAGGTGGCTCTTCTGGTGGTGATTTGCTATACTCTAAAGAGGGCGGCCTTGCCGTTCCCATGATGGCTGGCGGCGGCAGTACGCGATACGGCAAATACGCTGGGGGTGGGTTGAATGTAATCAACCACTCTGGCAAGGCTCGCTTAGACTTCAGAAAAGGTGACGCGGTGACGGGACCCGGCGATGGTCAGTCTGACGACATACCCGCCATGCTTGCCGATGGTGAGTTTGTTTTCCCTGCTGACGTGGTTGCGGCTCTCGGAAACGGCTCAACTAAGGCAGGAAGCGATAAACTATACGAAATGATGCATTCCATCAGGGCATATCATAGATCGGCCAAGCCGAAGGACCTTCCTCCTCCGGCAAAAAAGTCGCCGTTGGATTACCTGAAAAAAAGCAAGGCTAGGAGATAACCATGGCATTCACCCAAGGCGCACCGTTACCAGATATTAAACAGACGACGACCACGCAAGACAACGCGCCGTCGTACTACACCAATTACCTGTCTGGTCTGTCTCAGGCTGGCCAGACTGCCATGGGTAAAACTCCACAACAAAGCGTTGCGGGATATGACCCACTACAGACCATGGGCTACTCTAACCTGCCCGCCGCAACAACTTCCTATCAGCCACAGCTGCAAGCCGCACAGAGCACCGCTGCTCAGGCCGCGCAGGGCATTACCCCTGAGCGCATTCAAGCCTTAATGAATCCTTACACCAGCAACGTAGTGGATGAGATGGAGCGACTGTCTCAACAGAACGTGCAAAGGAACCTACTCCCAAGCATGAAGGCTGGTTTTGTAGGTACTGGCGGCCTTGGTGGCCAACGCTACGCAAACGCCCTTGGGCAGTCCATGGCTGACGTTCAGGCTGGTTTGACTGGTCAGCAGTACGGCGCTCTTTCAAAAGGCTACAGTGAGGCTCTAAAAGGCGCCTTAGACGAGGCTCAACTGCAGAACTTAACCGCTGGTACGCAGGGCAAGCTTGCGCAGCAAGAGCTTGAGTCAGGTTTGACTGGAGTCGGCGCATTGACCAAAGCTGGCGCAGAGCGTCAAGCTTACGAGCAGAGCTTGTTGGATCAACCTCTTAAGACTGCTACAACCGCCTCTGGCCTCATGCGCGGGTACACTATGCCTCAGAACCAAACACAGACATTTGTGGGTCCAAAAGCTGGTTCGTATCAAGCGTCAGATTTGGCAAATATTTTGGGGACTATGTCTGCTGTTGGTAGTGTTGCTGGCGGCAAAGGCATTGAAACTATTGCGGGTTTGGGCAAAGACCTCGCCTCATATCTTAAAGGCGCCGCTTCTAGTGTAGGCAACATCCAAGTAGACCCAAATGAATTTGTTGGCGGCAACGCAGCAGGGACGCAACTTTTCTTTGATACGGCAACCAACCAATACTACGATCGAAACGGAAACATAGTTGCAACAGATTGGGGGTCATAAAATGGCCGAACCAAAAACACCATCAGCAAGTTACTTGCCGGGAGACGACCCCGAGGCGATAGAGGCGAACAGGCGCTATCAAGAGGCGCTGACGCTTCTTAACGAGTCTCTTGACACTCGCAAGAACAGGCTGTTCGATCCCACGCTTCTGGCTATGGCGCAGGGGTTCCTGACGCCGGGCCAGACGGGAAGCTTTGGCGAGTCATTGGGTAATGTTGCAAAGAATGTAGGTGCGGCCCAAGAGGCTGAAAGTAAACGAGAACAAGAAATTGCGCAGCAGAGGGTTGCGGTGGCTGGTCAGGGCCTTGAGCTGCAGCGCTTAAAGTCACGCGACACAGAGCTGTCTAATTATTTAAACCCCACAGGCCCTGTAGCGGGCCCCAAAACAGCCCCAGTGGCTGGACCTTTGTCGGGCGCCTTAGCGGGTCCTAAGGCCGCCCCCGCACCCGCAGCACCTGCAGCATCTGTTGCACCTTCCGCTGGACCGTTGTCGCAAGGAGCGCTCGCCGCACCTGCTGGCGGTGGATTGCCTGCTCCGTCTAAAGCGGATCAAGGCAAGCAAGAAGAATACGACAACTTGAGTCGAATTGTTGCCGCTTATAACAACCCAGAACAAAAGAAAAAATGGATGGAAAGTGGTAGAGGTTCAGAAGAACAATTTATAAATGAGAAAAATTTTTGGGAAGATCGACTTAAAAACATGCCTAGGCCGTCTGCCCCTGCAGCAGCGCCTGAAGTAAAAACAATTGCGCCGCAGGTCGTAACTCAAGGGCCTTTGCCAACTAGGGACAAGCCGCCCGGTTTTGAGGGTGTGGATGGCATTCAAGTTGCTCCACCCAACCCTAACTTTATGTCGGCCCGTGATTACGTTAGGCTGAACCGATTTGATAAGTCAAAGTCCCCCGGCGACCTCATCAAAGAAGGTCAGGAGATTGAGCAAAAGCGCTATCGAGACAAAGAAGGTGGCGTGCTTGACTTGTCGACTGGTAAGTTTTATCAGTACCCAACTGGAAAAACAGAAGAAGTGCAGTTGTACGGTTATCCCGGCACCTATTCAGTTGACGCTCGTACCGCGGCCAGACTTAGCATGTTGGCTGCAAACAATGATCCAGCCTATTACGACTTGGCCAAGCGAGTTGTGGAGGGCCCTCAAAAAGCAGAGGGTAAAGCTGGCGAACCATCACGCATAAAGTCAAAACAAGAACTTGAGCTTGAAAAACAAAAAGCAGAAAAAACGCAATCGACTGAACTTGAAGAGGAATTTGCAACCAAAAAAGACTTTATTCAGCGCGGTAAAGATGCAGACGACACAATTACCTTGGCTAATCAATTTAGAAAATTTGCCGCTGATCCCAATGCCTCAAAAATGTCTGGTATTTTGAATAACGACAAAATTTCTTCAGGAATTGCAATGCTAATTCAAGGCGGTGTTGGGACAACTAACTTCCGTGTGGGCGTACCTGAGATTGAAAATGTCATGCGAAATGCTGGATTAAGCGCAGCAGATCAGGCCAAGTACCGCACGTTTTTGATGTATGTAGCCCAAATGCAATTGGCGCAGACTAAGTACATGAAGGGTTCAGTTTCCAATTACGAGCAACAGTTGATGGGAAGTGCTGGTATCAATGCACAAGACACGCCAGAAACAATTCGTATGAAGGCAGATTTGATGACCCGTCGCGCACAGTTTGATCGTCGCGTTGCAAAAGAATTTAAAAATTCAAAAATGACGGCTGGCGAGTTTTTAGACTCTGACCGCTACGCAGAAATGCGTGATAAGTACAACTCAGATTTGGCCGACCTGTCGTTTGGTGGAAAGATGCTTGTTGAGCCAACCAAGCCGCCAGCAGCTCCCGCAACTAATGCAAACCCACCAAGCCCCGGATACATAAAAGACCCAGTGACTGGAATAAACCGTCGCAAGGTAAAGGGGGAATAACATGGCCAACAAAAATGTTGAACAGTTTATTGACACTTACGGGCCCGTTGCTCAACAAGTTAGCAAAGAGATCAACGTCGACCCCAATGTGTTGTTGAGTCAGTGGGGTTTAGAGAGCCGTTGGGGCCAGACCGATATGGCCAAGAAGCATCACAACTTGGGCGGCGTCAAAGACTTCAGCGGCCACGGCTACGAAGCCAAAGACAACAAGACTGGGTCCGTCGATAAGTACGAAAAATTTGAAGACCCCGAAATCTTTGGTGAGTTTTACGCAGACTTGATTAAGCGCAATTTCCCGCTGGCCGTCAACACCGGAGACGACATTGGCGCATTCACTCGTGGTTTGGCGTCTGGCAAAAAAGGCTCTTACTTTGGCGTGAAACCGCAAGAATACGAGAAGACCCTGTCGAGCTTTTATTCTGCAATACCTGAATCCAAGATGTTGCCCTTTGAGCCGTTGGCACAGCCTGCTGAAAAGCCAGCAGAGCGCGACGGCGATATGGTCATGGCGGATGCCCCGCCGCCTCCCCCGCCAACGGGAGATAAATCTGGGGCAAGCCCGGCGGAGCGGTTTCTTTTTGGCGGTATTGGCACGGCCGCTGGAATGTTGTCTACTGGTGCGCAGGGACTTGGCGCTAGAAACACTGCTGCCGCCGTTAAACGCGCTGGCGCAGAAGAGACAGCCCGCATTGCTGCACAGCGTGCTGCTGGCGTAACTCCTCCCGCAACTCCCGGGGCTCCCGGGGCTCCCGCTTCGGGGGGGCAAAGCATAATGCGCCAGCCCGGCGCTCCATCAACTGGTTTTAATTTGCAGCCTCCCGTTGGTCCAGCTGACGCTGGCCGAATGGCCAAAGGCCAGACTGGAGCTCAGGTTTATAACTACGCAAAATCTCTTGGGTTGCCTGACATTGAGGCCGCAAGAGCGTTGAACAACACCAGAGAGGTTGGCGGCTCTCACAACATAAACGCGGCACGGATTGAAGGTTTGAACAAAATTAAAGGCCTGTTTCCCGGTGAAACTTACGTTGAGAATCCACGGTATGGTGGTGTTATGACCACAGATCAAGGCGTAGGAAGAGGTCCTCGAGAATCTTTCTCTATGAAAGCCCCCGTTGCACCTAACCCTGACCTTCCTTTAGGCCAGCCGGGCGGTTTGTCGCAACTACCTCCTCGCCAACCTATTTCCACGGCACCCAAGCCTCCATCAATTATGTCTCAAGCAATGTCTGGCCTTGAGTCTGTCAATGGCATGTTCAAGAACATGATGAGGCCAGTGGCCACTGTTGGAAAGTATGCCTTGGCACCTTTAGCTGGACTTTCCGCTGGTTTAGATGTTGCTGAAGTAGCCCACGAGTATGACAAGCCAGAGAACCAAAGGGACTATTTAAAGATGGGCCTTAAAGGCGTGGGAGCTTTAAGCGGCGTAGCCTCGATGGTGCCCGGCCCTCACCAGCTCGTTACGGTTCCTGTATCACTTGGCGCCTCCGCAATTCAGGCGTACCGCGAAGACCCTGAGTTTTACAACCAAAAATTGAAAGAATATACTGGCATTTCTCCCTAATTTGAGCGCTTGCTCAGGTTGCCGTGGCTTCGCAGTTGCCTACGGTATTTGACCCCCCGCCTTTCGGGGTGGGGGATTTTTTTAGAGATGTCACATAGAAGTAATTTTATGTAAGCCTAAT
>Ga0209400_1001300_pt1 | contig 20196 bp, 17 predicted proteins | sample M_130807_EF_Meta_FD_187313 | JGI IMG/M metagenome (GOLD analysis project Ga0209400, IMG submission 187313) | Freshwater microbial communities from Lake Montjoie, Canada to study carbon cycling - M_130807_EF_MetaG (SPAdes) (version 2) | ecosystem: Environmental > Aquatic > Freshwater > Lake... | reverse complement strand
CTGGGTCACCACGCCGAGCATCGTGGTGGCCGTCCCCAAGATCATCCGCCTGCTCGGCTACGAGCGCCTGCCGCGCGAGCCGGTCAAGCTGAACCGCCGCAACATCTACGCGCGCGACCACAGCCAGTGCCAGTATTGCGGCCGGAACTTCAGCACCAAGGAGCTGACGCTCGACCACGTGGTGCCCCGCGTGCAGGGCGGCGAGAACAGCTGGACCAACCTGGTGTGCGCCTGCGTGCGCTGCAACGCGCGCAAGGGCGGCCGCACGCCGGCCCAGGCGCGCATGAAGCTGATCCGCGAACCGGTGAAGCCGCGCAGGAACCCCGCCATCACGCTCCGGCTCGGAAGCCCCAAGTACCAGAGCTGGAAGGCCTTCCTGGACGAGGCGTACTGGACCGTGGAGCTGCAGGACTAGAGGCAGCGCACGAACGCGCGCTCAGTGCCTCAGCATCAGCACGTTCAGCGAGAGCACCACGAAGTTGTTGATGGCATGCGCCACGATCGACGCGTTGATCGTGCCGCGCCACTCGCGCATGAGCGTGAACGCCACGGCCAGCGACCCAAGCACGGGGATGAAGATCAGCCCCTGCGGGTGGATGGCGGCGAAGATCACGCTGTTCACCAGCACCGCGATGACCACGCTCCCCAGCACGCCCCAGCGGCCGAACGTCTGCCGCAGGTTGCGGTAGAGCGCGCCGCGGAAGAAGAGTTCCTCGAAGAACGGCGCGCTCACGCAGGCCAGCACGTAGGTGAGGAACAGGCCCAGCGTTCCCGAGGATTCCACCATCTGCTGGATGGGATGCGAGGCATGGAGGTGCCCGTCGCCGAAGACGGTGGAAAGGAGCGCGGCCATGAGAAGGCCCAGCGCCAGGAGCGGAAGCGCCATCGCCCAGCACACCACGCCCCAGAGGACGTCGGTGAAGCGGAACGCGCGCAGGCCCATGTCCTGCATCATGGCGCGCAGCGGCAGGCCGCGGCGCGTTCCCCACCAGAGCGCGAAGCCGGCCGCAATCACCGTGGCGGACACGGACGCCAGGAGCAGCACATCCATCGAAGGCCGCTCGTGCCCGGCATCCACCCACCACTTCACCAAGAGGCGCGGCACGCGCGCAAAGAGCATGTAGCCAAGCAGCCACACCGCGAAGATCTCCGCATAGAGATGCGCCCAGTCCGGGCGCGCGCGGCCGATGCCCGCGGTCTTCCCCAGACATGCCATCACCACGAAGACCACCAGCGCGGCGATGCCGCCGAGCGCCACGAGTCCACCACCAAGCACCGCCGCCACGAGCGCACCGAGCACCACGGCGCCGGCTGACGAAAGTCGATCGAGTTCCGCCTTGTCACCGGTGGACTGCGCCACCAGCATGCGCCCGGTCGGCCCGAGCGCATCGATCACGTCATCGCGCACGTCGTCGGTCACCGCACGCGCACCCGGGGTAGCCGCGCCGTCCACCAGCGAGGTGACGGCCGCAAGTGTCTCGTCGAATTCCTCGTTCGATTCCACCGACCCATCGGCGATGCGGTTGCGCAGTCCGGCGAGCATCTCGAGCGCCATCTCCCGCTCGCCGAGGCGGCAGAGAATTGCCGCGGTCGCCAGTTCGGACCCAGGCTCCTCGGGGGTGGCCAACGGTTCCACCTGGACCTTCATGACGGATAACTGCGTGGCAAACTGCGCCGACCACATCGGCGCGTACATGCCGTTCACCATGGAGGTCATGATGGCCTGCTGCGCCGACACGGCCGCCCGGGCGCGAAGCTTCTCGGAACTTGACTCCTTTGCCTCCCAGGCGAACAGCACGGCCACGACGGCGATGGCGCACCAGGCGAGGACGTTTGCAAGGCGCAGGCGGGCAGTGTGTGTCATCGGAGGCGAAGCGTACCGAAGGCCCGATACCCCCTCCCCTTGACATCTTGGCCGAAACGCCTATCTTTCGCGATTCTCCACCCAGTACGGGCGGACACGAAGGAACCAGAGAATGCCCCGCCAGACCACCCACATGAAGGCCGCCGACGTCAAGCCGAACTGGCACGTCGTCAACGCCGATGGAATGATCCTCGGTCGCCTTGCCACCGAAGTCGCGCTCGTCCTCATGGGCAAGCACCGCCCCGACTACACGCCCAACGTCTCGAGCGGCGACTGCGTGATCATCACCAACGCCGACAAGATCAAGCTCACCGGCAACAAGGCTGCCGCCAAGACCCTCCGCAAGTGGAGCGGTTACCCGGGTGGCCTGCGCGTGCGCACCTACGAGTCGATCCTGGCCTCCAAGCCCGAGATCGTCGTCGAGGAAGCCATCTGCCGCATGCTCCCCCGCGGCCGCCTCGGCCGTCGCATCCGTCGCAACCTCCGCGTCATGAAGGGCACCGAGCACGGCCAGTCCGCGCAGCAGCCCACGACGCTCGACTTCCCGAACGCACGCCGCTGATCGCGGAAGGAACTGAAAGAGACACATGAGCACCGCAACGACCACCGTCACCGCCACCGCCACCAAGGGCCCCGATTCGAAGGGCTGGTTCTGGGGCACCGGCCGCCGCAAGACCGCCATCGCGCGCGTCCGCGTCCGTCCGGGCAACGGCGACATCAAGCTGAACGAGAAGACCCTCGAGGACTACCTCACCGAGGACAAGGACCGCAAGGCCATCCTCGCGGTGCTCGAGAAGACCGGCGTCAAGGGCAAGGTCGATGTCACTGCCGGCCTCGTCGGCGGCGGCATCACCGGCCAGGCCGGCGCCGTGGTCATGGGCCTCGCCCGTGCCGTCATGGCATACGACAGCTCGCTCGAGCCGATCCTGCGCGAGCACGGGTTCCTCACCCGTGACGCCCGCAAGGTCGAGCGCAAGAAGTACGGCCAGTCCGGCGCCCGTCGCCGCTACCAGTTCTCGAAGCGCTGACGCGCCCGAGGCAGGACTGCCCGAAGCAGGAAACTCCCAGGAACCCGCGCGATGCGCGGGTTCCTGTGCTTTTGCGCCACACGGAACTCACCGCCCGCGCATCGCCGCGTACCACGCCGCCGCCGCGAGCGATGCGGATGTCCGCAGCTCGCGCGCGATCTCCTCGAACGTGCGCGGCGCCGTGCCGTCGAGCCCGAAGCGCAGCGTGAATACGCGCGCCGCCTCCGGCGACCGATGCGCCGCGAGCGCAGCCCACCCATCCCCCGCGCACACCGGATGCCACCACGGCACGCATCGGCGCAGCGCGTCATCCAGCGCGTCCGGCCCGTCACCGTTGGCCGGCGCGAATTCCGGCCCGCCGCGCGCAATCGCACGCTCCACCGCGTGCGCCGCCAGCTGCGCGGGCCGCAGGTCCTCGATGGCCACCGAGGACTGGCCGCCGAAGTCGAGCGCGTGCGCGCATTCGAGCGCGGCGAACGCAGTCCATCGCATGCGGAGCGGCGCCGGCACGTCGCCCCATGAGCGACCGAGCCGCTGCACGCATGGAACCAGCGCCGCCGGAAGCGCACGCTCCACCAGCGCGCGCTTGAGTCGCTGCGCCCAGCGCAGGTCACGCTCCAGCGCATCCAGTTCATGCGCAGCTGGGGATTTCGGAAGGAGCGCCAGCGCCTCCTGCGCACGCCAGGACAGGAAGCGGAACGCCACCGCCAGCGTTGCGTCCACGCGTGTTCGCGCTCGGTCGGCGCGCGCCACCGCAGGCTCCGGCACGAGCGCCGGACCCACGGGGAGGCCACTGCGGACCACCGCCGGCGCCAGGATCGATTCCTCGGCCCCCGGCAGCAGGAACACCGGAAGCGGCGCGGTACGCACGCCCGACAGCGCCGCGGCCACCCGTTCCGCCCGTCCACGCAGGGCCGCACGGGCGGCTGCGCCCTCGCCCATTTCCAGGTGCCCCGCCACGTCCGCAGACGTGAACCCAAGCCCCGCAGCACGCGCCGCGAACGCGCGGGTCCACGCCGCGGGGCGCGGTGACGCGGCCACCGCGCCCCGCCCCGCCGCACGCAACGCGTCCGTCACGCGACGGTCGCCCTCGAGGAGCGTGCGCGCCGTGCGCACGCTGCACCCGAACGCCGGCGCCAGCTGGGTGGCAAGCGCATGGAGCGACAGCCAACGCGCCGCACCGTGCACGCGTCCGCTGCGGGGCACACGCCCTTCGCCGGCTTCCGCATCTGCACCGCCGCACAGGGCCACTGCGCGGCCGACCAGCGCCTCGCGTTCCGCCTCGCCCATGCGCACCGTGCGTCCCGCCCGCTCCATGCGCACCGCGCTCCGCGCGCGGAACGATTCCACCGCATCCGGAAAGCACGCCACGCGCACGCGACCGCCTTCGGATCGCACGTGATGCATCACGAGCCCAGACTCGCGGAACCGCGCCAGCGTGCGCGCCGAGACCCCGAGCGCAGCGGCCGCGTCCTTCGCCTCCATCGCACCGCCACGCGATGCGGCATCAGGCGGATCGCGACGACTCAATCGCAGGATGAATGCCGTCAGGTCGTGGAGAAGATCATGGCCCTTCACCACGGATCCCACGTCCACCTCCTCCGGCCGGTACCGCGTCACGCGATCGACGACGAGCTCCTCCGGATACTCCACGCCCGCATCGACGTCCCGCACGAACAGCTCCGCATCGGCAAGCATGCGTGCGCGCGCACGTGCGTCCGCAAAGCGTGTGCCATCCCAGAGGCGCGCGATGCAGGCGGTGCGGAACTTCGCGGCAATGGGCACGGTCGGTTCCTCTGGCCGCCGGACGCGGCGGAATCACCACGGAAAATCGGCAGGCGCAGCGGACGCGGGTGCCAGGCCATGGGCGTGGCATTCCTGCAGGTAACGCGCCAATCCCGCGCGCGCCTGGTCATCCAGGTCGAAGCGAAGGAGGTCGCGCAGGTACTCCGTGGCCAGGTCCACCGGCCAGCGATGCGGCGCTGCCTCGCGCGCGACGATCCCCTCGATGCGCCCCGCGTTGTGCCGACGCTGGTGGTCCAGCACGCGCGCTGCGGTGCGCACGCGGGCACGCGTCGCCTCGTCGGCATCCGCGCGCACCAGCCACGTGGCGAAGACGAACGGCAGCCCGGTCCACGCGTGCCACTCCTCGCCCAGGTCGAGCTGGTGCGGCCACGCCGCCACCGCAGGTGCGTCGTTGATCACCTTGTCGCCAATGAGGAGCATGGCGTCGGTGCCCGGGTCGAGCGCACCGGAGGCATGGTCGAAATCAACGAACGCGGGCTTCGCGCCCTTGCGGTTGCGGAGGATCAGCTCGGCCAGCGCGCGCGACGTGTGGCTGTCGGTGTCGGCCGCCACCGTGCGCACCTCGGCCCACGGCGTTCGCGCGTAGAGGCGCACGGTCATCGTGTGGCCGCAGCAGCCGAGCATGCCCACCGGCACGATGAGTACGGGCTCCGGTGCGCGCACCGCGTCGATCACCGAGCAGAGCGCCACGTCCACCTCGCGCGCCATCAGGCGGTCGATGAGACGCGCCGGGACGTCGGGCACCAGCGTGCAGCCCTGCAGGCCCGCGAGTCCGTCGATGAGCGGCAGCGTGTTCAGGTAACGCACCACGCCCAGGCGCATGGAAGCGCGCGCTGCGGACGGTGGGGTGCGAACATCGGTCTCGGGCAACAGAACGGCCATCCGGAAAGGGTATTCACGCGGACGCGTCCGCGGCCAACCCCAGGCACCCGGATTCGTCGATCAGCAGGTGGATCCGGCGTCCGCGCCGTCAGGGAATGTCCGGCGCAGCCCGCACGGCCAGCCGGAACGCCGCCTGCTCGACGCGGCCGAGGGGCGCAGCCGCCTCGACCACCATGCGCGGAATGCGGGGATTGAGCCGGCAGAGCAGTTCATAGGGGCGCATGCCCACGCGCTCCGCGACGCTCGGCAGGTAGTTGCGCGCCGCGCGATCGGAGCCGTAGAGCTCGACCTCGGCACCGAGCCCGCCGCCCGGAAGGTCGGCAAGCATCTGCTCGAGGCCCGTCAGGTCCACGCACACCTGGTCCATGTTCACCGCGCCGATGACCGGCGCCTCCGCGCTCCAGTCACCCACCGAGATGCGCACCCAGCGCGCCGGCTCGGCCTGGTCGTTCGCTGCGCGTGATGAATGCGCGGAGAGCGTCGGGTATCCGTCGGCGTACCCCACCGGCACCAGGCCGATGGTGGAATCGCGCCGCGCGGTCCAGCTCCATCCGTAGCCGACGCTCGTGCCGCGCGCCACGCGCCGCACGTGGATCAGCGAGCTGGTCCATCGCACCACGGCGCGGAAATCGTCGCATTCCTCGAGCCGGTCACCATCCTCGGGACCATCGGCCGCGAAGCCCGTCCAGGCGATTCCCACGCGCACCATCCCCGCATGCATGGCCGCGCCACGAAGCGACGCGTATGTGCTTGCCGCGTGCATCACGCACTCCGGCGGAATGAGCGCACGATGCGAATCCACGAACAGGTCGAACGCACGCATCTGCGCCTTGCAGCGCTCGGCGCTGGTCTTCGCGTGCGAGAAGTGCGTCATGATCCCGGCGAGCGAGAGCGCCGGATTGGCGGCCACGGCCTGCAGGATCCGCGCGGCGTCGTCGGGGCTGCATCCGCCGCGCGCCAGGCCGGTGTCCACTTCCAGGTGCACCGGGAGCGTCACGCCGTGCTCGTGCGCCAGCACGATGAGCTCCGCCACGTGGTGGATGTCATGCACCACCAGGTGCAGCTTGCCGGCCACCAGCATCGAGTGCAGCGCACCGCCGCGGTCGAGGTGGCGCACCGGCTGCAGCACCAGCACGGGCACGGAAACTCCCTCGAGTGCCTCTGCCTGCGAAGGGCTGTAGACGGTCAGCATCGCGGCGCCGGCCTGCACCAAACGGCGCGCCACGCGCGCTGCTCCCAGGCCGTACGCATCGGCCTTCACCACCACGTTGATCAAGACTCCCGGACCCACGGCATCCCGGACCACCTTCATATTGTGGTCAACGGCATCGAAATCGAGGGAGATGGTGCTGTTGTCGGTCATGCGGGCGGCATCCGTGCCTTCCGCCTGTTACGATCGGCTTGCGGGGGAACCTACCATAAAAGCCCCCACCGATAACCGGCCCGAGGCCGGTCCGCACGCCGAAGAGAAACGCCCCCACGGAATGGTCAGCAGCGAGACGTTCGACACCACCAAGACCTTTGCCGACCTCGGACTTCCCGAGTCGGTCCTCAAGGGCATCGAAGCCGCCGGCTTCAAGCACCCCACCAAGATCCAGGCTGCCCTCATCCCAGTCGCCATGAGCGGCAAGGACGTGCTCGGCCAGGCCAAGACCGGCACCGGCAAGACGGCCGCCTTCAGCCTGCCAACCCTCGGCCTGCTCACCCCCAAGGACGAGTTCGCCGCCCTCATCCTGGTCCCCACCCGCGAGCTGGCCATCCAGGTCTGCCGCGAGGTCGAGGAGCTCGGCGGCCACACCGGTCTCAAGGCGCTCCCGGTCTACGGCGGCAAGCCCATCAAGACCCAGGCAAAGGGCCTCGAGCGCGGCCCGGCCATCATCGTCGGCACCCCCGGCCGCGTCATGGACATGCACGCCCGCGGCATGCTGCCCTACGACCGGATCAAGCTGGCCATCCTGGACGAGGTCGACCGCATGCTCGACATCGGCTTCCGGGACGACATCCGCAAGATCCTGGGCGCGATGAAGCAGCACCCGCAGACGATCTTCGTCAGCGCCACCATCAGCCCCGACATCGAGAAGCTGGCCCGCAGCTACATGCGGAACCCGGAGAAGATCGTCACCACCGAGAAGAGCCTCACGGTGGCGGCCGTCGACCAGAGCTGGCTGACCGTGGAACCCTGGGACAAGAAGCGCCTGATCCACCACCTGCTGCAGCACGAGGAACCGGCCCTGACCGTGGTCTTCTGCCGCATGAAGAAGACCGTGGACCAGGTGGCCGAATACCTCACCAAGCACGGCATCGAATCGCATGCCATGCACGGCGACATGTACCAGACCAAGCGCGACACGGTCATGGACAAGCTCCGCGGCGGCAAGCTCAGCGTGCTGGTCGCCAGCGACCTGGCCTCCCGCGGCCTGGACGTGGACGACATCAGCCACGTCATCAACTACGACGTGCCCGAGGATCCCGAGGTCTACATCCACCGCATCGGCCGCACCGCGCGTGCCGGACGCGGCGGCGTGGCATGGACCTTCGTGCAGCCCGACCAGGGCGACCTGCTCTCGAACATCGAGATGCTCGCCAACATCGAGATCCCGCAGAAGCAGTACCCCGACTTCGTCCCGGGCCCGATCCCGGCCGACGTCGCCAGCTACCGCGAGGCCGAGCAGCGCCGCCGCCAGGAATCCGCCAACGCGAAGAGCCGCCTGGCAATCTCGGACGCGCCGCCCGCCGAACGCGCCCAGGACCCGAACGCCTTCCCCGGCGGCATCGTGCCTTCGTCCATGCCCATGAAGCGCCTCGGCGGCGTGGTCCGCACGCGCAGGCGCTGACGCATGGCGGGGACTGCGGCTGCGTCCATGATCACCGTTGCACCCGAGGTGCATGACGCGCTGCGTTCCGGCCGCCCCGTGGTGGCATTGGAAACCGCCGTCCTCACCCACGGCCTCCCGCGCACGCCCATGGCCTGCCCCTGCGGGCTTGCCGCGTGGGACGCCTCGCTCCCCGCCAACCTGGCGCTCAGCCTGCTGCTTGACGCCACCGTGCGCGCGGGCGGCGCAGTGCCCGCCACGGTGGGCATGCTCGACGGCGTGCTCCACGTGGGGCTCAGCCGCCAGCAGCTTGAACGACTCGGCCACGACACCACCGCGCGCAAGCTCAGCACGCGCGACCTCGGCGCCGCTTCCGTGCAGCGCGCGAGCGGCGGCACCACCGTGGCAGCCACGCTCTCCGCGTGCGCCGCGGCCGGCATCCGGGTCTTCGCCACGGGCGGCATCGGCGGCGTGCACCGCCACTGGACCGAGCGTCCCGATGTCAGCGCCGACCTCGCCGCCATCGCGCGCACGCCCACGGCGGTGATCAGCGCCGGCGCCAAGAGCATCCTCGACCTTCCCGCCACCGTCGAGGCGCTCGACTCGCTCGGCGTCCCGGTCATCGGCCTGGGCACGCGGGCGTTCCCGCGCTTCATCTCCCCGGGCGACGATTCGCTGGGCGTGTCGGCATTCGCATCGAACGCCGCCGAGGCCGCGGCGATCTGCGCCGCACACTGGGCCTTCGCGCCGCACGGGGGAACCATCATCGCGAATCCGCCTCCCGCGGAGTGGGCGATCCCCGCGCACGAGGTGGAGTCGATCATTGCCGCATCGATGCTCGACGCCGCGCGCGAGGGGATCCACGGCGCCGCCGTGACGCCGTTCCTCCTCGACCGCGTGCAGCGCGCCACCGGCGGCCGGACCGTGGCGGTGAACGTGGCGGTCCTCGAGTCGAATGCCCGCGTGGGTGCGGAAGTGGCCCTGCGCATGTCCGAATTGCGCTGATTTCGAAGCCAAATGGCGGTTTGATTGGCCCACGGGCACTTCCTGCGCTACACTTCCCCCGTCGCGTCAACGATGCGACTCCCAAAGCACAGCCCGGAACGGTGGAACACCCCGCGGTGCGATGCACATGCATCACCCGTCCCGGCGTGAGGAACAATTCATGACAGTGGTCAGCGGCATCCTCGAAGCCATGAAGGGCTCTCCAGAGGGTCGAATCAGGCAATTTTCCGATGGTCTCGTGGAGCGCGAGGATGATCCCATCGTCCTCCCCGAGTTCATGCAGCAGAACGGCGTCGCACCCGGCGCGTCCATCACCGTCGAGGTGGAGGAACGGCAGTCGCGCCGCAGCCGGCAGATGCGCATGGTGGCAAGCAGGCTGGTCGCGGTCGAAGGCATGTCGCCCGACGTGTACCGCCAGCGCAAGGCGTTCGCGGAACTCACCGCGCTCGACCCGCAGCCGCGCATGTCGCTCGAATACCGCGGCTGCCCGCCGGCCTGCCGGCTGATCGACATGTTCTGCCCGATCGGCTTCGGCACGCGCGGCCTCATCGTCGCGCCGCCCAAGGTGGGCAAGACCATCCTCCTCCAGAACATCGCCTTCGGCATCAAGCACAACCACCCGCAGGTGGAGCTGATCGCGCTCCTCATCGACGAGCGCCCCGAGGAAGTCACCGACTTCAAGCGCAACGTGCCCGCGCACGTGCTCGCCTCGAGCAACGACGAGGACCTCGAGCGGCACCTCTCGCTCGGCCAGTTCGCCATCGAGCGCGCCAAGCGCATGGTGGAGGCGGGCAAGGACGTGGTGGTGCTCCTCGACAGCCTGACGCGCCTCGGGCGCGCGTTCAACAACTCGCGCCGCTACGGAAGCAGCGGCCGCACCATGTCGGGCGGCGTCGACAGCCGCGCGCTGGAGGTGCCCAAGCAGCTCTTCGGCGCGGCGCGCAAGTGCGAGGAGGGCGGCAGCCTGACCATCATCGCCACCTGCCTGGTGGACACCGGCAGCCGCGCGGACCAGGTGATCTTCGAGGAGTTCAAGGGCACCGGCAACATGGAGCTCATCCTCGACCGCACCATCGCGGAGCGGCGGGTGTTCCCCGCCATCAACCTGGCCCAGAGCGGCACCCGCAAGGAGCACCTCCTGATGCCCGAGCGGGAACTCAAGACGGTCACGGCGCTCCGCCGTCGCCTGATGAACGCGCCGCCGCATGTCCAGATGGAGCAGCTCCTCGCTGCGCTCCAGCGTTTCCCCGCGAACGAGGACATGCTGAAGGGCTGATGCGGCACCCCCCCCGATCCGGTACCCTGCGCGCCGCATGGCCGAAGGCACGAAATACTCGAACACGGTGCGCGCAGGCGCGTTCCTGATCACTGGCCTGCTGCTGGGCCTGGTGGTCATCATCACCCTCCAGAAGACCTCGATCTTCGCCAGCAAGTCCAGGTACGTGGTGCACTTCGGCATGGACGAGGGTGTGGCGGGACTGGACGTCGGGTCCGAGGTGCGCGTCAGCGGCCTCAAGGTCGGGCGCGTGACCCGCATCGAGCAGAAGTTCGACGACAACGCCGACGGCGACGGTCGCGACGACAGCGGCATCGACGTCCACATTGAGATCGGCTCGAACATCCGCGTCTTCAAGGACGCGGTGGTCATCCGCACGCAGCCGCTCCTCGGCAACTACTCGTGGCTCAACTTCTCCAGCCTCGGAACCCCGGAAGCGGGAAGAATCGAGACCGGCGGCAAGTTCGATGCACGCACGAGCGGCGGCCTCCTGGCCACGCTGGTGGGCCCGCAGAACGCGGGCCGCGCCGACAAGATGTTCATGAACCTGGTCGCGTTCACCGACAGCCTCGACAACTTCGCGCGCGTCCAGTACCCGCAGAAGGTCGTCCCGCTGCTCGACGATGCCCAGGCCACCGCATCGAAGCTGCGCTCGGACTACGACACGTGGCGCGTCGACGTCACCAGCGGCCTCGATGACGCCGCAAAGGCCGTCAACAAGCTCAACACCTCCATGGACGACGTGCAGGTGGCGGCCAAGGACGCGCGCCAGCTGATCTCGCACTTCCGCGAGGTCAACGTCAAGCAGATCGACGACCTGCTGGCCTCCGCCCAGAAGGGCGCGGTCAAGTTCGCCGACTCGATGGATTCGCTCGACTCCGAGCTGACCGCCCGCATCCCAGACATCCGCGTGATGCTCTCCGACCTCCGCCAGGCATCCGCGCAGATCAAGCTTGCCACCATGGAAGTCCGCCGCAGCCCGTGGAAGCTGCTGTACCGGCCCACGGGCGACGAACTCGGCCGCGAGAACCTCTACGAGTCGGCGCGCGCGTTCGCGATCGCCAGCTCGGACCTGCGCGTGGCGGGCGACACGCTGCGCGCCACGCTGAAGGACTCGCCGGAGCGCTTCAGCAGCGATCCGAAGTTCCGCGACACCCTGAAGACCCAGGTGCTGCAGTCCGTCGAGCGCTACGAGGCGGCGCAGAAGAAGCTCTTCGACGTGCTGCAGGCCGACTTCAAGGGCAGCGAGATGCCGTCGGCCGACATGCCGACGCAGCAGCCGATCACCACCCCGGCGCGCGACATGCCGGCGCCGGCGACGCCGGCCGCCGGCGCGCACTGAACGCAGGCCGGAGGCGCATCATGGCCACCGAACGCAACAACATCCTCGCCGGCGTGCTCGTCCTGGCGGCGATCGGTGCGTTCAGCGGCGCGCTCTGGGGCTGGAAGGCGTGGCAATCGCACGCCCGCAACGACTACGTGGTGCGCTTCACGGCCGAGCAAGGCGTGTACGGGCTGCATCCCGGTTCGCTGGTCTTCGTCGGCGGCATCGTGCGGGGCGAGGTGATCTCGGTGGATGCAAGGATCGACTTGGCGCGCGGGGTCATCGACCACTACGAGGCCCTCGTGCGGGTGGAACGCGAGGTGCCGGTCTGCATGGACTCGGTCTTCGAGGCCACCGGCGCCGGAATCAACGGCGAAGGCACCCTGACCATCCGGGCGATCGGCTCGACGCGTGCGTTCCGCAGCGGAGGAGCCTCCCCCGAGACGCGCGCGCTGGCGCCGGAGATGCACATCTTCCAGGCAGCGGATCCGCCGCCCTACCAGGGGTACGTCGGAAGCAAGGCCTCGAAGCCGCTCGCTGCCCTGATCGGAAGATGGAGCGATGAGGCACCGGACTCCCTGCGCGGACGGCTGGGCACCGCGCTCGAGGAGATCCCGACCAAGACCCGCGCGTTCAAGAAGAGCACCGAAGAACTGAAGGTCATCGGCCGCGCCGACATCGATCGCTGGCGAGCGCAGTACGCCGAGATGACCAAGGAGGCGGAGACCGCGTTCGCCAAGCTCGGTGCCGGCAAGAATCCGTCCCCGGATGCGGCGATCCCGCAGATGAACGCCGCTGCGGAGGAAGCACGCAACCTGCCCATCATCGAGACCGGGCGCATCGAGCCGACCGCAAAGGCATTCGACAGCGCGGTGGCGGCCGTCAAGGAACTGGGTGCCAAGTCCGGCGGCATGCGCGACATGATGGAGGACACCGAGACCTCGCTCGGCCGCGTGGGCGCGGATGCGAGCATCGCGTCGCAGGAACTCGCCGCCACGTACCGCGAAGCCGTCACCTCGCCGTGGCGACTGTTCGGATCGCCCGGAAAGGCGGAACTGGACGCGGATGCCCGCATCGGCCTCGTGCGCGCCTACGCGGAGTCCGCCGCCGCCCACCAGCGCGCGATGAAGGGCATCGAGGATGCGCTGAAGCGCGACGCAGAGCTCCTGGCGAAGGAGCCGGGCCTCGCGGAGCTCCTGCGTGCGCGGCTCGACGCTGCCAACGCGCTCTTCGACGCGCAGTCGGCCCGCATGGAGGAACTCCTCCTCGGGCCCGTCACGGCCCCCACTCCGGTGCCCGCACCCGCGCCCGCTGCGCCATGAGCCAGCCCATGCCCGCCGGCGAACACGCCGCAGGCTGGCCGGCAACGCAGCCGGCCGACGCACACGATCCCCGGCTCGCCCCCTACCGCTCCGTGCGCGACGCCGACCTGCGCGGGCGCGATGGCCTCTGCTGCATCGAGACCGCACGCGTGGTGGGGCGCTTCCTGGCCGGCTGGGCCCGCGCACGCGACGCCGGGCGCGCCGCCACCTTCGGCTGCGAGCCGGTGAGCGTCCTCTGCGACCGGCGCACGCTTTCCGCGCTGCAGCCCCTGCTCGACCGCGTGCCGGGCGTGCCGGTCTTCGTGGCGCCCGACGCCGACGCCGTGACCGCCATCTCCGGCTACGAACTGCACTCCGGCGCGCTCGCCATCGGGCGCCGCCTGCCGGAGCCGGGCATCGAGGCGCTGGCCACGCGCCCAGGCACGATCGCCGCGTGCGACGGCATCGTGCACACCGACAACATCGGCGCCATCTTCCGCAATGCGGCCAGCTTCGGCGCGGCGGGCGTGCTGCTCTCGCCCCACTCGAGCGATCCCCTGCTGCGCAAGACCGTGCGCGTGGCGATGGGCCGCGTCTTCGACGTGCCGTGGGCGCGCTCCGCCAACTGGCCGGAGGATCTCCGAACGCTCCGCGAGCGGCACGGCTTCCGCATCGTGGCCGCCGAGGACACACCGAATGCCGTGGACGTGGCCGACCTACCGCGCTCCGAGCGAACCGTGGTGGTGTTCGGCGCGGAGGCCGCGGGCGTCTCGCGCGCGGTGCTCGACATGGCCGACGCCGTGGCGCGCATCCCCATGTCCACCCTGGGCGGCGCGCTGCGCGACGACCCGCCGAGCCTCAACGTGGCCGTGGCCAGCGCGGTGATGCTCGATCGGCTGTGCGTGCGGTGACGTCCGAATGAACACCGCGGGACGCCCCCCGGAAACACCGCGGGACGCCCCCGTTGAGGGACGTCCCGCGGCTGAGAAGGGGATCTGGATGCGAGCGATGCGTGCCCACGGGGTTTCGGTCAGCTGCCCTCGGCCTTGGCCATCGGCTCCTGCGCTGCACGTGCCGTGAGGCCGGCGCCGCGGATCGAGGGAAGGATGGCGGGCACGGCGTCCTCGGCGGGCTCCGCCTTGGTCTCCCTGCAGCGCTCGATGCTGGCGCCGAGTGCGGTCAGCACGCGCTCCATGCTCGAGTACCCACGGTCGAGGTGATAGACACGGCTGATGATCGTCTCGCCCTGCGCAGCGAGGCCGGCAAGCACCAGGCATGCGCTCGCGCGGAGGTCGGACGCCATCACCGGCGCGCCGTGCAGGCTGCGCACGCCGCTGATCACGGCCGTCGAGCCCTGGCGGTAGACCTGCGCGCCCATGCGCGACAGCTCGGCCACGTGCAGGAAGCGCTCGGTGTAGATCTTCTCGGTGACGATCGAGTTGCCCTCGGCGATCGAGAGGAGCGACATGAACTGCGCCTGCAGGTCGGTCGGGAAGCCGGGGTGCGGCTGCGTGGTGATGATCGTCGGGCGGAGCACGCGGTCGCTCGTCACGCGGACGCTGCAGCGGAACTCGTCGTCGTTCGGATTCACCTTCTGGACGTGCACGCCCACCTCTTCCAGGTGGTTGATGGCGGCCAGCAGGCTGTCGTACGGGAAGTCGTCGAGCGTCACGTCGCCGTTGGTCATCGCCGCGGCGATGGCGTAGGTGCCGGCCACGATGCGGTCGGGCATCACGCGGTGCTCGCAGCCGCCCAGGGCCTCGACGCCGTCGATGATGATGCGGGGGCTGCCCGCGCCGCGGATCTTGGCGCCCATGCGGTTCAGCATGTTGGCCAGGTCGACGATCTCCGGTTCGCACGCCGCGCTCTCGATGACCGTGCGTCCCTCGGCGAGGGTCGCGGCGCTCATCACGTTGGCCGTGCCCAGCACGGTGGGTCCGTTGGCGCCACCGAGGAACACCGTGGCGCCCTTCAGCCGGTCGCAGGTGGCGATGATGTTGCCGCCGTCGAACTCGATCTTGGCGCCGAGCTTGGCGAGGCCCTTCAGGTGCAGGTCGATCGGGCGCGTGCCGAAGGCGCATCCGCCCGGCATGCTGATCACCGCGCGCTTGCGGCGGGCGAGCATCGGGCCGAGCACGCAGATGGACGCACGCATCGTCTTCACGATGTCGTACGGCGCATGCACGCACGACTCGTCGCTCGTGTGCAGCGTGATGGTGTTGTCGTCACCGAAGTGCACCGCCACGCCGAGGTGGCTGAGCAGCGACCCCAGGTTGCGGATGTCCGCGAGCGGGCCGACGTTCGTCAGCTTCACGCGGCCGGTGGTGAGGATCGATGCCGCCATGAGCGGCAGTGCCGCGTTCTTGGCGCCTTCGATCGTGACGCGGCCGCTCAGTCGGCGGCCGCCTTGAATGCGGAAATAGTCCATGGGTAACCCCTTTACGCCGGTCGGTGCAGGTCAATCCGTGACCTGCCTGTCCAAGACCAATCGGCGTTCCGCGCGTCGGATCCTCAATGATCGACGCGCCAATAAGATATCCACCTTATGAGCACCGCGCCTGCCGCCCACGCCTCCGGAAACGAACACGCCCGCCCTGCCGGAGAGCCCACGCTCCCCGAGGCCAAGATGCATGCCGTCCTGCCGACGGCACCGGTCACTGGACGGGTGGTCCAGTCGAAGATCTGCACCAAGGGCAAGTCTGCCTCGTTCGTGCGGCACGTCTGCGTGGATGTCACCGGCACTCCGCTCGAAGGCGCATGGCAGGCAGGCCAGTCCTTCGGCGTGGTTCCTCCCGGCACCGATGCCAATGGCAAGTCCCACAAGGTGCGGCTCTACTCCATCGCCAGCCCCGGCTACGGCGAAGACGGCTTCGGCAAGGTGCTTTCCACCACCTGCAAGCGCCTCCTGGCCGAGCGGGAGCCGCAGAACGAGAAGGACGACCCCGCCGACCACCGGCTGTTCGCGGGCGTCTGCTCCAACCACGTCTGCGACCTCCGGGAAGGCGACGCCATTGCCGTGGCCGGCCCCAACGGCAAGCGATTCCTGCTTCCCACCGACCGAAACGCCCACGATTACCTGTTCCTGGCAACGGGCACCGGAATCGCCCCGTTCCGCGGCTTCATCCACGAGCTCTTCGTCGGCCCGCCGGCCGGCAGCCCCCTCCACGCCACCTGGCGCCCGTGCACCAGCAAGGTGCACCTGGTCATGGGGACCCCGTATTCCAGCGACCTGATCTACGACGAGTTCTTCCGGCAGGTGGCCAAGGACCACCCGAACTTCACCTACCACACGGTCATCAGCCGCGAACTCCGCCCCGACGGCGGCAAGGGCGAGTACATCCATCATTACGTGGATCGCACCCTGCCCCAGTTCGACAGCCTGCTCAAGAGCGACCGGACCCTGATGTACATCTGCGGCCTGGCCGGCATGCAGGTGGGGGTGTTCCAGACGCTCGCCCAGCGCGGCCTGCACCAGGGATTCCTGGATATCCATGCGGAGCTGGCGGACGTGCCGCCCGCGCAGTGGACCACCGAGCAGATCAAGCGCCGCGTCCACGGCACCCGGCGCTGCATGCTCGAGGTCTACTGACGACAGCCGGCGCATGCCGGCCGGCGGAAGGCCCCCTGCGCGCCGTCGGCGTTCCCGGACGCCCACGGTCCCCCGTGGTCCGGCAACCATGTCCTGACCGGAGAAACATGCGGCACTTTCGCAGCACGTGGGGACTTCCCACGGGGCAGTGCTACGATTCACCCGTCATGGCAGACTCGCACGGCGAATGGCGTGACGGAGACGAACTGGCCGAGGAGGCCCGTCGTCACTACGAGGACGGCCGGCTTGCCGAGGCCGAGGCTGCCCTCCGCCAGGCGCTCACCCGCAATCCCGACCGCCCGGACTGGCACTTCCACCTGGGGCGCCTGCTGGAGCAGACCGACCGCTCCAAGGAAGCCCGCGAGGAGTACCTCCGCTGCCACGAACTGGACCCGGACGCCCCGGAGCCCCTGCTGGCCGCCGCCACGGTGGATGAGCTGGAAGGCGACACCACCTCTGCGCTCACGTTCGTGGAGAAGGCCGTGGCGCTCGACCGCGAATGCGACGAGTCGCACGCCCGCCGCATCCGCCTCCTCTCCACGGTCGGCCGCCACGACGACGCCCGTGACGCCTTCTATGAAGCCCAGGAATTCGTCGAGAGCCCGGCGTACTCCATGCTTGCCATGGCAAGCGGGCTCGAGGAGCAGGGCGACCTTGCGCGCGCCGCATGGTGCTACCGCGAGGCGCTCCGCCACGACGCCGAACTGATCGAGGTCCGGACGCTCTACGCACGCTGCCTGGCCAACCAGGGCGAGCATGCCAAGGCGCTGCAGAACTTCATGCACGTGCTGCGCGAGCAGCCCGGAAGCATCGATGCCCTCCTCGGCTGCGCCGAGACGCTCGCCCATCTGGGCCGCGAATCCGATGCCGCCGAGAAGCTCCGCCGCGTGGTCGAGATCGAGCCCGCCAACGTGCACGCCCACCACATGCTGGGCGCGCTCGAACTGCGTGCCGCGCGGTTCGACCGCGCGGCCATCGAATTCGAGCTGGTTCTCAAGCTGGAACCGGAGCGCACGCTGGTGCGCCTGGACCTGGCAGATGCGCAGTTCCGCCGCGGCCGCACCAAGGAAGCCCGGGAAACCATGCGCGCGCTCATCGCCGAAGGCCTCCCCGATGCGCCCGATGCGGATGAACGGTTCGCCAAGCGCCCCGAGCACGAGCGCCAGCGCGCGCTCCGCAGCTGGAGCGCGATCCTGGCGCGTGCCGGCGCCCTGCTCTCCGCGTTGCGCGAGTGGGAATCGGCAGCCAGGATCATCCCCGCCTTCGTCAGGATGCACGAGTCGGAACCCGATGCGTGGCGCGCGCTGGCGCGTGCCCGCTACGAGTCCGGCGACGTGGAAGGCGGCAAGGAAGCCAGCATGCGCGTCCTTGCCCTCGACCCGAAGTGCGCGCTGAGCCACCACAACCTGGCGCTGGCAGCGCTGCGCGCCGGCGATCTTGCCGCCGCCTCCGACCTGGTCAAGCGCGGATTGACAGCGACGCGGGCCGATGAAGGCCTGCGTCGACTGCGTTCACGTGTGTTGCTGGCGCGCCTGCGGGCGCTGCTCAGGCGAGCAGGCTGGCGTACGGGATCAGCGCCATGAAGCGGGCGCGCTTGATGGCCTGGGCCACCTTCGCCTGATCACGGGCCGAGAGGCCGGCACGCTTGCGGGACACGATCTTGCCGTTGGGGGTGAGCACGCGACGCAGGTCGTCGATGTTCTTGTAGTCGATGACGATCTTCTGCTTCGGGGCGGGACGGTCGGTCGTGGGGGCTTCGAAGGACATGCGGTTCTTTCTCCGACGGGGGTCAATGACTGTGACCGGGGTCACCTGCCGGCACGCGCCGACAGCTCGCCTTGGCTGCTCGGATGGGGAGCCCCCGGCAAGGCCGGGAGCGGCGAGAGTCCGGAAGTGTAACGCAAACCCGATGAACCACGGGGATTTCGCCATCCCGGAGCCCGCGCCACGCGCGCGTACGGCGTGCATGGCCAGAAATTGTGCCTGCAAGGGGCGAGGATTCAACGTCCCACCATGGTTACACTCACCCCTGTGTCGGAGCACTCGCACGCCGAAAGACTCTCGCGGCGGATCGAGCTGAGCGCCGAGGAACTCTCGCTGCTGCTCGGTCCGGATCGCTTTGCCCCCGCGCCCACCACGGCGACGGGCGAGTCGTCTGTCGATGCCCCCGCCGATTTCCATGACGCGTCCGTTGGCTTCTCCGCCGAGATCGCCAGCGCCTTCATCGAGGGCTACGCCGAGGAACTGCCCGCCGCGGCGCTGAGCTTCGCGGCATCGATGCCCGAGCATCCCGAGCGCGTGGCGCAGCCAGCCGATGCCGCGCCCGCGGATGCCATCGCTGCACCCACCGGTGCGCCGCGCCCGGTCGGCGACACGGACCTCGTGCAGGCGGTCCTCGAGGGCGCGCCCAACTTCGAGCAGCTTGCCCTCCGCGCCATCCGCGAGCGCACCGGCGAGGACCTCGCGCGCATCGTCACCGGAAGCGCCGCCGACGCGATGATCGCCAGCGGCACCGCCACCGCCATCAGCGAAGGCCGCGCGTTCGTGGCCCCGCTTGCACCGGACGCGCGCGCAGCGTGGGCGCTGTGGCTGCGGCGCTGGACGGAACTTGCCACCCTGGCCTCCTCGCACGCCCCGCGCGGGCTGTGGGACGACCCGACCGGATTCCCAAGCTGGCCGCGCATGCGTCCGCAGGCCGCGCACCGCATCGCGTCCGCACGCCTGCGCCGCGAGACCGTCCACATCTCGATCCTCCGCATCGAGGACGTCGAGCTGTGGAACCGCCGCGCGCAGATCCTGCTTGACAAGCCGTTCCTGGCCCGCGCCGCCACGGCGCTCGATGCGGCCGTGATGCCCGGCGACGAACTGGCGCGCCTCGACGACGGCGGCTTCGTGCTGGTGACGCTGCGCGAGACGGCGGCGGAGGAACTGGCAAACGCCCTGCGTGCGGAGATCGCGCGCCTGCCGGGCGACGGCCCGCGCTCGCTGGTGGTGCATGTGGGCACCGGCTCGGCACCGTGGGACGCCACCGACCCCGACTCGCTCCTTGAGCTTGCCGCGCGGCGCGCTGCCGGCAACAGCAACGGACGCTGAGCCAGTGATCGTCATCCTTTCCGACCTGCACCTGGGACTGGCGGCGGCACCCACGCCGGCATCGCTGCTCCCTGCGCTCGAAGGTGCCTCCGAGGTGATCCTCAACGGCGATGCGGCCGAGTCCGCCTCGCCCGAGTTGCGCGCCCGCGGGGAGGACGCGCTCGAGGAGCTGCGCGCGCGGCTCACGTCCATGGGCGCCGCGTGCCTGCGCATCG
>Ga0209400_1001297_pt1 | contig 20218 bp, 24 predicted proteins | sample M_130807_EF_Meta_FD_187313 | JGI IMG/M metagenome (GOLD analysis project Ga0209400, IMG submission 187313) | Freshwater microbial communities from Lake Montjoie, Canada to study carbon cycling - M_130807_EF_MetaG (SPAdes) (version 2) | ecosystem: Environmental > Aquatic > Freshwater > Lake... | reverse complement strand
GTAATAAGCCTGTCCGTCACCACGGTCAAGGCTAGTTTGATCAATTGAATGGCTTCCATATAGATTACTCATCGTCATCGTTCATAAAACCCGTACCCCAGTCAGAACCCTCGTCTTTCAGACGCAGAGCTTCCAACTTCAGCGCACGGTCGATAACCTTCATCTTAGCATCAAGACTAGCCTCAGGGTCAGAGATGGTCACACGCAGCATATCTGCGATAGCTTTCTCTAAATCTGTGCTGATACCTCGCTTCTTACTCATTGTTCTTCTGGTTGAACTTGTCTTGCAGCAATTCCACCTAATGTCGCAGTAGTAGCTGGACTATTGGCTAATGCTCTGGTTGCTCGTTGAGCCGCAGTTTGTTGACCGGCAGGAGGTTGCAAACCTCTTTGTAGAGTCCGTTGGAACGGAGTGCTTAATCTTGCAAGTGACTCTACAGCACCGGTTCTCACTCCAGCCGCTTGACCGGCAGCGGCCATCTCTGGGGTATATGCTCGACCAGAAGGTTCCCAAATGGCTCTCATCTGAAGTTCTCTTCCTAACTGACCAAGTTCATCAAGACCAGTTGGTTGATAGCGAACAGAACCCGGACGTTGACCAAGCATATTCCCAAGACGATCAAGACTTACGTTACCCTGACGAATCCCACCTTGTTGCATTAGTTGTTCAAGGTTTACAGTATTTCTATACAAAGGATTCAACCTTTGAATTTCCGCAAATATCTGTGGGTGATTCCTAGCTATTGATTGGTCAATTCCTTCTAACAAATCAAATATTCCGCTCCTCGTAGCCATGTCAGGAGAGTTTCTAGCAGCAGTCAGCAAACCAGATCTAATTTGCTGTAACTCAGGACCATTAGCAGAAAACGTGGCTGGGTTTGCTCCCGGCCTTCTCGCCATCTGTTGGTAATTTCTCAGTATGTTGTTGACTGATTGTCTAGCAGCAGTGCTTACTCCTGCCGCAGCAGTCGGTAGCAAATTTTGAATGTTTGCTACATCTTGCAATGCTTGAATTGACTGAGGGTCGAGACGAATTTGTTGATTAGCAAACAAATTGTCGTATTCGTTTCCGAGATTTGTCAAACGACTCCTGATGAACACATCATCAATTTCGTTTACTCCGGGGACTCCAGTGCTTTCAGAAGCAAGTCTGTTGGCAAGAGTCTGGTTTGCTTCTGATCCAAACACAGGACCAGATACGCCTACCGGCCTTTTTTGTCTTGCTTGTGCGGCACTAACTCTAAATCCTAAATCTTCTGCTCTTCTTGCCAAACGCTCTCCAGTTTCGGAAGCAGCACCAGCAAGGCTTCTTCCAGCACCTCTGAGCAAACGAGGACCGGCCATGCCAAACCCACCAATGATTTCACCAGCGGTTCTATATCCACTTACATCTTCAGCAGGTGGTTGAACCCCCACTTTTTGCAAACCCTTTTCAACTTCTTTAGTTGTTGGAAAAATTGTTTCTCTTCCAAGAAACTTGCCTCTGTCTGCTGCACTTGAAAAGCCAAGAGTTTCTGGAACGGTTTGAACGCCAAATCTTTCTAGTTCTCCAAGACCGCTTACCAAACCCGTGCCTGCTCCATACAAAAATGCACCTGCTTTCTTTCCAACAGATGGTTCTTGTTTTGGTTCTTGCTTTGGCTGTGGTTCAGCAGCAGGTTGTTTTGCGGCCTTAGATTCTAATTCTGCAAGACGCCTAAGGGCTAAAAGCTCTTCACGATCACTCATTTGGAAGCACCTTTAGGAAATCTTTTCCTAAGATCATCTAGCTCTTTTTGTTCTGCTTGAGTAAGACCTCCAGACTGAACCGTTCTTTCTGGAACTTCTTCGCTTGCAAGTTGAGGATATTGACGTTCGTAAGCAAGTTTTTGTGTTGACATGGCTTCCAAACCGTCTTCAACTGCACCTTTTAAGGCGTTGTAATCTCTAAATCCTGATTGGTATAAAGGAGCTAGAATTCGATTCTCAACCTTAGTAAGTGCTTTGCCAGCAGTTTCAAACTCTGCACTTCTAAATCTAGCAAGTGTTCTAATTGCTTTTTGAGCTTCTGGATCGTTTCTAAAAGATGCTTCAGCAAGTCGAGGCTCTACGCCAATAAGACCAGTGAACCTGGGCCAATCGCCTTGCTTTTGAATTCTTTCCAAAACAGGCAACACCGATTTTAATTCTGGAATCAAAGTGTTTCTAAGTTGAACTGCTTGTTGTACGTTTACAGGAGGAGGTTTCCCTCCAGCCGGAGCCTTAGCTTCTTGAGACCGCATAAACCTGCTTTCAGCAGCCGCTTGACCTTGCTGGAATCTTCTTTCTGCTGCATCTGCTCTTTGTTGTGCAGATTGTTGTGATGCTGCAAATTGTTGCGCCAACCTTTCATTGGTTGCAGCAGCCAACGTCTCCTGCGTAGTCAACTTTCTTTCATTCCAATAACCCTGCATTTGACGTGCTCTGTACTTTTCTTCTGACGAACGAAGAAAATCAAGAGACTTGTCTAACTGTTTGATTTGATTCTCTAAAATTTCTCTGGTAGCAATGACACCACGAGCATCTTTCTGACTCTTCAGGAAATCAGCGTTAGCCTCTGCCATGGCAGCCTGGATCTCCAACTCGCCACGTTCTTTGTCACGGGCAAGCGTCTTGATGCCAACGTCCAACTTGTCTTTGAGGACTTTCATCCTGTCTTGCATAGCCTTGACGTTGGTCTCAAACGTCTGACGCTGCTGCTTGAACAAGTCTTCACGGCCCTTTGCGTAACCCTCTGTCAAGCCATTCATGGCATACATTGCCGACAGAGCATTCCTCTTGTTCAACCCGCCCAACAAGAACCCGCTGGCACTGATTACGCTGAACACCAGAGCAAGTGTCTGAACGTTTTCTTGGCTTGGTTTGAACGTCAATTCCTCTGCTGTCTTGTCAGCGTTGGCTTGGTATTCTTTGTACTCTGGTGAGTTTGCAAACTTAGACTCAAGATCATCTAGAAGAGTCTTTGATTTCTTTGCGGCTATGCTTTGCTGCTCTGCACCAAATGCTTTTTCTTTGAGATCTTGGTCAACTTGTGCTGTGACTGCTTTGCCAAGTTGAGTGGTCAGATCTTCTCTTTTGGTGAGTGTACTTTTGATCTCACCTTCTGCTCTTGCCAGATCTTCTTCTGGAGACGGAGCAATCCTCTTTTCAGCAGCAGGCAACCTGGGTAAACCTCCCATAGCGGGAGATCCCAAGGCGGTTCCAAGTGCTTCTGTGAGGAATTGTGTAGCCATTACTTGGCTCCAGGTTGAATCACTGTCGGTGCAGCAATCCTGGCAAGGTTACCAAACATCTGGTTGTAGAGCTGATTGACCTCTGCGTCTGCCTGCATCCCTGCTTTGATGGCATCCATAGTGTACTTGTCACCCATCTGGCTCAACTGTAAGCCAAACGATTCTCTAGCGGCATTAAGACGCTGACGCAGGTCTTCTTCTGCTCTCTGCTGCTGTGCAACACCCACTCCGCCACGGGCAACACCAGCCTGGGCTGCTCTGGCTCGCATGGCATCTATTTGTTGTTGACCAACAGGAGTCAGTTCACCACGCTGTGCAGCAGACTGTTCTGCTAGACCACGTTGAGCATATGGTGCTCCAACCTGACGGATCTGCTCTGCACCACGCTGCGCTCCAGCTCGTGCTTTGTTAGCCATAAGCGCGGTAGAGAGACCCTGAACACCTGCCAATCCAAGGCGGGTCTTGTCACCACCGGACAGTGATTCCAAGAATCCTTTCTGCCCCGGTGCTTGTGATGGTCCTGCTTGTGGTCCAGCAATAGGTTCTCCCAAAGCAGTAGGAGGACGCACACCAGCAAGAGAGTAATCAGTTGGAGTTCCCCCTACTGCTGCACCACGAGCGGCTATCGTTTCTTGAGGGGCGATTGGACTTTGCTGGGCAGTAAGATCAATTCCCGGACCGTAAGATGGTCCAGAAACAATCTCAGGTTGAGGTGAATACGCCTCAAATCCGGGTTCATCGGAAGAAATGTCTGGTGGTTGATATGCTTCAAACCCTGCTTCTTCGTCAGCAAACTCCATAAGGCCGGTTTCTGGGTTGATCTCACCAGAACCGCCATGCTCACGCAGGAGTGCAGCCTCACGAGGGTTGATGTGCGCCAGGATCGTATCTCCGTTCCTGCCCTTGTCTTGCAGCAGACGGGCAATCTTGCGGAGATCTCCACCCATACGGGTCATCTTGCGTAGTTCACTCATTTACAACCCCAGAGCGTCTTTGAGACGCAGTGATTTTTCATTCCAAACATTTTGCCTTTCTTTTCCAGACTCTTCACCTTCTATAGCACCCGCTGGCCTGTACGCCGCCAGAGCGTCTGCCAGTAATCTGGCCGGACTTGCACCGGTAATTGTACTAGGTGCACGAGGTCGAGGTGGAGGAGTAACACTTATGACAACCGGATAAGTTGGTTCTTTTGTTGTTTTAATTGTTGGAGGTGCAGTCGTAACGGGAGGTAAAGTAGTAACAGGAGGTGTTGTCTCCGGTGGCAACGTTGGAGGTAAAGTAGGTGGTTCCGTGGTTGGAACAATGGTAACCGGAGGTAACGTAGGTATTTCTGTTGTCGGGGAAATCGTTACTGGCGGCAGAGTAGGGATATCCGTAGTTGCCGTGATTGTTACAGGTGGTAAAGTTGGTCCAAGTGTAGGAATATCCGTAGTCTCAGATATTGTTACTGGAGGAAGTGTTATTTGATCCCACCAAGGAGGTAACGTTGTAGCAGTAATAGTTACCGGCGGTAGAGTGGGACCAAGCGTAGGTAATTCAGTAGTAGCCGAGATGGTTACCGGCGGTAGAGTCGGTCCAAGAGTCGGTAATTCTGTGGTTGCTGATATCGTGACAGGCGGTAACGTAGGCCCTAAAGTAGGCAATTCTGTAGTTGCAGATATTGTTACCGGAGGAAGAGTCGGACCAGCAGTCATCTGATCCCACCACGGCGGCAAAGTCGTGGCAGAGATTGTCACAGGAGGAAGTGTTGGTCCAAAAGTGGGAGTTTCTGTTGTAGCAGAAATTGTTACAACAGGGAGCGTTGGCCCTAGTGTTACAGATAAAGTAGTTTCTTCTACTGTTACAATAGGCAACGTAGGACCAGCGGTCATTTGATCCCACCACGGAGGCAATGTGGGCAATTCTGAAGTTGCTGCTATCGTTACCACAGGCAACGTAGGAACCGGCAATGTCGGTGAAAGAGTAGGTAACTCAGTGGTTGCGGTAACTGCTACGGGGGGAAGGGTTGGTGCTTCTGTTGGAGAAATTAAATTTAGAACTTGATCATCTATCGACGGAGGCAGAGTGGTTGGTGATACCGTTACTGGCGGCAAAGTTGGTGCAACCGTACCAAGAAATAAAGTTGGCGCTTCCGTTGCATTCATCAAACTCAGTATTTGAGTATCTATTGATGGAGGCAAGGTAGTTGCTGATACCGTTACTGGCGGCAAAGTTGGTGCAACTGTACCAACAAATAAAGTTGGAGCCTCTGTCGCATTCATCAAACTCAATATTTGAGTGTCTAACGATGGAGGTAAAGTAGTCGCAGTGACACTTACCGGAGCAAGAGTAGGAGCGGCAGTGCCTCCTAACTGGTTTTGCTCTATTGCCCATTCTTGAGGAGACAGAGTTCTTTTTGTTCCTTTGTCATCAATATATTCAGCGCCACCGTTAGACAACAAATTATAAGTTGTATCTAATAAAGTTGTTGACCCAACAACAGTAACAGGCTCGAGAGTTCCTGCTGAAGTTTGGCCTGCAAGAACGGAAGGCTCTATCCCTTCTTTTATTTGCGACCAAGCATCAGAAGATATGACAGCAGTTTTCCCGTTTTCTTCATTTATTCTTTGAACTGTCCCATCAGACATTTCCGTATACGAATACCCACCGTAACTTATGGGAGAAGAAACGGGTGTGGCATCAGCAGTTGTTTGGACAACATTTGGTGTTGCAACTCCACCTATTCCGGTTTTGCCTTGTGTTTGTGCGCCTATTTCTGTCAACGCAGCAGACAACAATGATTGCTCTACGTTCCCGGTTGCAATAAGAGTTCTGACAGCAGTACCAGCAGTTGTTCCTAAAACTCCAGAAACGCCTGCTCCTGCACCAGCAGCAACAGCATTGGTCAGAATTTGTTCTGCATCCCCACCTTTGACAATTGTTCCAGCAGTAGATCCAACTACAGCTCCTCCAACACCGCCACCAAGACCAAGATTTAACCCTGTTGATAGTCCAGCGCCAGCAGCGTTTCTAAGAATATCTTCAGCAGATCCACCCTGTGCAGCGGTTGTAGCAGCAGATATGGCAGCGGAACCAACAGCCGCGCTTACTTGTGCGGCAGACAATCCAACCGCAGCACCAACCGCAGCAGCAGAGCTTCCAAGAATTGCTGATCCAATAGCAGCTCCAAGACCTGGAATTGTAATGGCTGCAACTGCTAATACCGCCCCAAAAAACTGCCCAAAACCAAACCCGCCGTCAGCGTCTATAGGCGGGTACGCATATAACTCTGGGTGTGCCTCTCTATACGCTTGTTGGCGTTGGGATTCCTCTAGCGTGGTCGAACCTAAACCAGGACCTTGTGCAAGAGTTTGTTGCTCAAGAAAGTCTTCTTCCCCTGGAGCTACTACTAGTTTAGCCATTACTGACCTCCTGCCAGAGCGCCCATAGTCGCAAGCGCAGCCAAGGTCATGTAATTGACCTGCTCTGGCAACTCTTTCTCTGTGAGAATCTGGCTACCCAACAACTGCTCACGCAGGAGCGTATACAGGCTTTGATCCTGTATTGCCTCTTGTGCCATCTGACCTATAGACGCCATAGTCCTAGCATCCAACCCATACTGTTGCATGAACTGTTGGGTAGCGGCTTGTGCTTGTTGGAGTTCATCCATAACTTATCTTCTGATAGTTTTGTTGATGTAGTCAATACCAGAAAACTCTGCAAACTCTTCTAACGTACGTTTGAACCCAAGACCGTAAATACCCAGAGGTGCACGGTCGTACAGAAGACGGTGCATACGCTGGTTGCACTCACGGTCAAGCATCACCCATGCTTCTGACCTTCCAGTGTTCTTGTCTTCATTCCAATGCCGTTTCCGATCATCTTTGTAGATGTGATAGACCGGGATGTCTACTGGGTGATAGATATCCCACCCGTGTGTGAAAGCACGGACAGCTTGATTCTGTTCTTCACCGTGAAAGTAAAGCCACGGGTCATACGGAACTTCTTGAGTAACAGCCGAAGGTCCAAAAAAGAATCCACCCCCCATGTGATACCCAGGTATTGCAACCTGGGATGGAGTTGGATGCGCTTGGAAAATCATGATTGGCGTGTGAATTTGCAACTTTGCGTCTGGCAAAGGTTTCAACACTAGAGCATGACCCGGAAACTTTTGTTTTTCAATAGTCCCGTCTTCTTTCTTTTCAAACCCACAAACGTATGAACTCAAAATTGTTCTAACGTTCTTAGTAGACAGATCATCGTATTCCCGTATGAGTTTGTCATCCCAACCGGCGTCAAACCTCATGTGAGCATCTAACTGAAGAAAAAATTCTTCATCTCTGATGTAACTTTGAAGAACGTGTCTAGCCCAACACGGACCACGAGAATATTTTGGAGAGATGTTCGTGTACGTTATTTTGTGTACACGTTGCAAAACACCTTCTGTTGGAGGAGAAGGTGTGTCAGATTGATCAAGAATGGCAATGTGAAGTCTGCATGGCCTTGCAGCATTGATGACCATATCATTGACTGTATGCCACAAATCTGCGTCTTGATACGATGCAATAGAAACAAATATTTTTCGATTAAACATATGATTACAGGTTAAGGACTTTTACAATTTGTTGATGGATGCTCAAATGTACTCCTATCCAATCATAGAAGTCATCTTCTACTTGCCAATCTGCGTTGATCAACTGAAAAGGATTGTCTAGGTTCAGTTGACTTGCCAGTCTTTCATGTTCTTGGTTGTGAACAAACAACCAGTCATCTAAGTTATCAGGATCTGCATCTATGATTGGATACTGAGGTATCAAGATACCTTTGTCAGCCAACTGTTCGTAGAACAACTTGTGCTGCACACCGTTCTCAAACAACATTACTCCCAGACCGTCTACGTCTCCAAACTCAACGTAAGAAAGGTCGTCCATATTCATTATTTGTCTCTCATCTTGTTGATAATTTCAAACGCAGACTTGACCTTTTCTTCAAGCACAGCAACTCTCAAATCTAGTTTTGACAACACAATTATGAGCGTAACCAGACCCAGTAGAATAGGCCATGCTTTTAGGAAAAGTTCAGCTATTTCCATTACTTCCTGGCCATGCGATCTTCAATAATGCTGATATGCTTTTGATTGTCGTGAATCATGTCACGATTTCGTTGTATTTCTTTCTCAAGTTCTTGCCGCAATTTTTCCCGCGCAAGTTCAGCCCCAGAGTTAACGGCTTGCTTGTTGTCAGATGTAACAACAAGGGAGATCTTGGCGTTAAGCACAGTAACTTCATGCGTGAGTTTGTCCAACGCACTCATCAGGTAGACAACGCAAGTAAAAAGAATAGGAAGCACCGCAAACGCGGTCTTCTCAATAAGTTGAGACTTTGCTTCTAGTTTTTCAGTCATAGCCCTAACAACTTTTTGACAAACTCTGCTGCAACACCTGGACCAAACAACACCGCTGCAATCACTGCGTAGAGAAGATACTCAATCTTGGTCATCCTCTTGTCGCCGGAAGCCAAACTATCAGAGATTTGCTTGTATCTCTCGGCACAAATAGCTTCGTGCACGGCTAGTTTGGTCTCAATATTGTCTGACATTCAATCACCATCATTTAATCGGTAGTACATCTACTTGACTTGGATACTTAGGCCAAGTGATTTTGAACGGATCTGTTTCTGTTGTAATGTCACGCAGTGCTTGACGATAGATGGCCCATGCAGTTTTGTCGCTTGGTGCATCTGCTACCTGCGTCCAGTCGCTGTCTTTGAGCATCTGGTTGCGCTGAGTGCGAATCACCTGCCACTGCGTTGCGATGCGCTGCGCTAGGTCTTCTTCCGTCATTGGAGCCACGTCAACGGTAAAAACTTGACCGTCAATCAAATGAGGAGCAGCAGGGACCAACTTCTCCGTTGCGTGGTCGTAGGGCTTCCATACGCAAATCGGGTAGAACCCGCATTCACGGATGTACTCAAGCGTTGGTCCGGTAGAACCAAAGTTCTGGAACGGAAACCACTCTGAGCTGTCTTTGACGACAAGATTGATGTTTGCAAGTAACATTTTTAATCCTTATTGAACAGGGAATGCTGCGGTTGGCGTTGTAGTGACGGTGCGAGCCACACCTTTAGTTATCCGAATATCTTGTAGGTATCCGTTAAGTGCGCTTCCTCCGATTCGATCTGCGCCAACATATAAAATGTTGGTTTGATTGAAGTTATCCGTCACAGCGCCGCCACTTGTAGCTTCAAGAGAACCGTTTAGGTATAACTTTAGGTTTCCTGTAGCACTACCAAAACGAACAATAGCAAAATAATACCAAGTGCCGGTTGCCAATGATGTTGTTCCGGTCAAGTTAGACGCCGTATAGCTAAACTGAAGTTTGTTCAAAACAGTTACGTTTGCGGACCAACCAGTCGTTGCAGTACCTTTGCTCAAAATTCCGTAAGCAACACTGACCGAAGAAAGGTAAACCCATCCTTCAATCGTAAAGTCACCAGTACCTAGCTGAAGCTGCGTACTATCAATAGCCGTCAGCCAGTCGCCAGTGCCGTCGTATTTCATGCTTGTTGTACCCCACTGCTTTTGCGTGGTACTAGACTGAGCATCACCAACTGTAATCATGTCGTTCTGCACGGCGGCGTCGTAGATTCCTGCGTTGGTCATGTTGAGCAGGAGAGAAGTGTTTGCGGCTGCAAAACTTGTATTGACGTTGGTGGTGTTTGAGTAACTTGCTGCGCTGGTTGAGCCTGCTGTTGTTAGCGGTGCAAGCGTAGGTGGAGTGAATGCTCCGGTGTAGACGGCGGTGCCTTTGACTACTCGGAAATTGGAAATGTAACCATATGCAGAACCGGCACTTGTGCCGTCGCTCATTAACTTCAGACCAGTCCCCGTGCCGCCAAAAGAAACTCCGGTTACGCTGGCGCTTGCAACACTTACGCCGTTTACATATAAAGTCAAAGTGTTTGAAGACCTAACAAGAGCAATATGGGTCCAAGTGTTGTATATAATTGTGCCGCCATTAAGCAAAAGCCCCGGTGCATATAAATTGTATGCCGTTGCACCGGCAACGTTATTTCCTGCGTATAACTCCATCCGTACCGTAGTAGAGCCCGAGGTGTTTCCACTTATGTAAAACAGGCCGGGAAAAAGTTGTGGTTTTGAAATCAAATGACTCCAAAACTCTATAGTAAAGTCGTTAGTCCCAAAAGTTATAGGAGTTAGGTCTGTTTCTGACAAATAATCCGTACTGCCATTAAAAAGCCCACTCCCACCATACGCCGCAGGAGTATACGCAGCAGCCGGGGAGAACGGCTGGAATGCTTGGACGGTGGGGGTGCCGGCGCCAATAGTGATCGCGCTAGTTAAAGATGAACCATCGACAAAACGGTTGTATCCGCAGGATAAAAAAATTGTGCTGCCTGAAGCTGTTAGTGGAGTAGTCGGTGTGGATGAAATTGTCAGGTTTGTATTAGACAACCTAAGATTAGAAATATACCCAGCAAAACCGTTTGCCGCGCTTCTGTCCGTTCCAATACGCATTGCGTCGGTTTGGCTAAACGTGGTTGCAGATGTACCTGTTCCGTCGGACACTCCGTTGACATATAAAGTTGTTTGGTTTGAACCAGTTCCGGCGCGAACGACAGCGACGTAATACCAAGTATTTGCCGCAAGACTGGTAGCGCCAGTAATGCTTGTTGACGTATCAATAAAAACAAGTTTATCAGCAGAGCTAACTTGTAAAACCCATCCGGTTGGGGTTGACGCGCCTTTGGCAGCAATTGTGTGTGTTGCTCCCGATGCCGTACGAAACACCCATGCTTCAATAGTGAAGTTTGCAGCCCCAAACCTAAGACTCGCACTGTCCGCAACACTCAAGTAACTAGATGAAAAAAAGTTACTCCATTGACCAGCGGGCCAATACGGAGTGATTGAACCCTGCGTCGGTGTGCCGTTGCGGGTGATGGTGACAGGGCTGCTGCTGCTGTCAAGGAACCCGTTGGTGGTCGTTGTGCCTTGGTTGTTCTGCCCGTTGGTGCTAGTTGTCTCTAGCAACAATGGAACGTAGGCGAACGAAGCATCTTGCACAACAGCCGTTGGCGTAACGCTGTTACTAGCCGCGCTTGCCGGACCAGTGCCGATGCTGTTGGTCGCGGTAACAGTAAACGTATACGCCGTCCCGTTGGTCAGACCAGACACAGTAATGGGCGAGGACGCAGCAGACCCTGTAATACCACCGGGGCTAGATGTTGCCGTGTAGCTCGTAATAGCCGGACCGCCAGTGACAGCAGGCGCGGTAAACGCGACAGACGCCTGAGCATTGCCTGCCGTCGCAGTGCCAATCGTAGGAGCACCGGGAACCGTACCTGCAATAGTTGCGGTTGCATTAGACGTGGCATTTGCACTGCCTGCTGAGTTAGTTGCAGTGACGATAACTTTGATAGTGTTGTTATAGTCAGCGTCTACGAGTGGATAGGTCGCTGATGTTGCTCCACCAATATTACTAACTCCACGTACCCATTGATAGGCATACGTTGGCGCTGGATACCCGTTCCAACCACCAGTCGTAGATGACAGCGTTTGACCTACCGTGGTGTTGCCAGACACGACAGGCAAAGCATAGTTTGACGGAGCAATCGGAGTCAGATTTGCAGCAGCCCAAGAAAGAGTTCCTGAACCATTGGTAATTAAAAAATTACCCGTAGCTCCGTCCGTACTCGGCAATGTCCAAGTAACATTGGCCGGAATGATTGTCGGAGCATTAAATCCAACGTAGTTAGTAACACCGTTAGATAGCTTGATTATTCCGCTAGACCCTATCTGTACGTTGCCACCGTCCCAAGTAAGGTTGGCAGAACCAGCAAAAGCTCCAGCGTTGTTGAACTGGATTGTGCTGTTAGCGCCCCCAGGAGTACCACTTCCTCCCCCGCCACCACCACCAAGAGTAGAAACAGTCTTGAGAACCATGTTAGACCCCATCTCCTGGTGTGATGTATATCACAGCATTACCACTACTAGTTATACCAGCAAAGTAAGCGTTAGGGGTGAACGTCAGGATCTCGTCTGTACCTGACAGCAACGGGATAGATGACTGAGTGCTGGTTACAACTATTGCGTTTGCTACCGCACTTGCGTTAGCCTGCCCGTACCCCATAAACACCGTTACGTTACCGCTGTTGATGATGCGGTACTGGTTACCACCAAGAGTGGTAGACGCAGCTTGCACGGAAGTTGTGGGAGAACTAGCGGTAGCCGTAAAGGTTATCGTGTTCCCCATAGGGGTAAAGGCTTGAATTCCCATTTTTAATTAGCCCAAGGAAGTTTTGGTGAAACAACAGGAGGGTTTGCCTGGTTGTCAATCTGCGCTTGCACAGCGGCCTCGGCAGAGTCTTTGTCTACACCAGATGCCCAGATCCAGCCAAGTACATCTTGCTGAGTAAGATCGGCAAACTCAGTAAATGAGTCCGTTGGCGCAGGAACCGATGTCGTTGAATAGACCGTGCCGGTATAAGCTCCGTCTACACCCGTACAGCGCCAATGAATGTTGAACACTACATTGGTCTTATCATCAGACTGCGGGTGGCAGTTAAGCTGAGAGATTTCCCAGTTAAAAGTAGTCATTCTTTATTCCTTAAACTGAAGTGATGGTCTGCCAAGCAGAACCGCTGTAAACACATAATTTTGCTAGAGTCGTATCAAACACCATCAAACCAGCAGCAGGACTAGCAATCGCATTCTTTTGCGTTGTAGTCATGTTGGGCATCCGCACGCCTTTAGTAGTGCTTTGCGCGTCTAGAATCGCTGATGCGTTTGGCGAACTCGTCCCAATACCAAGATTCCCACTCGCATCCAGCGTCATCGCCTGTGTGAAGGTGATTGCATTACCTGCTGTGCCTACGGGTGCGTTGAACCATTGGTGTTCGCCACTAATTTGCAAATATTGTGAAGCGGCAGCGCTCCCTCTATATATGTAATTAGTTCCATTAAAGAACGCATTACAATACAATGCTGATTGAACATTAGTACCAGAACTAAAACCCGCTAAAGAATACCCAACACCTTGGAAAACTGAAGAAAAAGTTCCCCAAGCACTCGGCGTGACCCCCAGACCGAGGTTGCCGGAGGAGTTGAGGCGCATCTTTTCTGATGCACCTGCCGTATCAAACCGAATATATCCCGCCGGAGCATAATTGCGTATAAGCAAACTTTGATCAGCAAAAGATTGCTGAATAATACTACCAGCCGCAGCGCCAGTGCCGGAAACAGAATCCGTTATTTGGATTGTTGAACCAGTTGCGGCTTCATAAACAACTAGTTTTCTTGCAGGCGAACTCGTCCCAATACCAAGGTTCGTCCCATCAAATACAAGGTTTGCAGATGCTCCCAACGCACCCGAGTTGTTGTACTGAACCTGTGTGTTAGAACCTGCTGCTGCGTTATTTACAACAGCGTTGCTAACCCACGCACCGCCGATGCTGGTGAGAACATTTCCTGTTGTCCCTGGTGCTACAGAAGTTACAGCACTAGTGCCGTTCCCTATCAACACATTGTTGACAGTCAAATTTGCACTACCCGTTCCCCCAGAAGACACGGCAAGAGGGCTTGTCAAACTGATGTTTGATGCCGTACCGCTTGATATGGTGACGTTGGCAAGTGTGAGGTTGTTAAGCGTAGTGACTGTGTTGCCCAGCAAGACAGACGTATTGCCGATGGTGATCGGCGTGTTGAAATTGCTGTCTAGCTTTGCGAGAGCGATGTTCCCGCTTAGATTGGCAAATGCGTATGGGACAGTCATTAGAACCTCACCCTCAATTCGTGTTCAAACTCGAAAGTATTTACTGTATATCCGGCACTGTTACTGTTGATGGTCAGGCCGAGATACTTGCCGTATTGCTGGGCATCTGACTTGTACAGAGCATATCCGTAAGACGTTTCCCAGCCAACAGTCTGCAAACTATTGTTTTGCCAAGTGACCGGGACTTGATAATTGTTGAGCCAAACGACGGAATTGTCTATGGTGTAAGCACCAGTAGATCCAGTTCCTTGTTCGTTGTCCACGCTAATGAGGAGCGTAGATGCTGCTTGCAACTGTGCCTCTATCCCAAACTTCAATGCCTGCTTGGTTCGTATGGGATCACCCATAGGCATCAGAGCAGTCTGGATTGTAGTTGCTATCCCAACTGTGGAATTAGCATAGAGACGGTAGAGGCTTGAGCCTGCGGTCCCATAAAGGCGAATGACCCCCGCTGTAGGGACGGAAGTGATGTAGTCCAACGCTCCTTGGGAGGTTAGAAACCACTTCTTCTCGAAAAACACGGCCTGAACCTTTCTCGCTCCACTTGCCGGGTCGTTGTAGGTGAAGGAGAATGCCGCGCATAGTATGTTGTTCAGTAAGACCTGACCACCGCTGATGGGTTGAGCAAAGTCTATGAGTTGGAATATTCCGTCAAGAGGGTCTGACAACTTGCTGGTAGTAGAACCGACCAAGGAGTAGATCCCATAGTCGTTCATGAACAGCACAGACCGGAAGAACGGATAGATAGCGTAGATACGCTTGGTTCCTACGCTGGCAGAGACGTTGGTATTTGTGAATAACGTCTGACCGTTGGTGTCAACGCGAACGTCAGAGAATACGTTTATGCTTGTCTCGCCAAAGATGTACAAGAAATTGTTGGCTGAGAGAAGCGCACGGATGTTGCCGTGCAGCGTAGAGTCTGAAATGGTCAGTGAACCAGCAGATACGCTTGTGAAATCACTGTAAGAGTCTGCGGCAGAGTAGTAGACGGTACGTCCAGAAGCCACCCAGGTTCTGCCAGAGAATGTGGCTACAGAAACTACTTGATCTGTGTTTACAACCGCTGTGACATTGGCAGCAGTGCTAAACCCACCACCGGAAAGAGTTACATTCGCAGTTGTGTACCCGGCGCCTGGGTTAGTCATCACAATCTGCGAGACCGTGTTACCCAGAACAATGGCTGTAGCAGTAGCTGGAGTGGTGTTAGCACCGTTGATAGCTACCGTTGGGGCTGACGTATAGCCAGAACCACCGTTGTTGAGCAGGATGCTGACTGTTCCAGTTCTGAACGTGACGATCTGGGCTATGGCATTAGCTCCAGACCCTCCACCACCTGAGAAAGTGATGGTTGGAGATGACGTATATCCGCTACCTGCGTTTGTTAGGGATACGCTGCTAACACCACCAGTAGAAATAACTGCGTTGGCAGTAGCACCACCGCTTGAAAAAGTTACAGCAGGGACAGAAGTGTATCCAGACCCTGCTTCAACAACTGAAATAGCAACAACAGCTCCAGCACTGATGCTGGCAACCGCTGTAGCTTGGGTTCCACCCGTGATGTTGGGTGCGCCGATGGTTACATCAGGTACAGCCGTGTATCCAGAGCCTCCAGAAGTCACATAAACTGACCTGATACCACCAGATCCGGTGACAATTGTTGCAGTCGCTACTGCCTGCACCCCGTTAGCATCGTTTGGTGCGCTGATCACCACGTTTGGCGCAGCCGTATAGCCAGAGCCTGGGTTTGATACGGCAATCAGGCCAACTGAGCCTATAGAGACTACGTTAGCTCCGTTCCAGCTCGACAACCCCTTGTCTGTATCGGCAATGATCAGTCTTTCGTTCTTCCACTGGGCAGCACTGACGTTTGCATTGCTGAACGTGCCTGCAACTGCTACGTTGCTAGTCACATTGCTAGTCAGATTGAACGCTTGAGCCGTACCATTTGCTTGGAAACTTACTATGTAGTCAGAAACATTGATATTTGTAGACGTTAGAAAAGAAGTTGTGTTGGAAAATACAACAACATTGCCTGTGCTGTTTCTAACTGCTTCTTGAGCGGGAACAATCTTAATGTTGGAGTCGCCAATAGGCATGGCGTTTTCCAACCACGAGAATTCATCGTCCTTAATGGCTGTTCGGTTGGCTTTGGTGTTGATCCCCCCGAACGTCTTCAGAACAGTGTATCTTTTTTGCTGTTCTTGGGATGCCATGTTAGTAAGGACTGCTATATGGGTCCGGAATCCTGCGCGTGAAGACCGAATTCAACACGCTCTGCACTTGACGGTTGTATTGCTGTAGGAAAATCTCAGATTCTCCGTAGCTTTGTTCTTTGTACTTTGCCTTGTAGGCCGCGTAGAACGCCACAGGAACGGTGTACGGATCATTGATGGCGTCATTGACCGTAGGATTGGTCAAAACCAGCGGAGAAGGCAGGATAACCGTATCCACTTCCATGCTATAGGACTGGTCAGGGATAGGAGAGATGTAAATTTGCGATTGACCATACGTTGAGAAGCACACGGGCCGTCCAACGTAGTTCTGCCAATAACGCAACTGGGCGTTGAAGTTCGTCCAGGGAAGGTAACGCAGAGGAATCCTAGAATTCCCCCAGTAGATCGTCAGGTTGAGTACATCCAAAGTCTGCGAACCATTAGGTAACGACGAAAACGGGATGACTTCTGCATTCTGAACGTACAGCAAACTGGCTGTGCCGTTGGTAAAAGCCGTTGACGGGGGGAAATTAGTCCCGGACGCGGGGTACGGAGGGGATGTAGTCCCCAGCGTTCCACCTACTGTGACTTGGTAGATAAATATATTTGAAAATATGTACTGTCCTGAGGTGACAACAAGTCCAGCAGACCAGATAATTGCGGCTGTGCCGTCTGGTGCGAGTGGTGTAGCAGAAATTTGCAGGGTACGCAGGCAACCAGTGTCTCGTACTACCCTTTCACGCCCATCATTGACGTAATCCGTAATCTCATCGTTAGACCAGAAGTTCCCATTGGCATCGTGTAGAAGCCTGCGAACGTCTGTGATATACGAATTTAGGGTTGCCATAGTTGCCTATTGTAACCCTCAGGAGACTTTTCCCCCTACCCCTACTTTTTTGACGGGTAGGGGTACTACGCCTACCGCCGAGGGAATGCGGTCCTGCGCTGAATGTTGGCCGATGCGAAACATAGCCAACCGTTCAAGTCCGATTTCAACATCCGACGAGTGGGTTGCAAAACCCAGACGGACTGCGTATGGGAGCTTGTCACCATCCTGGTAACCAAAGATGTGCCTAGCAGCCTCGATAGGGACTGACGTAGGCACACCTTTTTTAAACTTGTAGTCAACACCGGCATGACGATCAGCCAGATCGGTGTCGCTACAGTTGGTTACGTAGACTTCCATTAGAACGAAACCGTGTCACCGTAGATTCGAATGTCAACAATGGCCGATGCCGCGTTGGTGACATTCAAATACAATGCTGAAGTATTCGCTCCGTTAATTGCTGTGGTCAGTGCGTAGGGGCTAGCAATCGTCAGGTCTTGGAACCTGTTGACAGCAGTCAAATTTGCTAATGAGACTGTTGCAACAACCGCATTGCTAGTGTTGCCATCATTGGATGTCGTGATATTCACGTTAGCCAACGATGCACTAGCATTTGCGTTTTGCACCGTAATCCGACGAATAATTACCTCTCCAGATCCAGCTAACGTCCCACTATTTGTGAGGCCGCCGCTAAGAAACGGAATAGCCACTACCGCATTTCCAGCCGTTGCCAAAGACGCTCCGCTAACTCGTGCTATTGCATAGTTACCAAAAGAGTCTGGTAGGTTTGCTCCAACTGCATCTGCGTTCGCCATGTTTACTCCTTAACTAGTAAACGTGGAGTTTGCAGTCAAACCGCCGTTCACCGTCAAGAAGGTGATGGTGTTTGCAGTCGTGGTCGAGTTGGCAACTACGTTCACACCGTCACTGATCAGCACTCCACCAGTGTTTGCTGGGGTCAGCAAAACCAACGCGGTTCCGTTGTTAGCGTAGATCTGGCTGTTCAGTGTTGGGAACATCAGATATACGCCAGCAGGAACTACGTTACCGGCAACGGTTGCCGGAGCGATCAGAGTCTGAGTGGTGAAGTAAGCACCAGCCGTGTTGCTGTTAGCACCGGCAATCAGGATCTTGTTTAGGGCGAGAGCCATGTTTCTCTCCTTACAGGGTCAGCGAGTTGTAAGAACTAACCCGAGTCATAGACTTCGGTTTAGTGCTAACCAACTCAGCAATCATCAGCACTGCGCCGACGTAACCAATCTGCCAGTTAGGCAGAGTGGACTCAAACCCAGTAAACACAAACGAACCCTGCTCGTGGATGTACAGGTTCAGGTAGTTCGTGTTGACAAAGTAGACAACGCCTTCTGGGCAGTACGGATCTGGATAGATCGGAACACCAGCAACCATCAGTGCGCGGAACGCAGCCTGTGGCCCGTTGTTGTCACCATCAAAGGCAGAGCCTGGGGTGATGGTGTACTGCTCTTGACCAACAAAGTCTTGAGCCAACAGAGTCCAAGTACCGAATCCGCAAACACCAAAGCTAGGCACTTCTGCACCGTTCTTCACGGTTCCAGAAATGTATTGCAGGATGTTCTGACGGGTTGGGTTGACGTTACCAGCGTTGTAGACCTTCGACTTCCACCAAGTGTAGGTGTTACGGTTAATGTTGCCGTAGGTCGCCAGGTTAGTACCATCGTCAATCGCGCCTGGAAGGCCGATAAACTGCTGGGTATTCGTGTAGTTTTGGTACAGCGACGTTGCCATCGCGTCCATCATCACGTTGGTCGCATCGTTCATACGCGCTTCGATCAGCGGAATGATTGCTGCGTCCTGCTGAACCGCACCTTCCATCCCGAGGAACGGGACTGGTGTGATCATCAACTTGAGGTTGAACTCAGCGTTGTAAGCACCCTGCTGGACAGACGGTTGAGCGAACGAGCCGCTGTAGTCCGACCATTGTGCGTTTACAAACTGAGCGCCTTGAACAGGCACTGTTACGGATGACACACCGCCGCTGGCTTGCTGACTGTTAGCAATCAGTGCTGCGAGAAGAGGGGTCGAGTTATAAAGCTGTACAACCAGCTTCGGGATGAATGCCCTACGAGTGACGTAAGTTAACTCAGTGTACTGAGTTGATCCCGTTGCCGGTAGAATTCCGCCACCAATGGCCATATCAATCTCCGGTAAGGTTTACAAACCAATAGGACGATTCGGTCGCCGCAAATCTTGCAATGCGCTGACCGCTTCGTTTCTTGCTGCGGTAATTGGGTTCTTCCAATACTTATTCAAATCAAATTTCTGAATAACTTGTGGATTGTACCCGGAAGGTGTGGGTGTCGCGGCTTGCTTCATCCACTCGTGATACTCAGCGGCGGTCTCGTGATTAGTGATACCGCGCTCAAGCATGATTTTCTCAATGCCTTTGATATCATCGTCAGAACTTGCCAAGCCCTTCTGCTTCAACGAATTGCGACGCTTTTGCAGCTCTTCCACGGCATCACGCTCTCGGAGTTTGTTCTCCAGAGATTGGACTCGTGCTTCTGCTGCTGCGACCGCAGTGTTGGTGTGATCTTCAATTTCCAATTCTGGAATTGGAAGATCAGGCTTAACCTTCTTGGTCATTCGCAAAAATTCTTTGCGGGTAGAAGGATTCTCAGCAAGTTGCTGGGCCAATGCTGCGAGTTCATCGCGTGCATCGACTGATAGATTTTCAAGAGACATTGTTACCCTCGTTACAATGTGGTTTAAATAACTTTCTTGCCGTCAGCAGGCTTTTGAACAGCCATTCTGTTCTTAGAAAGATCAGATGGCTTGTCAAGACCGCCGAAACGCGAGAAGCGTGGCGTGTTTACGATCTGGCCGTTTTCCTGACGATCATCAGTTGGGCGGCGGGGAGCAGAAGCTCCGCGTGGCTTAAAGAGGTCCATTGCTTATCCTAGTCCAGGGGGTTTTGGCGCACCTGCGCCAGGGGGCGTCATTCCCGGAGGCGGGGCTGACTGAATTGCACGGGACTCAGGAGTCATGCCGCCTGCCTTAGGCAGTGTCTGCAACATTTGCAGAATCTCTGACTGCTGGAGTTCGCCGGTTTCATTTCGTTTGCCGCCCAGCAAACCACCGAGTTTGCGAGAGGCTTCCATAATTGCTTTGCCTTCATCCGACT
>Ga0209400_1001296_pt1 | contig 20229 bp, 22 predicted proteins | sample M_130807_EF_Meta_FD_187313 | JGI IMG/M metagenome (GOLD analysis project Ga0209400, IMG submission 187313) | Freshwater microbial communities from Lake Montjoie, Canada to study carbon cycling - M_130807_EF_MetaG (SPAdes) (version 2) | ecosystem: Environmental > Aquatic > Freshwater > Lake... | reverse complement strand
ACTTCTGGATCTGGACGGAAGTTGTCCCGGCGTTTAGCAGGACCCGACATTGTGGCCACTGTTAGGTGTTCAAATACTGCCACAGGAGCTTTGACATTACAACGATGAATTACAGCATAGTTTGTTTTGCACAACTCTTGATCGCCTGGCTGTGACTGATAAGCAGGAGTGCCGTTCACTGTAAACTGTGGACAATGTTGATTGATTTGCGCTAGAGCTAATATCGGAGTAAACAGTAATACAAACAATAATTTTGTCATCTTGGATAGCCTTTAAAGCCTGTTACTGGACTCTGATAATTTACTGATGCTGGCTCTAGACTGTTGGGGGTGCTTATTTGTATTTTTTTATCGGGCAGTCCTATCATTTTTAATGCTTGATCAATTATTGGTTCAACACTGGCATTAAATCCTGCAATCACAGCATCCTCGCCAAATGCTGCTTCTGAACTCCACTCAGGCATGTATGGAATTTTATCTGAGCCAATGTCACTTCTGGCTCGGGCCATGGCCACACCCAGTCTATAGATTTGATATGGGTCGCTGGATTGCACTCCTGGTAACACAAACACATGATTCATAGGATCTGCTTGCTCCGGCGGTAAGGTTTTTTCTTCAGTGATAAACTCTCGGGCTCTCATCGTGGGTATCCTTTGAACGCCACCACTGGGCTATGAGTGTGTGTCGATTCTACTTCTTGACTGCGATTATCACCTGCATTGAGATCGTGCGTTTCACTGCCGGTGGCTTGTAAAGCCTGTTTCAGCATAGCTGCTTCTTCATCGGTATAAGGGTGTGCTGTGTTGTAACGTCCGGACCAGGATTCTGTGTCTAGATTTAATGGAGAACCAGTGCCGTCAGCACAGGCCACAGCCATCATAACACGATTTAATTCATAGGTGCGATCATACCCGCCATGATCGCGAAACTTGGTAAGTCCACGAGTTCCAGCCTGGCGGCGGTTACCAATCTTGCCAACTTGTTTCTCAATGAGAAACTCAGAAGCTCGCATGATTATGCACCTGCAGAGTTGAATACGCTGTATTGTGCTGAACTTTGTGTGCCTAATGCTCTTACAGTAAAGGTGGTTCCAACCATGATAAGATAGTTACCTGCACCAACATAGATTTCTTGTGTTGTGCCAGTAGGAACGCTGACCACATTGGCATACAAGTTACCCACGGCGTTGGCTGTGCCCAGTGCAGTGATATTGACCTGATAGGTAACATCATTGCTAATGGCATTGATTTCTGCTTTGTCTGTGGTCCAGGCTACATTGCCTGCGGTGTTGATTACTTGAACGGCCATTTTGATTAACCTTTATAATTTTTCCAGGTCTTGAACAAACTACGCTCAAGTGCCACTGACTCTTCCATACTGGCTTGACGACGTAACTGGCTGGCCAATACTGGCACGGTTGATTGACCGGTACTCTTAGGACCATTCAATCCACCCGAGTAAGTGCGTAAGTTAGGATCTGCATCTAATGTTTCTGTGTTGGTTGGCCAGTCTGGTGCGTTTTCATCTACCATTTGATCGCAACCACATGGGCTACCACCACATGTTGGGCAGGCAGAAGGAATTTGACTCTCAAGTCCAGCCAACTTCAACAACATCATCAACTTGGCTGCTTCTTCACCGTCGGCAGTGATAGTAATTGCAGGCGCCATTTCACCGTCACCACATTCTTGCATCTTGGATTCAATGGAAATACTTTCAGTGATCATCTTTTCAATTGAATTGTTGAGGCTTTCGTAAACACCTTTGCCAAACTGCATGCCTTTGCTGGGCTTGCCGCTTGGAGTTGCAGTGGCTACTGATCCTGACACTGTTGTTTCATCAACTTTTTCTTCTTTGGCTTTTTTGGCCTTGCCGCCTTGCTCGTCTTTGCCCAAGCGTCCAGCAACCACATCACCCTGTGTGACTTTGTCGTAGGGCTTGGCATTGTTGGCCAAGTTGCCATCGTTGGCTTCGTCGGTCTTTTTGACTTTCTTAGGCAACTTACTGATGTCTTTGCCCTTGTCTGCTTGGTTGAATTCTTTGGCTACTTTGGTAGCTACTCCAACTTTTTTAGCAAACTTAGGATTATGTGCAGCTCCGGCCATCATACGTGCCTGTGATTGACTGACTGATTTTTCTTTTAGTTGATCCATACTGCCTGCTGTATCGTTGCTTTGCTGCAACTTGTATCGGAGCAGTTTGATCAGATCCGCTTGAGCTTTCATTCCGTCTGGATCCTTGATGAATGCTTTGAGCATCATGGCCAGGCGATATGCTTGTTGAATTTCACTGCCAGAGAAGTTGGCATTTTCAGGAATAACAGTGATACCTTCGCGGCCCATGTGCTGTTCAGCATCACGCTCGTGTGTGCTAAGGATGTAATCAGTAACACTGCTCATCATGCCTTTGATCTGTCCGACTTTTTCTTGCACCCATTCTGGCAAGTTCTCATTGCCGCGCAAGGCATTTTCAAGTTCTCTAGCGTTACGCATAATAGTATGCAATGAGTCTTTGGTCATTCCGGCCTCGTCATCATACTCGGCTCTGTCCATTCCTTCACTGCTCATGTTGCTGGGGCGAGTCATCATAACACCATCACTGTCAAGATCTTCTTTGGTCTTGGTTGGACGGCCGCTTTTGTATTTGTAACTCTTGGCTGTAACCCGTTCTGGTCGTTTTTCTTTTGCAGGACGTCCTTTTTTCTTAGGACCGTCTGATACGGCAGATTTTTTCTTGTTCTTCAAGTTGCCGTGTTCATCATAGTCATCGTCATTGCCAGTATCATCACGGTCACTGCGATAGCCATACTTTTTGTGCTTGTTGCGTTCGCTTTCGCTGTCGGTATTACTACCCTTCATTGATCCTTGTGCGCCTTTGAGTAATCGCATATCTAATTCTTTCAGTGGCAACTCTTTGCCACCCACACGAATCTTTTCACCTTTTTGGATGCCATCTCGTTTGGCATCAACTACAGCTTTGCTAAATGCATTGCCTTCATCAGTCATACCCTGACTCTCATCATACTTGTCATAGCGATTGCGAATATTGCTCATGGTCTTGTCACTGGCATGCTCACGGCCAGCTTTTTGTAGTGCCTTCATACCCGCATCGCCATATTTCTTTTTGCCAATGGCTGCTTGAAACGCTGATTCTTCCATGCTATCACATTCGCATGGTGAGCAATCACAGGCCGGGCACATGCCTTCTTCAGTCATGCCAGGACGATTATTCATCTTGACACGATTAGATAAATGTGTCATTATATCTTTACGTTGTGTAGCCGGTGACATTTGATCCGGCGTTTGTGCATCACGCTTTGCGGCCGCTGATTGAATTGTTGCAGGGCTTAGTTCTTCTAACTTGCCTGCTTTGGCCATCTTGGCCTTGACAGCACCTGCCACACGCTCACCAGCGGCTTTGCTACCATACTCTTTGCCGGCTTTCTTGGCCAGGGCCGCAAAACCTGTAGTGGCGTTGTTGTGTTTGCCCATGTCACGCTCGTTTAGTGCTTGAGCCAACTTGCTCTTTGGAGCAACAGCTTTGGCATCTTCGCTGATCTGTTTAGCGTCTTGTTTGTCAGCCAATTGGGCCAGTCTTTTGTTTAGGTCGTAAAAAAATGTCATTCTGTTATCCTCTTGGGTTGGCACCAGTGGCTGGACGTGGTGGGCGTTTTATGTTGGTCATTGGACTTGTATTGTCCATTGGTAAATCATTTGTTGTTTTTGCAGGTGGTGTCTTACCACCAGCTACAGTGAAATCACTACGGTATGCGTTTTTTAATACCGCATGTTTGTTGTATGGAGCACTGTAATCTTTAATCAAGGCTTTTTGTTCTGCATCGGGTGCAGGATAATCTGTATCCGTTAACAAATTTTTATTTTCAGTTTCAACCTTAGCACGCTCACTATCCATACCTTCTTCGTGTGGTGTAGTCAACATGATAATTCTATTTGGATCTAAGAATAGCAGTTGAGCAATTTCTTTGATTTGTGGCTCAATTGCTGGATAGCGGAATTCTACGTCCATGCTGGTCACGCTGTCGTTGCTGTGCTTGGGGAAGTCAGCCGGTTTAAGCTGTACCGGAGTGGTCCGTGGCTTGCTGATTGTTACTACATCAAACTGTTTGAGTCGTTCTTCCAACTGTTTGATAAAATCAGGTGCAACATCGCCTACAATTTTGATCCTATAATTGTAAGTTCTTTCGCTTTCTGCGAGGTATTGTTGAAAATTTTTCATCTTAGTATCCCTATATGATATTTATGCTTTGTTATTGTTTTGTGCGCCGGAGGCTATCAAACGTTCCAGCAAATCGTTACGACTCAGCACTTGTCCATGCGCTGTTTCCATTGCTTCTTCTGGTGCATTACGGCGTTGGTCTTGGTCCATTTTTAATTTTTTCAACTGCAAATCGACCATTTTTAATTTTTTGTTCAGCTTGGCGGTTTTGGCTGTGAGTGCATGACCCAACATACTACTGGCTACAGCAAAGATTTCACCTGAGTAGCGGCTGTCCACATTGAAGCCCAGATCCATTAGATTGTCAAATGTTTCTTGTGCTTTTGAAGCCAAGTCGTCTAGCTCTTGATCTCCAGTTTCCAAGTCGCGCACTGTGGGCAGGGCCGCATCTATTTTGTCTATAGTGGCGTCAATCTCGGCTAGTTGGGTTCGGGTTTGCTCAACAGTAGGAGTTGCTTCGGGCTGTTCCGAAGGCGGAAAATCAAAGAGCTCTTCTAATTTGCGTGTCATACCATATTTACCGCCAGACTATTACGGTATTATTTCTTGCCGCCTTGATGGTAAATCATGTCTTCGTTGATAACCCTGAATGTAAGCCCGTTGCGTTTGGCCCATTTGGTGGCGGCATCCCACTTGGCATAGTTCAGTGCCACAATAGCACGATCTCGGTCTGACGCCCGGCTTTCAAGTAGGCTTTGCTTTTTGGGTTTGATTTCAATCAGTTCAGCAATGGTAGTATTGTTGCGTCCACGATAGGTCACTAAAAAATCTGGAATATAAATGCTCTGCTTGCCAGTGAGTGGATTACGATACGGTATGCGAATGCTTTCGCTGGCCCATTGTAGCACATTGTCGTTTGAATCCAGAAACATCATAAAAGTAAGTTCCCACCCAGATCTATATTTGGGAGTACCTTTGCCCACATACTTGGCAACATTTTTTACTGTGTATGGACCTTGACGAAAGTTGGGCATGATCAAGCCCTGATATTTCTTGCCGTATAAAAGTTAGGCGTAGAAGGTGCTAAGACACCCAACAAGGTAGCAGGACTGCGTATGGTATTGAGATAATAGGCCATTAAGATGGTTACTTCAGGCTCACTGGATCCGCCTTGCTGAAATGTTTGTAATAGATCCAACACATTGGTATTGCTAAACTCTGCTACTCTAAACAAACTGCTGGTCATATTTTGTGCGGCAGTATCAGTAAGGAACACGCTTTTAAAATAGCTCAACACCGCATCAAACTCAGCAGCGGGTATATTGGTATCATAATTGTAAAATTGGTCAAAGATTCTAACAGTTTGATCAATTGAATAGTTGGTACTATTGACTGTGGTCACGATTACGTTCCTCCAGACAGGCTAGGATTAAAATTAGTTGATCGAGTCGACACTGGTGGTGTAGGAAAGAATATGCCACCGCTACCATTGGTCACCGGCTGTGTAGGTATGCCCAGGGGTGAGTTTAACGGACTCGAACTTGCACCACGAATTATTCCAGGCAATGCGCCACGTATAGTGCTGTTGACTGCTTGGTTGACTTCAGCATTGACTACACTTCTGAGATTGACATTCTTAAATGTATTGTATGCAGTCAAGGCCTTTTGAGCCGCGCCAATGGGATTCATTACGCCACCGCTGGCTAGATCTTCAACAATACCAATGCCAGCATCAAGTAATCCACCTTGGCCTAGCACTGTTTGTGTGCTGCCAGGTCTGGCCAATGCACTTGGAACGGTATCATAGTAAGCAGGATCTGCAAATCCTACCACGTTGGTGTCAGGTCTGGCTTTGCCAATGGCTCCGGTGTAGTATTTGACTGTTTCATATCGCACAGTCATTTTGTGACTCATAATACCAGAGCTTTGACTGTAGTCGTAGGTGTCGTGAGTCCAATCAGTGATCATTGGATTGATTAGTATGTATTCAGCAAACTTGTGTTGATTCATTCCATAAATGCGGATATCTCTAAAGAAAGGAGGTTTGGTATTGCCGGCTCCACTGAGTGGAACTCCGCTGCTGTAACTCTCGCCAATGTAGCCCCAGTCGTTGACCACTTGACTTGGATTATAAATATCTCTGGCATTGTAATTAAACCCGGCAGGTGTGCCAATTACAGCGGCCATTTGACCATTTTGATTAGTTACGTTGTCATATGCTTGGCTAGGATCTTTGTAGTAGTATTGAAAATAATTATACCACATGTTGCGAATCAAATCGCTGCCGTCGTCATGAAATTCAAATACGCAAGGCTGGTATTCAATTTTTGTTTGTGCTAGTCGTTTGCGATTATACTGATTGAGTGTGTCAACACTCATTTGATAACTGGGCAATTGTGCTGTTTTGACCATAAGGCCAATTGTTGCTGTATCAGCATTAGGAAAAGCATTCTGCAGGGCAGGAACTGCCCGGTTTATAGTAAAGTAAACATGAAATAAAAACTTCTGGCGAGGAGTATTTTCATAACCGTTTTGTAGGAATGTCTTGGAAGCATGAGAATAATCTTTTAATCCATTAAACCCAACGAATCCCTGAAGGAAATCCTGACCCCAGGCCATAATCTTTTAGAGGCCTACGCCAGATGCCACGTCACCTACTGTGCGTCCAATCAATGTGCCAACACCTTGTCCGGCTACTTGGTTTGCATTATCAAAAGTAATGTTCATTGTAATAGTGGCCGCTTCACTGGTTCCGTAGTTCAAGTCATTGTAGTTGACTGACTTGAGATAACAACCATACAGTTCCCAAGTTTCTAATGCCACAGGAGCAGCTGTTCCGTTGCCGCCGTCTAACACTTCAAACACTGTTAAGAACTTGTAGTCAATGCCTGAAGCAGCTGACGCCATTTCCATAAAGTCCAATTGTTTCTGCAATTGCTCGCCAACTAGTCTAGATACAGCACCGCTGGCATCATCACGTATGTTGCAGACAGCATCTGCCCATGTGTATTTTCCAGCCAACTTAACCGTGCTGTTGTATATAGGAAGTGCAATTTCTGCAAACTCAACGCTAGGTCTAGTGAAATCCATGACCTGTTTGGTCAATTCAGTAACTGGTTGACTTACTCCAAAATTCTGAAAAGTAACGCGAAAGCGATACTTGAGTTTTGGCATTAACAAGCCTTGACTTGGGGTGCTTTGGTTACTGGCCAAAGGCACAGTCATTCTACTTAACGATGAAACAGCCATGGTATTATCTCCTATATACTTTATTTATGGTCGTATTGGCCATGATGTTAACCGGCAGTAGCCACTGTGCTAACGCTGGAAGCAATTGATCCAGTGTTCTGAATACGCAACGGAATGTAGATAAATTCAACCGATTTAACTGGTTCGATCGCAATATCAACATACAATTCGTTGGCATCAATTGTGGCCGGTGAGTTGTTACTTAAATCACAAACCACCAAGTAATCATAGATACCACGTTTTGCTACCAAATCAAGCATTAAACTAGTGCATGAGTTAGTGATTTGATTGCGTGTAATTTGATCGTTGGGCTCAAACAAGTATTGATTACCAATTTCTTGTAGGCGTCCACGTATAAATGCAACCAAACGTGCCACGTTGATACGGTCCAACGCACTGGAAATGTTGGTAGCTGTCTTGTTACCAAAGTTGGTGATACCAATGCCCGGAATAAATGTAATTGGATTGATATCCAATTGATACAACACATCTCTCAAAGTTTGACTTACACCAATAGTTATGAATTCACCAGTTTGACCATTTACGTAACCAAGCAGTGCGGCATTATCAATAACACCACGCAGTGTTCCTGCTGGTGCCAACCAAGGGTATGCAATTTCATCACTACGAATAATTGTACGAATCATCATGTGGCTCGGTGGTTGAACCACTGGGCTACCTGACAAGTCAGTAGTCTGGCAACTTGGGTAGAATATACCCAAATACGAATCAAACGATCCTTGTCCATCGGATGTAGCCAATCCAGCACCGTCATTGTTACTATGCCATGCTGCAAGTGAAGTGCTGTCTGGTCCTAAACGCAATGGAGTATCGCCAATTACAAATGCTGTGTTCTTACGATCATTATTGAGTTCGACCATGTTGGTCATTAATTCAGGATACTGTGGGCAAGCAATCAAGTTATACTGACGCTGTTCCTCACGGGCTTGAACGCTGGTATCAATACCACTCTTGAGGGCAGCAACAATAATAGCACGTTGTGCCAACCGACCCATGTATGGAGAACCGTCATTTCTGTTGCCACTGGCAGTGACCCAGGTATTAACTGTACCGTTTTCAGCAGTCAATGCAGACCAATATGTAGCGTTGGTCGGAGGAACGTTTGCCGTAGGAGGTGTATCCAAGCAAACATAAATTACACCATTGTAGTTAACAAAGTCGTTATACGCATAAGATGTAGTGCTGTCATATATAGGAACATCAAAATCAGTTGTGTTAAAATAATTACCTTGGAATTCTTTTACGTTAAATCCGCTTCTACGTGTGTTCCACAACAGTGTTCCTTGTGGATATAATGTAGGCTCAGGAGCATCCAAGTCCAAGTAGTTACTGGTTAACAAGCTGGTGATTGACGGCAGTGTACCGGTTACCGGGTTGGCCTGACCATTTGGAGACCAACGAGCATCTGCAAACACAATACCATTTTGTGTTGTTTGATCTGTGTTGTCAATGGTTACCCACTGATCAATACCATCTATATTACTCCAACGATTGATTAATGGATAATTTTCTAAATCACTGGTATCAATCCACAAATCACCGTATTCCAATGCGCTTGCAGCCGAATTGGTTTGTGTTGTAGGTGCTGTGGTACTGAATATAGGACCTGTAGCATTTGTGTTTAACAAATTATCACCGCGAACATCGTTGGTTACATTTTGATAACCCATCCAGGCACCGTTGTTTTGGATCATGATGTCAGCTTGTGTAGTGGCTGAGTAATACCAATAAGTTCCATTGTCTGGATCTTGATCTGGCCCAGTGGTGCTGGCTGTGTAAGTGAATGTTGGCGCAGTTACCCAGTAACTTAAAATCAAGTCAGTGCCTTCACCAGCACGACAGAATTCAGTGTCGGTATCAAATCCAGCATCTGCAAGCGGAGTTCCAGTGGCATCTGTTAAAACAATTGTACCACCGGCACTGTGAGTAAACACAATAGCGCCAGCACTATTAACAGATGCACTTACATAAGATGCAAATGTTGAAGAGCCAACTGCGGCACTGACTGCTGTTAAGAACGCAGATACTGTTGATGCACCTATTGTCGCTAATACTGGTGTTCCAATAGTGGCCTGGCCTGGGATTGTAGCAGAAATATAAAATGCATCTGCACTGGTAACCACCGGTGTATCTGTAGATCCTGTTACAACAGTTGCTCCAGCAGCATATCTTTCAAAAATCTGGAGACTCAATATAGCTGGGTCAAGAAATTCAGGATTGGTTGTAGCCACGGTGGTTCCGGCCACAATATTTTTACCGCCACCTGATGGATCTAATGTGTAAGTGGCTTCAGACAAACTTGAATATATGTTACATGCCTGTTGAACATAAGTGCCCAACAATGTGCTGTATTTTTTAAGTGATAAATTAGCACCAAGATTTACACTGTTGGTGCGTTGCCATACAGAACCAGTGGGTTCTGGTTGAGTGTCTGTAGTTCTCCAACGTGGTGCTGAATAATTAGGAGCAGCCAAGAATGCAGGTGGGTAATACACTCCTGCACTAATACCAACATCACTCAATGCGGTTCCGCTTGCACCAGGCAGGACTGAAACCACGCCAGGTTGTGAAATTGTTCCACCACTGCTGTATGCATTGGCATAGGTACTGGCAAATGACACTGTAGAGTTGCCGCAGGCTGTTACTGTATATGTTCCGTTGTAGCCGCTAGGAACAACGTTGGCAACCACAATTGACGACCCAACTGCATATGGTGCCTGTGACAAAGTGGCAAATGTCAATGTGGCCACTGTTCCGTTTCCTGTAGCATTGCCCACAGAAGGACGAGCACCCAGTGTAGTGCTGTCAGCATAAATTTGTAACTTGCTGTCAACAAATGCAGAATAAACACCAGTGATGTTGGCACTGTTGATAGCGTCGCTGAGTCCTTCAAGTGTGTTGTTAGGACTAACCGGAACTGCAACAGAAGTGGCATTGATATAAACAATGTTATTGGCAGTTAGTGTTGTTACCGAATTGGTTCCTTGCACTGTGGGCCAAGCTGTTTTCCAGTCATCACTGCCTACTTCTACCCAGGTATTATAAGCATCAGACAACGCAGTCGAAGAAGTTTGACTTGTTGTGGGGCCACCGCGTTTGTAGTAACCTGGCGTATTGATGTTGATTGCTGTGATAGCATAGTCGCCAATTGATCCAATACTTGCCAATGGCTGAGTTGTATTAGCAACCAGCTGTGTGCTGTCAACAATCACTGTTGGAATTTGGTTAGTAAATGCCGCTGTGGTTTGATTCCATTGAGATATTCCCCATAGGCTGTTGGTTGTATCTAACCAATAAGTTCCGTTAGGAGGAGTACCAGTTGGGCGAACTAGACTAGCTGTTAATGCAGACAAGTCCACATCAACACGTTGGATGTATGCACGATTGGTAATGCCTAATGCGCTGTAAGCAGCCAATAGGCCATATTCGTTGAGCTCGTACCCGTTGATCGGCGTGCCAGCTGTGGTTTTATAAAAGAACGGAACACCATATGTTGCAGATAGATCACGTTGGCTAGTGATTAAATACACTCTGTTGGCATTAGCAGCCAGTGTGCCTGCAGCAACACCTACACCTGTGCCAGATACTTTGTTCTGTGCAGTGGCAAGTAAAATATAAGGAACCGAGTTGACAGCGGCTGGTATATATTGACTTTGGTCAACAACTGTAACTTCAACGCCTGGGGATAAAAGTGCCATAGTGAAAATCCTTTTTTCTAGTTGTTAATATTTATATCAAAAGGCAAAAACAAGAGGTAATCAAGGCCTTTGGCAAAGGTTTTTGTGGTAAATATACCATGATTAGACCTGTTTGCCCTGCATGCCGCCAACGACCTTGTGCTATCAATTACTATCGTGACGAAGTTGCACACTATCGAAATCGGTGTGGACAATGCATTGCTAAAAGTCGTAATGTTAGGCCGCCTGAGCCTAGGTGGAAGACTGCAGGTTACAAGAAAAAACCTGCCTGTGATCGTTGCAGTTTTAGATCACGTTATGCCAGTCAACTGCTGGTGTATCATGTGGATGGTAATCAGCACAATACCAATCCACGCAATTTAAAAACCATATGTCTAAACTGCGTAGAAGAAATCAAACGGATGGACCGTCCTTGGACGCCTGGTGAGCTAGAACCAGATCTTTAATTTGACTATACAGATTGTCTAGTCCATCGGTATTGTTGTCTATTACGGCGTCAAATTTTGTACCAATCCAAGCAGTTTCACTGGCATGAACTTTGGCTCTTTCTAGCTCGCGACAGCTCAGTGCCCAAGTCATATTGCCTTTGGGTCCTCTATTGGCACTTTCCGCAGCGGCGTACCACTTGGGCTCTGGGCCACGCACAACACGAATCACGATGCCGCCGGCCCGTCGAATACTTTTAATTTCATTAGGAAAACGGCAGTCCGAAATTACCACATCATCCGTGGTTTTTCTAAGTTTATTTTCTAAACTTGCGATCCAGATATCATCGTGAAAACTTTTACGGGCAACTTCAGTGCCCCAAACTTGTAATACATATCTAGGAGTTAAGTTAGGCATTTTCAAACGTTCTGCCCACCATGTATCCACTTGCTCGCGCCAGGCTCTTGATTCTTTAGTACGTCCTTCCAACAGCTCACGGTCCCAACCAAAAACCTGTGCCACTGCATCTTTAAGAGCATGAGCAAAACTTTCTCTGCGGAATTGATGTATGTTTTGCAAGTAGTCAGCAATGGTGTCTTTCCCAGAACCAATTAGTCCACAAATTCCAATGATCATCTTATTTCCTTAATAAATTAATTCTTTGGGCATAAGCCTCATGTGCATCCGGCCCATAATGTGCCACTAGTCTTTGAAAACAATATTGATTGCAAAAATCAACCCAGGCAATATTAACAACCTGGTCCATATCAACAAGACCAGTTTTCATTATTTGATCAAGCTCGCAGTCTAACACAAATCCAAATTGATAAGGTATATTTTGATTTTTTAAATATGTTTGTAAAGTCACTATTTGTGCAAGATTAAAATTGTTAAACCATGTATTGTCAAATTGTTTTAAAAAAATACTACGAGCAATATCAAACATTAACTCAGGATTATTATTAAGCTCGTTTTTTTCAACAGCATTGCTGCTGTTGATACAAAACCATTTGTGTTTGACACCGTGTTCTTTATGAAATGGTATTTGAAGTTCAATACGATCAAAATGAGTCCATTGAACACATACAAAATCATAGTTGTTTTCATTGAGTTCTGCTATTGTTCGACGGCAAATTGAGTCATTACTCGAAGCTGCGGCTGAAATATTAACTACATCAGTCCACTCGTTGATTAAATTTGGCCAGGTCAGCGTTCGTGCAACTTTAGGATTAATATGTAATTCAGTGCCGGCCAAATGACTACATCCATTGACCAACACTTTCATCGTATTTCCTTTACATTCAGATGTCGTAATGTGGCCTGGAGCATGTCAATTTGTCTACGGCAGTCTTCCAGTGCATGGTGACTGGTAGCGGGTTTGGGCAGGTCAGGCCATAAACTATACACAGTTCTAGCGTCGCGAACATTGTAGAACTGCCAAGGCAAACTTTTGCCATAGCTTTTGTAGGCATGTTCCAAGATGTTCATGTCATAGGTCGGACCATTGGCCCAGATAAATTTGTGTTGCCAGGCCAGTTTGTATAGACTGTCAAGTGCGGTGTCTAGATCTACTCGACCTTCTTCCATAAAAGCCTCAGACTGTGCTTCGTGTTGAGTTGCCCACCAATCTATGGTGTCTTGTTGAATAGTGCGATTTTCTTGACTTTCAAGAGTGATTCGGGCATAGTATTGACGGGCATAGTATCCTGTCCCAAACGGGTCGAAGCTCTGTGCCGCAATGGTCAAAATGGTCGCATCAGGACCAGTGCCTAAACCTTCTATGTCAATCATTAATGAACTCATGCTGTAGTATAGCACAAGTTGTAATCAAAGTCTAGTGAATATTAACCTATTACCCAGGTAAGTGGTTGGCTACCATCAACATATCTGCGAAGATCTTCGAGCAGGGCATCCATTTGGGTTTGTGCTTCGCCTTTCATTGCAGTGCCATTGAGTGTTCCACCGCCTTGTGGTCCGGCAATGGTGCCAAATTTTTCACGTGCTTCGCCAATGATCATTTTACAGGCTGCAACCATGTAGTCTCGAATCCATTGTTGTATCTGGAAATCGCTCAACAGGTTAAATTCGGGTTTTAAATTGTAAGTCCACATCAACACTGCTTCACCAGTGCCTTTGGGATCACGAATCAACTGTAATTTTTTGGTCACTGGGTTGTAGGTGTAGTTCATATAGGCACCAAACATACGCCCAGCTAGTTCCACATACTGACTGTAAAAGTCATAAGTGGCGAGGCCGCCTGCTACGTTGAAGTTCATTAGATAAACGTTCATTGACGCTTGACTAAACGGGTCAAAATTGCTGGCAAATGGGCCTGTGCTATCGCCAAATGTTCTACGAAAGATTTGACGCACAGTAATGACTTCCTGTGGCATATCATAGATATTCACATTGGTTACCAGTTCCAAAAAGCTGTAACTTTCTTCGTAGGCGTTTTGTGCCCGTTGACGGTATACACCAATGGTGCGTTGGTATGCGGCTTCATAGTGCTCAGCATCCAACTCGAGATCAACGATCTGATCGCCTATCTGTAGGCGAACATAATCAAAAAGATTCTGTTTTAGGGTGTCTAGACTTGCTTGGTTTTCTAAGGCCATGTAGGGAAGCTCCGTTCCCTGTATTTAGCAGTTTTACCATGCCCGCAGTATTACTAAGTTTTCAGTTCCGCGAGCGTTCCACGCTGTTTCTGTTGTAGAAAGTTCTTTGAAGATCTTGCGAGCAGCCGGTTTGCCTGCGGCCGTTACAAGTTTAACAGTTTCAGCCGGTTTACGCAGGGTCTTTTGCACTGTTTCTATCTTGCTAAACCCAATCACACTATTGTTCTTGACGGTAAACACCTTGGCATATTCATCAGCCACAATGTGTATCAGTTTGCGTTTTTTGGTATCATAAACCCAGGCTTCACTCTTGTCAACCAGTTGTGCGGCCGGCAAACTTTTGAGTTTGAGTTCTGCAAATTCTGCACAAATCTTAAACTTGGCCGCTTTCTTTTCCGGACTAACTGGCTTGGCCTTGCGTGGTTTGCGTTCTACTTTTTTCAGTTGAACATAACTGTTGCAATCATTGATTACAGTTTCACAAAATTTTACACAATTACGAAGTTGTATTTTTGTGAGATGGCTGTATCCTTCAACCAACTGAGGGTCCGTGCCTTCCAACACTTCGCTAAATTCGGCTAGTCTTAATTCCCAAACTTTAGCGACTGTGCTGATCATGTTGGGGCTAATATTGAGACCACGTATTAACATCAGTGGTTTAAAGTCCGCCGACATCTTAGCGCCTGCGTCAATAAAATTATCAAACATGCCTTCTAGTTCGCCACAGCATTCTGACACTTTTTCACGCAGGTGATCTTGAATTGTGAGCCGGGCTACGGCAGCGTCAGCATCAACGTCAGCCTGTGCCCGTCGGATTTCTTGTTTGGCCCGGAGCATTTCATCCAATTGCTCATTGATACTGGCCTGCTCGTAATCTTTTAATTGCAACCCAAGCAAGGTCATACGACACACCCAAGCAGGTGTAAGTCGAATTTGACTGTCGGGAATGCCACGCATTGTTCGAGCATCTTTTGTGCGCCCGTTGTGCTCTAAATAATGACACAACATATCCTTGGCATCTTTTTTACCGTAATGATAGTTGTACCAATGGAATCCATTGGCCAAGGCACTGACGCGATTTTCGTCAGCAGGTTGCGTCGGCCATTCGGGTTCGAATCCAATGTATTTGGAGTCAGCACCCTTGGGGTTTAGTCGTTTGATTTCGTTTGTTTTAGCCATACATGTATTATATGTGAAAATTACCCATTTGTCAACCGAGCAAATTAGCAAAGGTTATGTGCTGTTCTAAGTTTGTAAGTAAATTATTTGTCTTTTGCACTAATTCCTTATACCGTAATGTTTCCTTGCGTGTTCTACGGCATTCTACACTTTCCATATCTGCGGCTGTAATAGCATGGTCTATTGCCCGAACCATTTTGAGCAGATCTTTACGGGCCACCTTATTTTTGACATTGGCTATGGCTCGTTCTGCACGGTCCAAGCGTTGAAATAGTTCGTCCATGCGTGTAATTATACGAGCTTTTGAATTACAAGTCAATCTAACCCATAAATACATAACTATGCCACGCCTAAGCCTATATCGCCCAAACAGAACTGCTGACTACCGATTCTTTGATCGCACTATCAAAGAGATGTTTACTGTTGGCGGAATTGACATTTATGTTCACAAATATCTCGGACCTATAGTAGATCCAGAACAAACCAACAATCCCGGTGACGCTACCTTGCCCACTTACGATACTACAAATCCGTTGTTTATCGAAGATTTACTGTTGTTGGAAAATCGAGATCGAGCATACGATCCAGACGTGTACATCATGCGTGGTGTTTATCGTACGCAAGACGTTGATTTTGATTTGACGCAATTTGGCCTGTTCTTAAACAACGATACTTTGTTTATCACATTCCACTACAACAACATGATCGACACTTTTGGACGCAAGCTCATGGTAGGTGATGTTATTGAAGTTCCTAATTTAAAAGACTACCATCCACTGAATCGTGCAATTCCTAATGCACTGCCTAGATATTATGTGATACAGGATGGCAACTATGCCAGTGAAGGATTTAGCCAAACTTGGTTACCACACCTGTGGCGGATCAAAGCCACGCCGCTGGTTAATGCTCAAGAATACAGCCAAATCATCAACCAGCCATTTATGCCGGAAAATATCTGGGATCCTGGCAATTTTTATCCCAGTGGCGAAACAGTCAACAACGGTGGTACCTATTATGTTGCACAGCAAAACGTTCCACCTGGAACTGACATCACTGACACAGATTATTGGCAAGCAGTGACCACGCCTACCACAGTGGGCGATCAAATGAGTACCAGGCCCAAAGATCTGGAAATCAATGATGCATTACTGGTACAAGCACAGGCCGATGTTCCGCTCAGTGGTTACGATGTTACAAAATTCTATATATTGCCCACTACTGACAATGGGCAACCTGCAGGAGCCGGTCTCACTGCCGATGATACCTATCCCACAGTAGACAGCACTCAAACCGGTGAAGGTAATACTCCCAAGAGCTTTGGCTATGTCATGGGTTACCTAACTGGTGATGGACAAGCACCCAATGGCTTGCCTGTAACACCAGGAGTTAGCTTTCCACCCAATCCAGTTGCAGGCGACTATGCCCTGCGTTTAGATTACTTTCCCAATCGCTTGTTTAGATTCAGTGGCGCGAGTTGGGTTAAAATTGAAGACAATGTTCGTACTGACCTAGATTTAGCCACAGGTGCATTAACTCAACGTGCCAGCTTTGTCAACAATACATACACTGTTGCTACCACAGATCAAGGCAATATTCCAAGTCGTCAAAGTTTAAGTCAAATACTCAAACCACAAGCCGACAACGGTAGCCAAGGCGGCAATATTACACCACCAAACCCAAGACCCCCAGGACGATAAATGGCACAATTTTTTTACGATCAACAAATTCGTCGCTTCTTACTACAGTTTGCCAGAATCTTCAGTAACTTCAGTGTCGAGTATGGCCGCAACGAATCTGGCAAAAACGACACACTAATTCGTGTGCCCGTTCGGTACGGCGATGCTAGCCGTCAAGCACAGACTATTATGCAACAAAACAGTGCCAGTGACATGCCGTCAACTCCATTAATGACGTTTTATGTCACAGGACTTGATTACGATCGTCCAAGAATGCAAGAGCCCAACTTTGTAAGTAACATGCAAGTTCGCCAACGCACCTATGATGAAGCAACTGACACATACGAAACCACGCAGGGCAATGCATTTACCATTGAGCGTTTGATGCCGGTACCATACAAGTTGACCATTGCATTGGACATATGGACTTCAAACACCAATCAAAAAATGCAGATATTGGAGCAAATATTAGTGTTGTTTAACCCTGCATTAGAAATACAAAGCACCGATAATTTTATTGACTGGACCAGTCTGACTGTGTGTAATCTTGAATCAACCAAATGGAGTAATCGAACCATTCCGATTGGAACTGAAAACCCTATAGACATAGCCACACTTACCTTTAGTATACCAATTTGGTTGTCAAGTCCAGCTAAAGTCAAGAAACTGGGCGTGGTCGAACGCATTGTCATGAGTGTGTTTGATGCCAATGGCGATGCCAGCAATGCTATTCTTGACAATGACCTGTTGTTGGGCACACGTCAAGTAATTACACCATACGGGTATCAAGCCCTGCTGATTGGTGGAAGTCCAGGAACTGTTGGTCGATTACAAGCCTTGCGTGAACAACAAGTGGTTGATCAACCCAATGCCAGTTTGAATCCGGCCAGTAGTCCAGACAGCAATTTGTTATGGCACAATGTTGTTGGAGCATACGGGGTGTTGAGAGACGGCATCAGCTACATTAAATTAGAACAAGATGATGGAACCGAAGTCATTGGTCATGTCAGTTACGATCCTACCGATGATCGCTTTTTGTTGTTTACTGTAGACGCTGGGTCAACTCCCAGCAACACACTGGAACCAGTTTTGTCTGTTATTGATCCACTACGCAGTGGACCAGGTGCTGGATTGGCCTCGGCTGCCGCTGGGCAAAGATATTTGTTTACCGAAGATACTGGAACGTTTAACGAAGGTTATGCCGAAGCCTGGGCCGGAGTCAGTGGGCAACCCCTGGTTGCTCAAGCCAACGATATTGTTGAGTATGATGGCGCCAGGTGGACAATTTCTTTTGACAGCAGCTCAAGTCCAGATAATATACAGTATGTCACAAATATCACAACAGAAATACAGTATGAATGGACTGGTACAGCATGGATTAAATCATATCAAGGCCTGTATCCTGGAGGCACATGGAGTCTAGTATTATAAAAGCAGTGGGTGTTTGGTTTTATGCGGTCAATACTCGCCGCTATCTGTATCTCATGCGGAATGATTCAAAACATCCGGGGTCATGGGGATTACCTGGTGGACGTGTAGAATTTGGCGAAACTTTAATGACTGCTATTGTTAGAGAGTGTGAAGAAGAAATTGGTTCAATGCCCGACTATGTGCGTATGATGCCGTTGGAAAAGTTCACCACAACAGATGCAGGATTTGAATATCATACATTTTTTTGCATTGTAAATCAAGAATTTCGACCCATACTAAATTACGAACACATAGGCTATGCCTGGATTGATTCGGGCACATGGCCCAAACCTATGCATCCAGGCCTGTGGTCAACTGTGAATTTTGAAGCGGTGCAAAATAAGATTTTGACTATTGAATCCAGCGTTTATACATCACAGTAACTGATAAACTCAGGATAGGTCATAACCTGAGTGTTAAAACAGTCAACCCAAACATCAGGCATACGTGTGCTTTCGCCTACCAGATAAAACTTAACACCCGGATAAGCTAAAAATACTTCAGCAAGTTGTGCTTGCCAATTTAATGAATTGCCTGGTGATTCATCTGTGTAGCCTAATAAGAACACTTCTTTATGGCCATCAAACGCAGCCAGATATACTGCAAGAGTCATGTCAATCAATCTGGGTTTATGAGGAATTAAATAAAATTCTCCTGGATTACTGATACAATTACGTGCAGTGGTATACACAATGTTATCACGTTGATAACCTGTTGCTAAAATTTTATTTAAATTATCGGTGTTGGTTTCTACTGCAAAATCTAACCGCATTTGTTGAGCAACCAATCCTGTGCCGTAGGTCTGTAGTTTTTTACTGCCCAACAATCCGCCGCGGTGACGTTGTAGTCGTGTGTAATCAAACTGCCACTGATCTAAATTGCTACCAATGCAGGCCGCACGACCCGACAGGTGATGATTGTCAATGGGATTTGGAATCCATTCTCTGGCTTCTTGTTTTTTGCCGGCGCCCCATCGAGTTTCTAGTATTACAAATTCGCCAGCATAGTCTGTGCGATATCTAGACTGCATTATGACCTTCCTACTGCTACTTCTATCACTCCAGGTTCGGTTGAATTGTATTCTTGTAAGGCTTTACCAACAATGCATCCAGGTTGGTATAAATTGATATCTAGGGCTTGGGCAACACCAGGTAGACCACTGGATACTAAACGATCGCCTTTGCGTATTGTACCAATTACTGAACAGGGAACTCGTCCAACCAAGGCCACTTCAAGTAGGTGCTCGCCGGCTTGTGTGGCATTCATTAGGTAGGCTGGTTGAGTAGATATGATACCGGCCACCTGTGCGGAATGTGTTGCGGTTGCGACTGTTATCTCATGAGTGCCGCCAAACTCTACTACAGTGCCGGGAGTGTAGCCGGTATCAGCTACATACATTTCAGCCAAGTCCGCGTATTGAGCACTTGTTGCTTTGGCAAACACTGTGTTAAAATATGTTGTTGCACTGCCAATATTACCAATACCATTTCCATTGGCATTAACAATGTTGCCACCAGTGATGGTACCTGTGCCAGCTGACAAGTTGCCACCTGTAATGTTGCCAGTTGCGCTGTAACTTGCGGCGGTACTTGTACCAGTAATAACCATTGCTCCACCGGTGCTAATGTTGCCACCAGTGATGTTGCCGCTGACACTTACGGCTCCACTTATGTTGGCACCGTTGCTTACTGCCCAAGTATTGCTGGTGCTGTTGTAGGTA
>Ga0209400_1001294_pt1 | contig 20250 bp, 14 predicted proteins | sample M_130807_EF_Meta_FD_187313 | JGI IMG/M metagenome (GOLD analysis project Ga0209400, IMG submission 187313) | Freshwater microbial communities from Lake Montjoie, Canada to study carbon cycling - M_130807_EF_MetaG (SPAdes) (version 2) | ecosystem: Environmental > Aquatic > Freshwater > Lake... | reverse complement strand
TGATGCGGATGACGTCAACCCGAACACTGACTTCAACGTACCGGGAAGCCTCTCGTACAACGCCGATAACGCTATCGACTACATCATCAACTCCGTGGAGGACCCGACAGCCTAGTCGGACCTCCAAGGTGGTGCGTCCGTGGGATTCCTCATGGGCGCACCACCGTTCACTTTATAGACAGGATGTAGCATGACCGCATTGTGGGTTCAGCCAAGTGAACTTGGCGACATGTCCAACTCTGAGTATGCCGAAGAGGCATGCCGAGTTGCGTCGTACCTGTTGTGGGCGATGTCTGGTCGTAAGTTCTTTGGGACTGGGACGACCACTGAACGCTACATCCGAAACACTATTGGAACGCTTCCAGGCCTTTCGACTAAGACCAACATTGCCACGCTGTACAAGGGCGAGGTTCGAAATGTCATGCTTTACGCACAGGAGTGGACGTCGCCTGAGGCGCGTATTCGACTCCGTGCCCGCCCTGTGACGGAAATTCACACTGTTCGTCTCGACAACGGAACCGTTATTTCTCCCAGTGACTATGTCCTTGTTGACAACTCTACGATTCAGTTCTACAACGCAACGCTGTGGAACCCTTACAACGTAGAAATTACATACTCGTACGGAACTCCCCCGCCCGTTGCTGGTCGTATGGCTGCTCGGACGTTGGCTCGCGAGTTCGCGAAACTGTGGGCTGGCGATGAGGATTGTGCTCTGCCCCGCCGCGTGACGTCAATCTCTCGTCAGGGAGTTTCGTACACTCTTTTGGATTCTCAAGACTTCATCGATGACATCAAAACTGGTGTTTACGAGGTCGATTTGTTCCTCAAGACTGCCAACCCCGCAAAGGCCTCTCAGCGGTCACGAGTCTTCTCTGTGGACGTTCCGAGGGCTCGTCGGTACAATCCGAAGGCCTTAAAATTAGCCGTGACAGCACGCGACCTCGAGATTCCTGCGGGTGGTTCTGACTCTGTCACACTCTCCCTTGCAAGCGTCAGTGGTCAATTTTTGCTCTCTCAGGCGGGTTGGACCCTGAGCGTCACTGTCTATAACTGGAGTGAAACTGTTTCAGCGAATATCCCCTCTTCTCAGGTAGTTCTCAATACTGGCGCTCAAACAATTGGGGTGACTGTCACCTACGCAGATGCCTATAACGTCCTGCGTGCAGTAGACCCCGGCGTATGGGACTTGTATGCAGAGAAGAACGGTACACTAGTAGCATTGGCTTCTGGAAACCTCCAGATTTCACTTTCATAAGTTAGGAAAAAACAAATGGCTATGACAAACTTCACCGCTGGTGACATGCCCAACGCAAAGCCCGCCACTCCTATTGCACCTCAGCGTTTTGCGCCTGAGAAGGTTGCCCCGCGCGTTTTTGAGCCCGTAGCCGAGGTCGTTGAGGCCGAGGTTGAGGTAGCAGACGAGGAGTAACAATGTCCTACGTCAAACTCGCTGACTACGATATCGATTCGAACGCCCTTGACCTAAAGGTTATGATGGACGGCGTTCTGAGTCGCGTAGTCACACTGTTTGAGTCCTACGGTGTTCCGCTACCCGCGCGACGCTATTGGATGATGGGGCAACCAGCGATTGACTGTGAGCAAATAGTTGTCTCATTTGTTCAGATGTACTTGGGGTCGCCTGGAGACCAAGCGAATGAGCCACGTCGATGTAACAATCCTCGTAGTGCCACGCTTAACATAATGATTTCCCGTCAGGTGCCGACGGTTGGTACTCAGGGCCGAGCCCCTCTGCCTGAAAAGATTTCTGAGAGTTCGGAGATTGCTGCCGTAGATGCGTGGGTTTTGATGCAATCTATAAATGACCTCGACCAGTGGGACGACACGGGCTACGGTCTTGGTGTTATTGCAACGCTGTCGACTGACGGGCCCGAGGGTGGCTACTACACAAATAATCTTGAGATTACGATGGCGGTTCCCTAATGGTTATGTCATTCAATCTTGATATTAAAATCACAACAGATAAACTTACTGTAGACCAGTATCTAAATGGACCGCAGGGAGAAATTTGGAAGCGCCTAGAGGCAAAGAGACCTCTGGCATTAGCGGGCGCTAAAAGTATGGTTGGCGTAAAGACTGGTCGTCTTCGTAGCAGTATTTCGTGGTACCACCTCAGAAACTACACGGGTCAGTATGTTGGATTAAAGGCTAGTGCACGTCATGCGTACATGCACCATGAGGGTACTCGACGTCATGTTATTCGACCCACTAGGGCAAAAGCGCTCCGTTTTAGCCAGCGTGGTGTTGTCGTTTTCCGTGCATCTGTGATGCACCCAGGGACTAAGCCAAATCCGTACCTTAGTGCTCAGTTAATACACTTCCGAACTCTGTAGTTCGGGGACATAGCGTGTCGTATACTGTACAATAGAACAAGAGACATTGGTCTACAACAGTACACATAACAGGAAAGAGAAACACCTAATGACTGCACGCTTTAAAGATTTTGGTTCTGGTGCTGGCGGAAACAGCGACGAGCCCCTCATCTTCCGTCTTTTTGACGAAGAGTTCCAGTGCCACCCGCAACTTCCCGGAAAGACGATGCTTGACTTTGTTATCGACTCGTCGAGCGCGGATGTTGCCGTATCGGCTAACCTCATCAACAAGTTTTTCCGCTCAGTCCTGAAGGAAGAAAGTTACACACGCTTTGAGGTTCTCGCTGCGGACCCCGACCGTGTCGTCACGGTTGAGATGCTCTCTGACATCGTTACTTGGTTGATGGAGTCGTACTCTAACCGCCCGGAAAAGCAGCCAGAGGCCTCCTAACTTGGGCGGTTGACCTCTGGCCTTTCATTAACGGAAAAGCCCTAACACTTGGATTGGACTTGAAGAACATGGAGACAGCCGACATGCTCGATGTCCTCCACTATTTCTTTGAGCAGGACAATGAGTACACGAGTGCTGAACTTGCACAGACCCGCTCTGGGGTTCGTACTAGGCTCTATGATATCTTCTACGGCACTACATATAATTACTCACACAAAGAAGAGAATAGTCAGGGCTTCTCTGATGACGACGACTTTTCTGACATTACTCCAGTTGACCCAATGAAGAACCAGACTGTGAAGCCGTTTGTTCCCGCTACGGATGTTTCGGCGCTGGGCAAGATTCTTGATGGGCCTGTGGGATAGTCATGGCATTTAACGTCGGCGCAGCAAGTATCATAGTAAATGTAATCACGCGAAATGCTCAAAAGCAACTTCAAGGTCTCAATGGTTCTCTTTTGGCGAGCGCAAGAAGCGCTGACGCGGCCCGTGAAAAGTTTAAAACTCTAACTAAAACTAGTTACACACTGGGCCCTGCTATTGCCACTATTGTTGGCGCAATCTCTGCCATTATTGGCACACTGGGCTCTCTTATCGGCGTTGCTGGTGCTGCTGGCGCATCACTTGTTGTTTTGGGTAACGTGTTTGCTACCTTTGGTTTGGCAATGCTCTCAGCAAAAATTGCTATGGGCGGGGTCATGCAGGCCCTCGGTCAGATGGGCAAGGGTGGCGGTGCCGCTGCCAAGAACACTGACGCAATCCGAGCAGCGCAAGAGCGTTTGGCTATGGTTATTGAGGGGAATCAAGAGGCCCTCATCAACGCCAATAAGAGCGTAGAGTCGGCACAGAAAAATCTTAATGAGGCATTCGCCGCTGGACGAGAAGAACTACAGCAACTTGGGTTTGCAGCCGAGGAGGCTGCCCTTGCTGAACTTGGTGCGGGTATGGACCTTGAACGGGCTCGAGAGCAACTCGCTCGCGTACAGGACCTCCCGCCAAACTCGCGTATTCGACGTGAGGCTGAACTTGCTTTCGCGCAAGCAGAACTCCAGTACCGTGAGGCAGTTGATGCTAATGCTGACCTTGCAAAGGAGCAGGAGAAGTATAGTCAGAGCGGTATTGAAGGAACTGAAGCAGTAATCCGTGCCCGTCAAGAACTTGCCGACGCCGAGGCAAATCTTGCACGAGTAGTCCGTGATGGTCTTCGCCAGCAGATTGAGGCTGAGCGTGCACTAACAGCAGCAAGACAGCAGTCAACTGCTGGTGGTGGCTCTGACCCGTTTGCTAACCTTACAGAGTCGCAAAAAAAGTTTGTTACAGAAATCTACAAACTCAAGCCACTGTTCAGAGACGTTAAAGAACAGGTCGCTGCTGCGTTCTTGCCATTACTTGGCAACGCAATAACAAATTTTGCAAAAAATGTTCTTCCCACTGTGGGCGATGGCCTTGCTAGAATTGGCGGGGAACTTGGAAAGGCTGCTGAGAGCACATCTAAGTTCTTGAGTTCTGCCCAAGGACTCGACCTGCTCGATACGTTGTTCTCAAATAGTGCCAGACTTCTTGGTCCACTGTCAGATGCACTGGGGCAACTGTTCCAAGCGTTCCTCAAACTTATTAACGCGGCTGCGCCTGTTGCAGAGACTTTTGTTAACTTTATTGGTAGGGCATTCACAGATTTCAACAAGTATTTAGATGAGTTGGGTAGCAATAAACTTACAGATTTCTTCACTAAGGCTGGAGAGTCCGCTGCGGTGTTTGGTGACCTGTTCGGCGAGATTTTCCGTTACATCGGGCAACTTATCAGTGTAAATCTTGGTGCGGACTCACCGGGCTATGACTTTGTAAAGTGGCTGGGGGACGGACTTAGGGCTGCTAACGATATACGAGACTCTCGTCTTTTTGGTTCTGGCGGTCTTGCAGATTATTTTGAAAAAGTTAATGAGAACACCAAAAAAATTCTTTCGTCGCTGGGTGCTCTTGGTGATGTGTTCCTCAGTATTGGGACAAACCAGAATATCGGAAAAACTTTTCTTATTCTTGAGAAGGGGGCAGCGGGTCTCACTGACACACTTAATGCACTTATTGATGCGAGCCCGTCTCTGGCAAAACTTTTCAACACTTTAATTGGAATTGCTGAAGTATTTACTGACAGTGCATCTATCAAAGTATTCTTTGACATCTTGAACTCAGTTGCAAGTGCATTCCTAGACTTTATCTCCCTCCCCCCTATCAAAGCATTTATTGATTTTATTGGTCCAATAGCCGCCACATTCTTGGCTATAGGTCAAGCCATTTCAGTCGCTACTTTTGCCCTAAACGTGATGATTGGGGCGATAACAGTTGCGGCACTCGCAGTTGACGGGCTAATTATGGGGGTAGGTACAAGACTTACCCTTGCATTTGCGACGATGAAGGCCGCAGTTATCAGCGCTGCAGAGTCCCTGTATCTTTTCGCGCTATATAACCCTATTTTGACAGCAGTCATTGCGACAGCCGCCGTGCTTGTGGGCGGGTTCATGCTTCTCAACAACTATCTTGATTCAACTGCCGCGACTGCAGATGATTTCACTAATGCGCTGTCTTCTACCAATAGCGCTTTAGCAATTACTAATGCTTTAGCCCAAAAAGTTACCGCTGGTGAGTTGTTTGGGGTGACTGCGACACAGGACACTGTAGTCGCACTACGTGACCTCAATAAGGTGTACGCAGACACTACGAAGACAGTTACGACAACTTCTGTTTCAATTTCAGGTCTGTCGGTTCCGCTGAAAACTACAACAACTGCGATGCAAAAAGCATCTGAAGGCTCAGATGGTGCTAAAGACGCGATTAGTAAATTTAATGATACAGCAAAGGAAATGACATCTGAGAATGTAGTGCGTGTACTTCAATCTATGGTTGATACTGGCAACGCTAGTCGTGAGGTCACGCTGCAGATGATTAATGAGAACGACAATCTAAAAGCCAGTCTTATTGATGTTGCCAACGCAGCGGGCATCACAGTAAACGACACTAACCTTGTCACCATTGCAATGGATGATATGAAGAGCGCTGCACTAGACGCTGCTCTTGGTCTTCCTACGCTAGGTGAAGAGTTACGCAATCTTACGCAGGGTGCCGTTGATTCTATGCTGGCAGAGGTTGACCTTCGTGATGCTTTTAGAGATGCTGGAGCAAAGGCTAAAGAGTTGAAGGGCCACATTAAGGGCACCAATCAGGCGCACGATGATGGAATCCGCAGTCTTAATGCTGTTCGTACCGCAATCTATGACAATGTTGACGCCATGCGTGCAGAGGGTAAAGGTCAGGAAGAGATAAGCAAGTATCTTGAAACGCAAAGAGTTCGTTTTGAAAAAGTAGCAAAACAAATGGGCTTCAACAAGACTGAGGTAGCAGAACTCTCAAAAAAGATGCTTGCCCTACCAGATGACGTAGAAACTGTTCTGAAGCAAAGAGTTCAAATGGATACTACGAGTGCAAGAAGTGAACTTCAGAGTTTTTCAAACTATGTTACATCGCAGTTCCAAGGAAAACTTCCCACTGCTATTGTTACTGCGGTGAACGACTACATCAAGGCTAACTACAGCCGCCCTATTGCTCGAAGCGTTTCTGGGAGTGGCACCAGATTAGACGGTATAGGTATGAACGCTATTGGAAACATGTACTCGTATGGAGGAGAAGGAATCTACTCTGGACGTTACGCTGGAATCCACAAGTTTGCCGAACCTGAAACTGGCTGGGAAGCCTACATTTCGGGGCGTAAAGGCTCAGAGGGTCGGAATCGTGCTATCCTAAAAGAAGCAGCAGGTCGACTCGGCATGAACATGGGTGGCGGTGGCATTAACATCACTGTCAACCCTTCACCCGGTATGAATGAAATCGAACTTGCTTCCCTTGTCTCACAACAAATTACGAAGAACATGAACAGAGGCTCAATCCGATAATGAGTAGAGTCAACCTCGTAACCAACCCCTCTGCCACCCTCAACACGAATGGGTGGGAGGCTTTTGGTGATGCTGAAATCAGTAGCGTCTCAGTAAACTCTCACTTTGGTGGAACCGCTTTTAATCTTCGATTCACCTCTGTTGTTGCGGACTGTGGGATTCGCTCCGTCAACTATATTGATGTCACTCCTTCGGTTGTCTACACAATTTCGGTATTTCCATACATTCAAGCCGTCTCGGTAAATGATAGTCCCATCACCCTTCGCCTCCGCGTTGAGTGGTTTAGTGACGCATATGCGCTTCTTGGTTCCAATGACTCTGACCCTGTCACTGCCTATCCTGCCGACAGATGGGCTGACCGTCGTATCTCGCTTGTTGCACAGGCATACGACGCTAACGGCGGGGCTGGAACTCGAGCGACTAAGGCTCGTATCTCGGTATACCGTTCCGTGGCTGGAAAAACTAATGAAGTTATTCTTCTTGATGGATTCCTTATGGAACGCTCTGACTATGTCGGTCAGTTCTTCAATAACTTTACTCAGGCTGAAGAAAACAAACTTGTTAACCAAGCCCTCAAGCCAGTCCCATTCCCGAACATCACGGGTATGCAACTCAATGCTGATGTTTCTCTTGGTGACTTGACCCTCAATACCATCGACGAAGATGGCACTGTGTGGGTTTGCACTGATATTCAAGGTTGGTGGAATTCGGCCCCATCAGAGGTTCCTGACATTACTCGTGGTACCCGTGACGGTTCATATAGCGTGACTGGTCGTCGTTCCGCACGCACTATCACTCTTTCGGGAGCATTCCTGCCTCAAGACTCTACAAAAATTGCTAAGGCTCGAAACAAACTAGTTGAGGCAATTGACCTTGTCCGACGGTCTACTTGGCTTCGAACAAATGAGGACCCAACCAAGGCTGCTGAAGTTTGGCTCATTGGTGAGCCCGCTATCGAGACGGTGAATGCTCGAGGACGTACGCAGTTCACTATCAACCTTCGTGCTCCTGACCCTATCAAGTACGAGTGGAACGATAAGAACCAAGATGGGTACTCTGTAACTTCTATTCTTCCAACAACTAATCGACTGGGCAGAACTCTTGTCAATAACTCTGGAAATACTTCTATCAACCCAGAGTTCACAGTTACTGGTCCGCTTGGTTATGGCTCCTTTATTGATGCTAGTGGTAAGTCAAGTGATACTTCTATTGCTACCTCATTCTCGCTCCGTAAAGAGGGAGTAATTGCATCAATTACTAAGATGTCTGCAGTTGATGAAGTTGTTACAGTAACTACTGACTACATCAGTAATCTTGAAGTTGGAGATGTAGTATCACTTTCTGGTATTCCAGATACCGTCAACCCCGTCAACTCTCAAACTACCGTCTCCTCTGTCTCTAATACTGAGCCCTACACATTCTCATATAACTTGGCTAACGTACAAAATACAGCAGATGATATCCCGCTCACGGCAGCCTATGTGTCGCTTGTTGACTCTGATGTTCTGACTATCGATACGTATAATCAGTCCGTTATTTTTAATGGCAGTACTTCTGGACATCGCTCTAAACTTGAACCTTTAATTGATTGGATTCAACTTGAGGCTGGGGACAACCTTGTTGGACTTACCGACAACCTAGAACCGTATGCTGCTCGATTCAAGTCTTACAATGCGACTACTGGTGTTGCTACTCTTGTCCTTGACCGAGCCCACAATCTTAGTGTTGGCGATACGCTTACAATGGCCCTCCCCGAATATGCATCTATTGCTACCAGTCAAATTGCTGGTAATGAGATTATTCTCAGTACTTCAGGGTCACATGGTTTTACCGCAGGAGACAAGATTGATGTTGTAATCTCTACGGCGTACACGGTTGTCAATAAAGAAGTAGATGCACATACTACTCCTGCCACTGTTTCGGTAATTCTCAAGACTGATGTAGACCACTCCATTCGAGTGGGGGACCGAATCTCGGTTACACTTCCCACTACAGCGTCAATTACTGAGAAGCAGGCTACGTCGTCAAAGGTCACCCTCACGACCTCTGCTCCTCACGGTTTCTCTGCTGGTGATACCGTATCTGTGGTTCTTCCACTGACTGGGTATATCTCGAGCCGTAAGGTGGAAAATGGGAAAGTGACACTGGTAACTAACCCTCCGCATAACTTCTCTGTTGGGGACTCGGTTCAAGTTGTTCTTCCCACTACCGTGAACGTGACATCTAAAACTATTAGTGGTACTCAAGCAACTTTGACTACTGCCACCACTCACGGCTACGCTGTGGGCGATGTTGTGCAGGTGTCACTTCCCACATCAGTCAACATTGCTACTACTAGCAGTTTCTCGTGGGGCGGTGCTTCTGGTGGTTACCTTATGACTATCAATACTGCAACCAGCCACGCATTTGATGTGGGGGACAAGATTACATTCTCTGGGGTAACTGGCACACCTGACTGGTCGACTGGTACTCGCATCATCGAGACCGTCCCCAGCAACACATCGCTCACCTTCTACTACTTTCCTACTCCCGCCACCGCATCGGGAAACTTGGCGACTGCAAGTATCACTAACTCCACAAATACAACTATCAACGGTGCAACTGGAACTCGTACACTGACTGCAACGTCAGCGTATACTTTCGGTTTCGAGACGGCATAAGGTAAAGACAATGGGAATTCAAGTAGTCTTCGGTGACGCAACATTGACAAGCGTCTCCACTTCGGCAAGTCAGACGTCAACTGTCAGCGTATCTGCACGTCGTACTGATTCTGCGGGTAATGGTCCGCAGATTATTACCCATGTCATGGCGTATCTTGCTGACACAAAAATAGCAACTACCACTACTCGTCTTGTAGTTACTAAAGGTAGTGACTTTACAACGGCTCCAGTTACACTACCTCAAAACGCCACTACTCCTCAGACAACAGGTTATGTAAACCTTACAAGTACCTGCTTCATTAGCAACGGCTCATCTACGCCGAAGTTTGGGTACACTAGTTCTTCTACTAATAGAAGCATTATTCGATATCGGAATAGTGGTGGGACTATTTATGGTGGCTACGAGTATATCCAAGCGCCGTCTGCTCCTCAGGGATTCTCGATAGATTCCTACTCTAGTGATACTTTTCAGTTCTCATGGTCAGCCCCTGCTGATGACGGTGGAACGTCTATCACTGGATACAATGTCTACCAAGTAAGTGGTACAACGTACACACTTATTGGTACGACTACTGAAACTAATCTTCAGTACTCTTTAGTTACATCTAGAGGAACTACATATCAGTTCATAGTCCGCGCAAAAAACCTTGTTACTGACACTGCGGGTAGCGATAGTGTTGATTCTAATACTGGGTCATATACTGAATCAGCGTTTAAGACTGGCGCAATTAAAAGTCCCACGTCGGTCTTCAATGGCCCTGTTGTCACAGCATCTACTCATGCCAGCACACTTGCTGCCATTTCTACATACTGGACTGCTCCTACTATTCCGTCTGGTAGCGGAGCATCTATTTCTTACTACACGCTATATCTAGATACCACTGCTGTGATGAAGATTCTTTCTGCTAACCGACCACTTGTCGGGTCTCAACTCACTATTAGTCCTGCAACTTTACTAACTCCTGCTGGAGCAGGAATAACACTCCTAGCAGGGGCATCTACATATTCTTTGACGCAACTTAAGACCGTCAGTGTTCGAGTGACTGCCACTACTAACACTGGCGTGACTAGCCAGTTGTCTTCTTCTAACTCAATCAAGTCTTCTGGTGTGCCTACAGCACCACGAAACTTCAGTGCAACTGCCAGCACAATTGTTGCTCAGCGGGTGACCTTGTCGTGGACTGCCCCGTCAGATACTGGTGGAGGTTTGACCTACTATGCTCTTTATAAAAAAGCAGATGGAGATAGTGTATTCACTGTAGTTAACAGTACGATATCTTCTTCTGCAACTACATACAATGTGGACTCTTTGACACCTGCCGTAGGTGTGACTTTTTACATAGTTGGTCGAAATGCCATTGGTGATGCTCAAGGAACTCCTGTCTATGGCGCAGCGTCAGGTACGGCATATGCAATTCCAAATGTTGATGCTACTGCTCCTGCAATTACTCCCGTTCCTGAAGTTGCGGGTCGTCTGCAACTTGACTGGGGTACGTCGGCGAGTAGTACGTTCACTATTGTAGACGCGTCTAACAACTCAACGGTGGCGGTGCTCTCGTCTAGCATTAGCCCTAAGAGGTACGTTATTGATGGGCTTGACCCGACTAAAGAGTACTCGTACTATGTGCAGCAAGACTCTGTATCACTTTCTCTTTTGACTGCCAGTAACTCAGTTTCTCCATTGGGACTTTCTGTCCAAACTATTCGTGTTCCCGATGCAGTCACAAACACGACTAACGGTGACGTCACTAACGGTATTGCTGGGACGTATACATTGCTCGCTGATGGGACCACAACTTCTACTTTGGTCTACGCTAAATCTGGTGCCCCTAATGTGGCTGTCTCTGACATCATTTCTGCATCAGCCGTTGCCAATAACTTGACCAACGCAGCAATTGATGGCTCATATGTCCTCAGCGACACTACGACTGTTGCTCCGCACTCTGTAACATATGACTTGTCTGGGACAGCATTTTCCAAAACTACGGTCCCCTCTTCTGCCCTTGTCAATAACACCAACGTACAAATGAACAGTGCCTCGGCATCTGGTGTCACTGTGACTGCTATTACAGAGGGGACTGTTGGTGGGCCAGTTGACTATCGCTTTGTCACCTATACACAGTCCTTGCTCTCTACCACTACTCTCTCCGTAACTGCCGTCAGCGATGTAGTCACCATTACTGTTCCAACTACTCCTGCTCATGCTTTTATTAAGGGTCAAAGCATTGTTGTCTCGGGGCTGACGGCAACTGGATTAACTGCCATCAATGGACAACGAATAATCACTAGTGTTACGTCAAACACGATTGTATTCACTGTTACTGGTTTTGGGTCCAAGGTGGCTACCGCAGATACGGGCGGTACAATTCAACTTGAACTAGTGACCACGTCTACAGGCGGGGATTTAGCGTTTGCCTCTAGCCTCAAGGACACTGTAAAGAACTTGAGCCAGAGTGCCTATAACGTGACGGGTCGTCCGATTACAGCAGTGACTGAGAAAACTATTACATACAACCGAGACATTCTTAGTGTTGCTACTGCATCTCGTTCGACTACTACTGCTACCCTCACATTTGCAGGTGCTCATGGTTTTGTTCAAGGAGACACTATTACTGTCTACGGACTCACGGGTAGCCACGCTCCGCTCAATGGTGACCAAACGGTTTCGGGCGTTAGTGGCTCACCTACTGTCAACACCCTTACTTACACGACTGCTACCAGTGACACCATTACTGGTACTGGAGGTGCATCAGAGACCTCTGGTCGCGTCAAGTATCGAGATGCGTCAGAAGTTGCCGTTACGGGTGACGTATATGATGCCACCAACCGAGACGTATTCAACTCAAGCGAGTCTTACGCTACGATTGCAAGTGTTCCCGACTACCGAACAATCACATACCCCCTAGCAACTGCACTAAATAGTAATATCAATATCGGGGGACTGACCGCAACAATTACAAATGTGGCACGTACCACTACCTCAGTGACTGCCACTACCTCGGCTGCACATAACTTCCTTGTTGGCGATACTGTCACAGTCGCGGAACTTCCTATTGCGTATAGAGCATTTGATGGAACATATGTAATTACAGGGGTCCCATCAACAACCACGTTCACGTACACAACTACTACTACTGGTGCTTTGTCAGGAAGTACATCCAGCACGGGAACAGCCACCACTAGTGCGCGTGAAGTTGACTACCTCGTTGCAGGCATCTACCCGACAAAAGTCTCTTCTGGTACAAAACTAGATGTGAAGTATCGGTCGGGTTGGCTCGCCTAGTAGATGCTAGAATAGAGTAGAAACATAACGAAAGACTGGCATGACAGACATTATTGCTCCTACCTACAGGTACTTTACTGCTGACCTTCTTTCAAATGAGATTCTCTCTGAGATTCCGTTCCAAGGGGTCACCTATGAACGTGCCATCAAGGGTGCTGGTACTTTCTCTGGAGATATTTCTGTTAGTGATGAGACCGATGCTTTGGACCTCTACAACTCAACTATGCCCGGTAATACAGCCTTGTTTGTGGTTCGCAATGGGGTCTGTGTATGGGGCGGTATCTTGTGGGACCGTACATACGATGTTATCGGTCGTAAATTGTCTGTGTCTGCTTCTGAATTTACAAGTTACTTTTATTCACGTCGAATCTGGAAAACTCTCAACCACGAGTTTGGTGCAACACTTAAAGTGGATGCTAACGGAACTGCAAGTGCTGTTCTCGACTACGGTTCAGTCACGACTGCCATTACTGGTGGCTCAACTGTGAGACTGCAGTTCCCTAGTGGACGAGACGTTCGATTCGATGACTACTATGTTGTATCCAGCATTCCCACTCCGACAAGCACAGCGTTCACTCTCGCATCATCTTCTGTAGTTCGAAACATTGTAAAAATTTCTCGAGACGCAAATGTAGTGACGGTAACAACTGACGCCAGTCACCGATACGCCGTTGATGATATGGTCACAATTAGTGTCAATCTTTATCCTCAACTTGCTGGAAAATTTAAAGTTTTAGAGATTGACGAGATTTCTGCCAATGTTTTCAGATACGCTCTCACGGGAGATAACATTGACGAAGAAGTTGTCACGGGAACGTCTACTCGTAGAGTCCCGACGGGGACGTACTCGAATGTTACGGTAGTCACGCGAACAGACACATACCAGTACATCCGAGACCTCCTCAACGCCGTGTTCTCCGACTTTGTTGGGACCGACTTCCCGAACTCGTACATTGAGCCGGGGCTTAGTTACAGTGTTGACGTCACATCTAAAGAAATTCTTTCTGGAGTTGCCACCCTTACGACAAAAACTGACCACGGACTTGCTGTCGGTCAAGCAGTGCAACTGAAGAATGTTGGCAAGGAGTTTGACGGTGAGCATGAGGTAACTAAAGTTCAGTCTGATACCTCATTTAGTTACGCTAGTGGCGGGACTGTTGCTCTCGTTGGTGAGATTCAGCGAGTATCAGATATCTCCAAGATTGAAGCATCTAAAGGTGTAGTCACCGTTACAACTACTTCTGCACATGGCTATCTAAAAGGTCAGACAGTTCAAGTTACCACTCAACTTGGGTACCGAGGACGCGGAAAGTATGTCAATGGTACATACACAATTACTGACGTTGGCGCACTTGGCACCACATTCAAGTACAAGCAGACTCAGTCAATTGACATGCCAGAAGTTACATTTATTGATGCTACTGCCACTGTCGGTGGAACTACTAAGGGGATTGTTGAAGCAGAGATTGCGTCCAACAAAGTAACACTGACGACTTCGTCGCCCCATTCTTTTGCTGTTGGGAATACGGTAGCCGTTGTCGGTGCGACCCCTTACTACGAGATTGTTAACCGCTCATACAAGTCTGTCGCGTACTCGCTCACTGGTGGCGGTATGACGGGTAGTCGAACTTCTCCAAGTGCTGTTGCCACGCTCACATTCACCAACGCGCATGGTTTTTATCTTAATGAACTTGTGCAGGTTACTGGGTTTACATCAACGTACTCCACCTTCAATAGCAGTGGGTACGTGCCTATCTTGAGTGTGAGCGCAGATGGAAAATCGTTTACCTACACTTCGACTGGAAGTGCCACACTCTCAGGGGCAACGGGTGGAGTTGTTACTGCACGTAACCGCGCTGAGTTAGAACTTTCTGGGCAGGGGTATCTGCAGTCAGGCGACACGGTTCAAGTGGTTGGATTGGCTGAGCAGTCAGATATTGTCAACGTGGAGATTACTGACACATCAAAAGTTACGTTTACGACGGATGCTGCTCATGCTTTTTATAACAATGATGTAATTGATATTTCTGGACTAACCGATGTCTATACAATTGTTAACCGAGGACGCTCGAGTGGCGTTGTTACTTTTGAAACTAGTGTTCCCCACAATCTTCCTGCAAATGATGGGACTGGTCACATCCCCGGAAATGAGAGCGTAACCGTCTCAAACATATATGACACTCAAGCCATTACTCAGTGGAGCATCAATAACAACGTCGGTAAGGTCTACATTGGCGACAATCATGGGATTGAAGTCAACGACGAAATTGAAGTTTATGGGATGTTGGAGTCTTATGAGGGACGTCCGTCAGTAACGAGGAAAGCAGACGGTGAAGTAGTCATCGCTCTTCCGTCTAATGTTGTCCATAATTTCAAAGTCGGACAAGAAGTCACATTTACAGGGCTAAGTACTTCTTATATTAGTACTGCAAATAAGAAAAGAAAAATAAATAGTGTTGAGAAAAATGTAATCACTGTCTCTGTTATGCCTGAAGGTAAAGACCTTCCCGATACTCTAGCCAGCAGAATTGGTCCAGCAAATATCAACATTACGATGAAAGCCTCTCACGCTATTATGAACGGGGTATTTAAGGTGTCTGCTAAGACATTGAGTACCGTTTCATACGCAGTTAGTGATGCCAAAGACATCAGTGTAAAGAACGTAAACCTGACTGATTCGTGGTGGACTGACCACGATGACCCCACTGTTCTGGCTACTACTGGCAATATGAATGGAACTTTTAATTCACTTACTGGTGTATACGTGACAAATACTGGTGCAAAAACATTTACTGTTCCTATTGCTGGTCCTGATGTGACTTTTGGTTCCGTCGTAAAGCCTCAACAATATGACAATGAGACTCGTCCAGGGCCTGAGATGTCTACACCAAGCCGATTGAATCAAACTGGATTATCAGTAATCTTTGATACCACTGTTGGGACTAATAAGTTCAGCATCAACTATGCGTCAAAGTCCATCACTAATTTGACAAAATCTGACCCCCGTGATGTCACATCTGGTGTTGCTAGAAAAACAAGTTCTATGGCAGGAACTTTTACGGTTATTGACTACACTACGATTGGAACTAACTCTCGTATCAAGTACAACATTGTCAACGGGCCGTACATCAATATCGACGAAGAGTCAATTAACTCTCTCGCCTATGCTAAGGCAACAACGCTATTCAATACTGCGTCTGCAAGTATTACTGATGTCGATACTGCGAACAATAAGTTCTCATTTGCCAAGACACACAACGCGGTCCCCGCAACCTTTATTACAGGTTATGGCGATGCGGTAGTTCGCCCCGTAGCAATTGCAAGTACTTATGGTCCGTACCCTGGTAATGCTGATATCGGTATGACCTTCTCGACTAACCAAAATTCTGGTGTAAATGTCGCCCCTACTGTTTATCGAGGATTTGAACTCGTCAGTGTTGGCGAGGCTCTCGATAAGTACTCTGACAGCATTGATGGTTTTGAGTATCGAGTGGACTGCTCATACAACGACGTCACGAAGCAGTTTGATAAGAAGTTTGTTCTTATCCCCATCAACTACCCTAACCCGCCTACTGCTGGGCAGGTGTCTCCGATTAGTAGGTTTGGTGCTGACAAGTTGGTATTTGAGTACCCCGGCAATATCGGCAACCTCTCTATCGAAGAATCTGCCAAGAACTCTGCCACTCGATTCTTTGCATCGGGTAGTACTGACCTTGGAGCGGACTTTGGTCCAAATATCTCTGTGGCTGCGGATACGGAACTCCTCAACGGAATCAATGGTCGCAAGTGGCCTCTGCTTGATGATGATGAAAAAGTTGACGGGGTCGACGATAAAAATGTTCTGTACGCCTACGCCAAAAAATACATGACCGAGGCTCGTCCCCCAGATGCAACTATCACTATTAGCGTCAACGGTTCAATTGAGCCCGTCGTTGGGTCATATAACCCGGGTGACTGGTGCAGTATTGTTGTTAATGACCGATTTATTTTGGCTCGTTTGGCTACTGACCTAGAGCCTCGAAATAATGTTTTAGTCCGAAAAATTGAATCAATTTCTGTTGTAGTTCCTGATGGTGTTACTTTCCCCGAAAAAGTCACTCTCAATGTTGTTCCTGAGTGGGAGGTAGATAAGCGTGGTTAGTCGTCGGTATCGAGCCAATCGCTCGGTTGGAAACAAACTCCTCAACCTACAGGATAAAGTTATCCAGCAACAGAAAACTGGGAAGACAGATTCAATTGCTGCACAAGCAATTACTGATGCCAACATTATGGATGGCACTATTCAAGGTGTTAGTCTTGACGACCGTGCGGTGACGTCAGACAAGATTGCCCGTGGAGCAGTCACCACTTCTAATCTTGGAATCATTAATACCGTCAACTCTGATGCCAGCATGGTTCTTCGCATGGGTGGTACTGGGCACCTTGCCCTTGAGGGTGATGCATATGAGTCTCCCTATGATGGTCTGGCAACTGCGAGTGGGCTGTACATCATGGCCTTTGACCCAGCAGACAATGCGGTTAAAATTGTAAACAGTACACCCGGAAATGGAACTGTAACTTCGATTACTGCTGGTACTGGTCTCTCGGCTTCAACTGGCGCATCACCGATTACTACTAGTGGTACTTTGAATGTTACAGATGCTGCGCTCAATCCACCTGGCGCAATTATTATGTTTGGTAGTGCTACACCACCGTCTGGCTGGCTTTTATGTAATGGTCAATCAACATCTGGCTACACTGCACTTGCCTCCGTTGTTGGTGCCACTGTGCCTGATTTGCGTGACCGCTTTATTGTTGGCGCTGGCTCAACGTATGCTCAAGGCGCTACTGGCGGTTCAACAAGTCACTCCCACACACTGTCCGATTCGGGCTACGCAAAAATTAGACGAGCAAATAACCGTGTTGTAATGGATGAAGTAGCATCAGCATCATGGACTGCTGATAATGAAATTACTGCTACTGGTTCCAGTTCATCACAGGGCGGTTCGACTGCTACTGGACTTGGCGGTGCAACTGACGCTACTGTGTCTACAGGCTCATTTTTGCCACCCTACTACGCACTCACCTACATCATTAAAACATAAGGATTAATATGATTACATTAGAAGATTTAAAAACAAAAACAGCCCGCGAACTTATTGTGCAAACAGAATCAATAGATGAAGTGCTGGACGCGATGATTGACTACATCAAAACTTTAGAACAGCGAATTGAGACATTAGAGAACAACTAATGAAAACCACATCAACCGAAGAACTATGAGTTCCGTGCTAAACTTTAGCAGACGGATTAACACAACGAAAGATAGAACCCAACCATGTATGAAGTAAAAGATGGACAGCGAACTCTCCAGTTCAGCGGTAAGAAACTGGGAGAGTCTTCGTCGTACCAGCGTGGCTCTACTCGATGGATTGAATTCAAGTTGTACCGCACCGATAACGGTTCTTATGTTCTCTCCCGTGTCGGCGTCTCGCTCGTCTACCACACTGCTGGTTGCAAACTAGTCGAGCGTTACGGACTTCAGGAGCAGTTTGCGGCCGAACTTAGTGACGCTGCACTTCCGTGTGAAGAGTGCGACCCAACACCTTATGTTCCCTACATTTTCCCCGAGAAGCACCGCTACTGGGCTCAAGTAAGCGACGACGCTGAATCTGTGCTCGATGCTCTCTATAAATACGACAACAATGGGGCGCGTTACCTCACCAAAGTAGCCCAGCGTCTGCTCGAACAAGCATCTGAGTTTGACCAGAACATAGAGCAAATTTATAGGATAGAATTGATTCCATAGGGAGTTTTCGACAGAGAGGCCCGTGTGGAAGAGCAAAACGAGAAAGCACTTCTCGACAGTGTAGCCAGTCCGCTCAGGGCTTTCCTTATTGAGGTGCACGAAATCTACCACGAGGTTCTCGATGTGGGTTTCCCCACTGATGTCGCTGGTATGGTAGTATCGGACATGATTAGTGCGGGAATTGCTGCACGTTCTGGTATATCGCCTGATGAACAACTGAACTATAAGATTGACGGCGATGCCGACTACGAGTACGATGACGAGTACTACGAAGACGAAGACGAGTTTGACACGGAAAACGACGAAGGAGATACACTCGAGGATGAACGAGAATAGTGGACTTTCAGATGTTCGACTGCACCTTGTCGACAGCGTAGACAAAGCCAACGAGTTTATCTCGTGGCTGGGAGAACGCCGTCCGCACAATGCTCTATCAGTTGACATTGAAACAGGAGAATTTCCTGGTAACCCCCGCAAAGACGCGCTCTCTCCGTGGCACGGACGTATTCGTCTGGCGCAGGTGGGCGACGGTATGCAGGGCTGGGCGCTGCCGTGGGACTCGTGGAAAGGCGTCTTTTATCAGGGCATGAAGGACTATCAAGGTCCCATCATCTGCCACAACATTGCTTTTGAAGCACGCTGGTTTGCTGTCCAGTCTGACTGGGAACTTCCGTGGCACCAAGCCCACGACACAATGATTATGGCGCATCTTATGGACCCACTGGGTTCTGGTGCACTCAAGCGCCTCGCTGCGCTCCACATTGACAACCGCTCTGTTGCCCTGCAAGGCACACTGGACTCTTCGCTTGCGGAGAACGGCTGGACATGGGGAACTGTTCCCGTCAACTTTGAACCGTACTGGGCGTACGGTGCGCTGGACACTGTCCTCACTACTCGTCTGTGGGAGAAGTTCTACCCCACAATGTTTGCGCCTGGTGCAATGTACAGCATTCCTTATGAGTTGGAGATGGCTACTCGTCGTATCTGTACTCGTATGGAAATCAACGGCGCTCGTGTCGACCTTGACTACTCACAGAAGAAGTTGGAAGAACTCAGTGAGTATTCCGACTCAGTAAAGAAGTGGGTTTCAGACAACTACAAGGGTGCGTCCTCTGGTAGCAACATTCAGTTGGTTCGCGTGTTTGAAGACCAGTTGGGCGAGAACATCACAGCGACTACTCCGTCTGGGCAGAAGTCCATGACCAAAGAACAACTTCAGTTATTCACGCGCGACGGTTCGCCTGAGGTGCAACAGTTGGCTGAACTTATTTTGAAGCAACGCAAGGCTGACAAGTTGGCAACTTCGTACTTCTCTAACTTCATCAACGACAATGTCAATGGTTACGTTCACCCGTCCATCCGAACGCTGGGTGCTCGTACTGGTCGTATGTCGATTACTGACCCCGCTCTGCAGACTCTCCCGTCAGGAGACGCCACGGTTCGTCGTGCGTTCGTCCCCAAAGACGACGAGCACTTCATTATTTCGTCTGACCTCGACCAAGTTGAGTTCCGTCTTACGGCTAACCTGAGTCAAGACCCCAGCCTTATTCGTCTATTCCATGAAGCAGATGTAACTGGTGGAGATGTGTTTACGTCCATTATGCGCGACGTCTACGCAGACCAAACTCTCGAGAAGAGTGACGCTCGTCGTAAACTCATCAAGGGTGTCGTGTATGGAAAGTTGTACGGCGCTGGCGTCGACAAGATGGCTCTCACTGCAAAGGTTGCCACCGAGCAGATGAAGGCTGTTGTCGATGCGTTTGACGCAAGTTACCCCGGCGTAAAGCAACTTCAG
>Ga0209400_1001291_pt1 | contig 20282 bp, 19 predicted proteins | sample M_130807_EF_Meta_FD_187313 | JGI IMG/M metagenome (GOLD analysis project Ga0209400, IMG submission 187313) | Freshwater microbial communities from Lake Montjoie, Canada to study carbon cycling - M_130807_EF_MetaG (SPAdes) (version 2) | ecosystem: Environmental > Aquatic > Freshwater > Lake... | reverse complement strand
GCAATCAAGGCTTTTTTCAAAAAAAAGCAAGATAAAATACTATAATAATAGAAACACTAAGAACTAAGACGCTTTAGCCTCCAGCTTCTCCCCCATTTTTTGCAAACAAAAAAGGCTTAAAAAAATTGCAAATCCTGGAAATACAGCTAACCACCAAGCAGATGGATTTTCTCTGACTTGTTGCATCTGGCTACCCCAACTTATTGTTCCAGACGGCATTCCTATACCTAAATACCCCAAATAAGCTTCTAATAAGATAGCTCCAGCAAAACTGTAGGCAAAAGTTATCCACAAGGAACCCATTGCATTGGGTAGAATATGTTTCCAACAAATAATGATATTATTAATTTTTAATAATCTCGCCGACTGTATATATTCCAAATCTCTGATCCTTAAAAATTCTGCTCTCACCAAACGGGCTATTCCAGTCCATCTTAAAAAAGCTATAAGTATAATGACGTCAAATATCCCAGGGATTTTTATCATGGGGAGAAGAGCCAATAAAAAGAAAAGAGCAGGAATCGCATCAATGGCTTGGATAACTAAGCTGATAATCCAGTCCATAGGAATGGCTATTTTATTTCCCCAATTAGGTAAATAAAAACTGATAACACCTAAAATAAGCCAGATAAATTGCCAATAAAAGATAGGCTTACTATTCCATTGTGTTTCAAACCCAAGAGAGATCCAAAAAAAAGCACCTATTAGCCAAATTAATAAGATGCCCGCTTTAATTATAGTTAATTTAAATCTTTCATTCCCATAGTAACCAGCCATTCCACCCAAAAAAATACCCATCATACCCGCAATTAAAACAGACAAAAAGCCGATACTTAAAGCCATTCTAAATCCTCTGATCCAGCCTGAAAGTACATCTCTGCCTATTCTGTCTGTACCCATCCAGTGTCTCCCCCACAAACTTTTGGTATTTTGAGCTTCAAAAGGACTTTTTAATCCCAGATTATTCCGGTCTATGGTCTCAGGACTATAGGGAATAAGTGTATTAATTTTTTTTTGGAAAGTCAATTCAAGCCAGTTTCCATTTTGAAATGTTGCTGGCCATTTTTTCCATCCCAATTTTACAAAAGGGGATTCTATGATCGGGAAATAATTCTTCCCTTCATATATACAAAAAAAAGGCTTCTCATTGGCTATCCAGTCTCCAAAAACAGCTAAAAAAATGACAACATAAAAGAAGTATTTTAATTTCATGTTCCTTCATTTTTAGTCGCTGAAAATCGAATTCTTGGGTCAGATAAAACCAATAATATATCCGATAAAATAAGCCCCAATGCAGTCAAACAAGAGACCAGTAATACAAAAGTATAAACCGTTGACCAATCCTGACTCAACATGGAATCGATTAACAATCTGCCCATTCCAGGTATATTAAATATCACCTCTATAACTACTGAACCTGTTATTAAAGCGGGAATAACTCCAGCAATAAAGACGATTTGAGGTAATATAGCATTTGGAAGAACATGCCTGAAATAAAGTCTAAATTTTGAAATCCCCTTTGTCCTGGCATATAAAATATAGGGTTCTTTAAGTACCTTCAAAAATGACGATTGCATATAACCCGTTAAATAGGCAGCAAGTCCATAGGTCATACAAAATACCGGAAGGCTAAGTTGAAGTAAAAATGGGATGGGTTGATTTATGAATCCTCCATTCTGCTGTAAATAAGTCCAGCCGCTAATACTAAAAAATGAAAATCTATCCCCTGGTAAGGTGGCCTGAACCAATAATAAACTTCCTATCCAAAAGGCGGGCATTGCATATAGGCCTAATAACAAGTTATTTATCCATTTCGTCCAAATACGCTTAGGTAGTAAGGCCATTAAAATACCCATTGGGAAAGAAAATAAATAAGCTAACCCGATGGCTAAGCCGTTTACCCATAAAGTCCAGGGAATAGCCTCTTTCAATTTATCCTTAACCAATCTTCCATCTCTGGTGGAAGTTCCAAAATCACCTGAAATTATGTTAATAAACCATTCATGGTATTGATTTTTTAAACCATACCAATGAGGGATGGGAAACCAATCAAAAAATGAAGGGGTAGTATTTGACAATTTCGAAAGGATTGTATTTATTTCCTTGCATTCAACATCAAAAGGCAGCTCCATCTCCTTTGGCACCTTCAGTTTTGATTTTATCGTTGGCAAATCACTTAAATAGGCGACTTCTTGCAATTTTTCCTTCCAAAAAATAGATAAGGAGCTATTTTCTGTTTGATCTACCTTGTTATAAAAGTTAGTCAAAGACTGAAAATAGGCTTGTACTAAAGGCCAGTTTCCTGATTGAAGCAACAATTCTTTTTGAATTTTAAATGCCTCAGGATATTGGATTTGATAAAAAGTATCTGGTATTAATCTGGCTTTCAATGAAAAATAAAAAAGCGGCCGATGCAAATTCAATCTAACGGCTTCCGCACGATAAACCTTTTCTGCTGCTAAAGGATGAATATAAAACTGACCATTACTTCTAGATTTACTTTGAAGCATAACAATATCACCAGCCACATTTTTCTGTAAAAAGAAAAGACAGATAGAAATAATCCATAACGATAGAATAAGGGTGCTAATTCTCTTTACCAAATAGATTAGCATCCTCATTTTATTCAATGATTAACCTAAAGGCTAAGGGATAAAAACCTGGCCAAACAGCCGTAGATACTGCTTGAAACCTTTTATGTATTACCAATCGCTCTTGAGGGCAAAACAACATGATTTCTGGTTGTTCCTCATAAATTTCCGCTTGAAGTTTTTTAGAAATAACAAACCTTTTTGATTGAATAGGTTCTCTTTCCATTTCATCAATCCATGAATCTGTTTTTTCATTTCCAAAACCACTTCTGTTATCTGAATCAGTTCTCCAATTTTGAGAGGGACTCCACTGAGGGGTTATGGAACGACCGGCCGAAATCATTTCAAAATCTCTGCTACGAAGCTTTTCAAGCAAAGTATTCGCATCTTTAGCATCAATGATAATATCAATGCCAGCTTTTTTTGCATTACTTTTTATTAACTCTGCCAGAACCATAGAACTTGATTTACTGGCATTGGCTAAATATTTGACCCTTAAATCCGTTTTTTTGCCATTTAGTTTTTTATCTAAAATGCCATCTTTATCGGAATCAATCCAACCTGCTTCATTTAATAATTTTTTTGCTTTATCGATGGAAAAAGCTATTGGTTTCAATGATGCATTATATTCTGCGGAAGATGGGTGTAAAGGCGTAGCACATCTGGTACCGAAACCTTCAAAAACATTATTGATCAGTTCATCCACGTCTATGGCATGGGCAAAAGCCCTTCTAACTTTTTTATCAGAAAGAATTGGCAACCTTGTATTTATAGAAATAAAATAACTGCTTAATGAAGAAGGGGTATAAAAAGTAAAATGTGCTTTAGTTAAACTATCGGACTTCAATTTAATAAATTCGTCAGGTGCAATATTTTGCATTACATCTAACTCCTCATTTTTCAAAGCGGCTAAAGCAGTTACAGGGTCCGGAATAATTTTAAACAAAAGTTTGTCCGGAAAAGCATGAAAGGCAGGATTATCAATAGCAAGTTTATCCCCCCACCAAGATTGTTTTTTCTGCAATAATATTTCCTGACCGGCTTGCCAAGAAACTAATTGATAGGGGCCTGATCCATTCACTCCTGCTGGATTTCTACTAAAGTACTCTCCCATATAATTATCAGCAAATTCCTTTATAAAAGGATAATTTTTAAGTTGATTTTCAGGAGAGGGATCCTTAATGAGTTTTAACAAAGAAACGGTATCTAATACATTTTTAGGATCAAAAATATGCTTTGGCAATACTGGAACTACATTGGTCAGAGATTCTAATCCAGCAAAATAAGTATCATTTAAAATGATGGTGAATTTTTTAGGATTTGATTTATCAATATCGAAAGACTGAATATTTTCTAAAAAAGTTCTGTATCCCAAGGTAGGTAAAAAGGGGTTAAATACTACTTTTAAAGTTGCCTCATAATCATAAGCTGTCACAGGTTTACCATCGTCCCAAATAGCTTCTTTTCTTATTTCAAAGCTATATTTAGTTCCTCCTTCAAATTCTCCTGTTTTTAAAAATTGAATTTTAGGTGTTTCTTTCAATAATTGAGGAACCAAAACCAGCGTAGTTGGGTCATAATTCATTAAATACAGATGCAAAGGGTCAAAAACCTGTCTGGCGTAAGAAATCGTACTCAGCAGTGGATTTAATCTATCCGGTTCCGCTTCAAGACGAATAGCTACTTCATTTGCAGATCTTTTATGAATGCTTGATTTTTCAACAGGTCCACAGGATGATGAAAAAAAAAGCACGATGGCTAGGGGGGCTAAAAAACAGAATTTCATTTAAATCATTTAATTACGACAAAAATACAAGGTAAAAAGGACTAATGCACCTTTTTTTAGACAATTTGTTTAAATATGGAACTTTTAGGTTTAAAAAATGGTTGATAAAACATAAATTTTATCTATGAAAACAATACTTATTGCAGGTGGAACCGGTTTAGTAGGGCAACTTTTATCTAAAAAACTTAAGGCTGATGGTCATGATATTCGCTTATTGAGCAGATTCAGACCAACGAACCCAACTTTTCCAACCTTCCTTTGGAATATTGATAAAGGTGTTGCTGATGCAAACGCTTTTAAGGGAGTAGATATTGTAATAAATTTGGCGGGATCAGGTGTAGCAGATAAGCTTTGGACAAAGTCCAGAAAAAAAGAGATAACAGAAAGCAGAGTTAAAAGCAATCAATTACTTACCTATTGCTTTAAAAATTATCACAAACCTTCGCTTTATCTTTCTGCTGGCGCTATCGGTTTTTATGGTAATAGAGGAGAGGAAATATTAACGGAAGAAAAAAAAGCGGGCCAGGATTTTCTTTCAGAAAGCTGTCAATTATGGGAGAATTCCGTTTTTGAAACAGGAGATTCCAGTTTTCGCCTTGTTATTTTTAGAATTGGTATTGTTCTAAGCACCAAAGGAGGGGCACTTCAAAAAATGTTATTGCCATGGAAAATGGGAATCGCTGCATCTTTCAATCCAGGAGACCAATGGTATTCATGGATTCATGAGGAAGATTTAGTCCGACTTTTCCAATTTGGTATTCAAGAGGAGCAAATGCAGGGAATTTTCAATGCGGTGGCTCCAAACCCTGTAAAAATGATAGATTTCGCGCGTGCTTTGAAGAAACAAAGTAAGCTACCCTGGCGAATGGTATTTTCGATTCCCAAAAAATTATTAACCACGGCAATGGGAGAAATGTCAACGGTTCTGACAAATAGTTCCCGTGTTTCATCTGATAAAATCACTGGACTTGGCTTCCAATTTAAATATCCTAACTTAGGGGAAGCACTAAAAAATCTTATTGGTTAGGCAAAATATCCTTTTTTTCAACCACAAGATCTGAAAATTTACCTGAAAAACGGGTAGCCTTAATAATGTGGTTATCTATCCAATGGTAATTTCCACCTCTGGGCTTCCCAAATATAATTCCATGGTATTTAAATCCATGTTTCTTAAGCCACGTCTCCGTAAATGTACGATGTTCCTCCGTTCTCGAGGTGAAGAAGTAGATACTGTGTCCTTCTTCAAACCATTTGTTAATAATTTTCAATGCATCTGGATAGGGCATTACAGAAATCATTCTTTCAGGTTCCTCATTTGGAATATCATCGCAGACGGTGCCGTCAATATCAATTAAAAAATTTTTTACGTGTTCCGGAAGAAGAGGGCTCAGGGCTTCTCCTTTTTCATTGAATGCATGTTGCAATCGAGAATCATTAGTTTGTTCCATAATCAGTTAAAATGGTTAGAAAGAGATAAAATCGGTGGGATCCATAACGATTCCTTTATACCATAACTCAAAATGAAGGTGAGGACCTTCGGTTTTTGTACCTGTATTGCCAATGATGGCAATCGCTTCTCCAGATTTAACAAACGCACCCACCTTTTTTAAAAGGGCAGCATTATGTTTATAAAAAGTGATCAAATTATTTGCATGCTGAATGCCAATGGTATGTCCTGTTTCTAAGGTCCAATCTGCTAAAAACACATAGCCAGAAAGAGCTGCCTTAATAGCTGTATTTTTTGGTGCTACAATATCAACACCAAAATGATTTTTTTTAAGGTCAAACTGAGAGGTAATTTCCCCTTTTACTGGATTTACAAAAAAAACACCCTCAATGGGCATATCCTCTGATTTTCCATTGCCAGTATATCTGGACCTTTTAGCTAAATTACCTATGTTTTCCAGTTCAACTTCCTTTCTTAGTTCATTATCTTCCTCGGAAGGTGCCGACAGATTCTGTTCTTCCAGATTTACCAGGTTACTGATTAAATTTTTCTCCGGCACAGGAATATCTTCTTCTGTTTCAACATCACCCGTTAACATTCGTTTCACGTTATTCAGATAAATACGTTGCGCATTCATTTCATTCTCTACCTCTTCGACCTTTCGCATCAAGCTTAAAACTTCTTCACTACTGCTACCTAAGCCATAGCCTGGTAAATATCTTTTTATTGGTGTAACTGCAATAAAAACTAAAGCTAAGAACCCAACAAATACCAAAACACTGCTACCCAAAAGATAGAAGTTAAAAAGGGTAAGTTTAAAAGAGGCAATTTCCTGGAAGGTATCTTCATTCATTATGACCAATCTAAACTTATTTTTTAGATTTTCTCTAATTTGTGCCCTCCCTTCTTTATTAAAAATATTTGCCGCCATGATAAATGTGATTTAAACATTAAGAAGATTTTACAACATACAATAAAATGCAAAGGTTACAGTTTTCTTTCTAACTTTAATAACTAAATTTGAGGTTATTTTGTGCATTAAAAATATTTAAGTTTTGAAAAGTTTAACACTTCCTCTGTATATCATTCTTTTTTTATTCCTTTTTTCAAGTTGTGTAACCAGAAAAAAGAAAGCAGATTTATCCATTTTGGGAAAAATTTATGAAAATACAACCGCAAGGTATAATGGATATTTTAATGCAAATGAAATTTTGGAAATTAATAAATTGGCTCTTTCAACGCAAGACCCCGTTAATTATCAAAAAGAACTTCCCATTTTTCCTTATTTAAAGGCCTCAAACAGAAAATCGGCCGGTCAGGAACTCGATAAAGCAGTAAAAAAAGTAACGCGTGTTGTTGCATTGCATCCAAGAAGTTATTGGATGGATGATTGTTATCTTTTAGCTGGCCAAGCCTGGTTTTTAAAGGAAGATTATGAAAATGCAGAAAAAGCATTCCGTTATTTAATTACGGAATTTGATCCAGAAGAAAAATTAGCACAAGAACAAGATAAAGCAAAAGCAGATTCCAAAAAGTCAAATTTATCCCCAAAACAAAAGGCTAAACAACGAGAAAAGGCTAAAAAAGAAGCGCTTAAAAAAAGAAAAAAATATAACAAAGAAGTTAAGAAAAGAAAAATTCAAAACGCAAAACGCAAAAAACAAGGAAAATCAACGCTTCCCTCTAAACCAAAGCCTAAGGCGAATGAATCGGAGGCAGAAAAAGCTAAAAAGGAAGAGGCAGAAAAAAGAAAGCAAGCAGCAGCTGAAGCTAAAAAAGTAGCTAAAGCAGCTCAACCAACGAAGTATTTTTTAAAACACAGACCAGTATTTCAGGAAGGTAAATTATGGCTGGCTAAAACTTTGATCGAAAGAGATAATGATGATTCTGCTCTTCGAATTTTAGAAAAATTAATAGAAGACGAAACTACTTTTGAATATATCCTGGAAGAAGTTTATCCCCTTTTGGCCTTCTATTATCTTAAAAAAAATAATATTGACGAAGCTAATGTGGCGCTGGAAAAATCAATAACCTTAATTTCCGATCGAAAAGAGAAAGCAAGACTTAGTTTCATAGCTGGCCAGCTTTATTCGAAAAACAAAAAAGAATCAGAAGCTTTTGCTGCTTTTGATCAAGCTGAAAAATGGGCTTCAAATTATGAAATGGCCTTTAATTCAAAAATGAATAAGGCACAGCTTGCCTGGCTGGCTGGAAAAGGTACCTACGAAGATGCCTTAGCTGATCTTGATAAATTGGCGAAAGACGAAAAAAATATAGATTATTTAGATCAGCTTTATTTCAATAAAGGACAATTAGCTCTTAAAAATAATCAACGTGAAGAGGCCATTGGCTTTTTCAAGGAATCTTTAGCAAAAAACACCATTAATACGCTTCAGAAAACAGAATCAGCTTATATTCTTGGTTCTCTGTTTTTTGATGCCGGAGATTTTCTTCCTGCTAAAAATTATTTGGATACAACCCTTCAAACAATGGCTGATGAGGATCCAAGAAAACCCAAAACATCCAAATTAAGAGAAAATCTAACTGAAATTGCAGATATTATTGAAATTATAAATCTACAAGATAGCCTCATTAGCATTAGCAAACTCACCCCTGAGGAACGCATGCAATTGGCGCTGAAAATCAAAAAAACAGAGGATGAAAAGCGAATGGCAGAAATTGAAAATAAAAACCAGGGGAGTTTAGGTGCATTACCTGTTACCGCCAGAGAAAATGCTTTCTCAGGCCTCAATACCGGTCTTTCAACCCAAAGTAGCTTCTTTGCTTATGATGACCAAACACTTAAAAAAGGAATCCGCGAATTTGAACGTGTCTGGGGCACAAGAACCCTTCAAGATAGCTGGCGACAAGGGGGACAAAAATTAGCCTTCGAAGTACCTGATTTTTCTACCACAAAAGTCGATACTGCTGGCTCAAGTAAAAAAAATAAACAGGCTAAGGTGACCGATCTTACAGAGGAAGATTTAGACCGGCTCTTAGGCGAATATCCCAAAACAGATATTGCACTTAAATCTGCTGAACTTAAAATCATTGATGCCCTTTATAAATTAGGTATTCTTTTCCGTGAAAAATTAACCAATTACCCGGAAGCCATCAAAACTTTCAACCAATTGGATAATAGATTCCCAGGAATTAATATTGAGGTTAATATCTGGTATTACTTGTTTTTAACCTATCGAGAAAATAATCAGTTACCTGAATCTGAAATTTTTAAAAATAAAATCCTTGAAAAATATGGTAGCACCTATTTTGGACAGGCTATCTCAGATCCTAATTTTGTGGTTTCTTCCAAACTAAGAGAAAAGGAACTCAATGTATATTATGATAATGCCTATAAGCTTTTTACAGAAAAAAAGTATGCCGAAGCATTCGATCTTATTACACAGGCTCCTGCTAAAAGTGGAAGTATAACAAAACTAAACGCTCGATTTGCCTTGTTAGGCGCCCTTTGTAAGGGAAGTCTAAAAGGTAGAGAGGAATATATTTATGCACTACAAGAGGTCATCGCCAATTTCCCTGGTACAGATGAACAACGTAGAGCCGCAGAAATATTAAGGCTTTTAGGAGAAGCTCAAGCAAGCATGCCAGGACAAAGGGTCGATGAATCTGGCCAGTTTCAGATTGAAGCAGATCAGGTTCATTACGTTATTTTTGTTTTCCCTGAATCCGTCGATTTAAATGGCGTTAAAGTAGGCGTTTCCGATTTCAATAGAAAATATTTTTCATTGGAAAAATTAAATATGACGAACCTGTTTCTGGGAGATGATGAAGCGTCCAGAAAGGCTCTCTTAATTTTAAGGCGATTTAATAACCAAGGTTCCGCACTAAATTATTATTTGACGGCAGATAAAAACAAAAGCGAACTTAACCTGGATCAAACACCCTATGAAATGTTTATCATAGGATTAAATAACTACAGAGAATTGCTTCGTATTAAAAACACAAACACCTATTTAGATTTTTTCAAACGGAGTATACTTAAAAATTAAGTCCATTTTGTTATTCCAATAACCTGATTTGGTACGATTTTTTTAAAGGGTTTGTCAATTGTTTGTTAATTAACCAAGGATTCAACCATTTTAATTTCCTGTAAGAAATGTTGTTTTCTTGGGCAAATAGCCCTAAATCAGGGATTGGTTTTGTTACAGTAATAACTTTTGTCGTTTCAATAGGTGCATATCCATCGTCACTATTTAGTTGATAACCATGATATTCAGGGTCTTCCAAAACGGCCTTTATAGCAAATAACCTAAATACATATCGGGAAGTTTCCTCATTCAACTGCATATCAAAATAACTGGTAGCTCGTTGAAAATCTAATTCCTTTTTGAATCTTGTTTCTCCAATATTATAGGCCGCAGCAGCCATAGACCAATTACCAAATCTTTTATGAAGGTGTTTTAGATACTTACAGGCGATTTCCGTTGCCTTTTCAACATGATATCGCTCATCCACTTCTTCAGAAATTTCCAGACCATAAAATTCAGATACAGGTTTCATCAACTGCCAAACTCCTTTTGCCCCAGCCGGAGAAACTGCATTGGAAAGCATACTTTCCGCTACAGCAATATATTTAAGATCGGAGGGTAAACCATGTTCCGCTAATTTTTTTTCTATGAGTGGAAAATATCGCATAGAACGTTTAATAGCAATGATAGTACTTGAATGTTGAAATACATTGGCATATAACTCTCTTTCAAGTCTTTCCCGAATATCCCAATCCTTAATGGTTAGTTTTTCTCCTGCAAATTCATAGGCATCTTGAAGCACGATAGATTTAATTACCATGCCGGGTTCAGCTGCTTTATTATCGAGTAAATCATATTTACTTACAAAAGAGGAAATAATTAAAACGAAGAAAATTCCACCAAAAGTCATTAGAAATACTTTTAAGATGGGCATAAATTTTGAAATATTATTTGTTTTCATAAGAAAGGATTTTCAGTCTTTAGCTTTTTTATAAATTGGTACTGTTGAACAAGGCTCTCCGAAAAACAAGCTTAAAACCATGGGTTGTAAAAAATTTACAGCAGCAGTATAGGCAGAGGCTGGCACTGATTTTTCACCGCACCCCTTTAAAACAATTCTTTTATCTCTGTATGCTTCCTTATCCCAATTTGAAATTTCCTTTTCATAGTGTGCTTTTAAGAATGATTCCTTATCCCCTTGAAAAATGGTTTTTGTAAACGGTGCTGCATACGCTGCTATTAACATGTAAGACCACAAGGGTAGAATTGCATCGGCCGAACAAATAATTAAAAGGATTTTATTTTCATAATCCGACCAATTTATATCCTTTAAAGCGGCTCTAAAATCCTTTTCCTTTAATATAAGACCTTGAAAAAGATAATCTTTGATATCAAAAGTAATAAAATCCCCAACAGGATAATACTTTTCAAGGTCAATGGAAAGCAAGCTACTATTCGCTACTTTATTTACTAATTCCGATTCCATATAATGACTTAATTTTCAATAAAATCTGACTCTTCCCCAGCCGTAAATTCATGCTCTTTAAATTCTTTTGGCAAAGGAAGGTCTCTCAAACTATTAATACCAAAATAATGTAGGAATTTTTCCCCTGTGGCATATAGCAATGGCCTTCCAGGTCCATCACTTCTTCCTGATATAAGAATCAGTTCCTTTTCAAGTAATTTTTGCACTGCATAATCACAATTTACCCCCCTGATTCTTTCCAGTTCCAGTTTACTAACCGGTTGTTTGTAGGAAATTATAGAGAGCGTTTCTAAAGACGCCTTAGAAAGTTTCTTCCTTGTTTTATTTCTAAGAAAAACATTTAAAGTATCATGAAAAGCAGATTTTGTTAAAAACTGAAAACAGTTCCCTGACTTAATCAGTTCAAAAGCAAATGAATCATTCCTAAATCGATTTGAAATTTCTTCTATCCTTCCTAACACCTCATCTTCAGACAATGCTAATCCAAAAACCTCTTCCAGACAACCTTGAATATCCTCGGTACTGATAGGCTGATCGGCTGCAAAAATCAGCGCTTCAATATGTTGTGAAATATATTCCAATGTTTAATATTTTTAATTAAAAAGTATAACAACGGAACAGATTATTATTTTTTCCACTTTTCCCTTTATTTTTTTGATTGTTACCATAAAATAGAGGTAATTGTATAGCAAAATAAACATCAGATCCGGTAAATTTTGATTTTGCCACCCAGCTGCTGATATCATCAGATCCAATGGTTAGAGGACCAGCCCTAAAAGCAAATCCTGAGGTAAAGGATTGTCTGTTAGTTAAAGAAAAAGGTAATTTTATAGCCCAAAATCCAGATTCCCAGGAAGGCATTATCATCATCGTTTCAATAGATTGAATATTTTTATTTGCTTTCAACAATGGAATATTTGCCATCGTTGAGATAAAAAAAGAATTTGCAATAGCTATTCCTCCTTGAAAATTAAACGACGTTGGAAGCAACATTTTAAAACCACTTCCTGAAACACCTGCCAGGGAACTTCCCAATATATCTGTACTCAATAAATTACCAGCCTGTATGACATTGCCTTTAGAAATGGTACTTATATAAGCCGCGCCACTATGAGAAGAAACGCCAGTGGAAGTAATGTTATAGGTTGTTGAATTTTTATTAAAACCAACATATCCCAAATCGGTCATTGCTGCACCGACAAACCATCTTCCCTCGCCTTCTGTCAATCGACCTCCTAAATCCAATCCCATACCGAAACCATTCAAGGATTTTTTTATTTTACCATTTGTCGGATTCCTGGACCAAACGGAAAAAGCCATCTCACCATCCACATTAGTCAAATTAAAATTATTTGTGGGTCTCTGAGAAATATTGAGTGCATTTCTACTATCCACATAAGCCGACATCATAGGGAGTATAAATTTGACAGAAGTTCCCAGAGAAAGCACATTAAATCCAACTATTTTCTTAACCGCCAGGGTTAATGGGATTTCTGTATAGACAACCCCACTCATATTAAAAGGGGCTATGGGGTAGGTAGCATAAAAAGGCTGAGCAGCATGTGTAAATGGGATCATTCCTTCAGGAATATTGAAGGCACCCAGATTTCCTTTAACTCTCATTCCCAAACCAACCGAAAAATTTTCATTAAGGGCAACCACGGCGGAAGGCCCCTCCACAACGAAAGAACCGTAAGCGAAATGTCTGTTCAAGGTATCCTGAAAAAAACCACTAAGCGTATCAGGCACGCCAATGATACCAGCCTCTGGATATTTGACTCTACCTCTTGGATAAACGATTACCAGCCCATTTTTTCTTGGAAGGAGGTTCATAACATTTGCCTTATCTACGCCAATTATATTGCTATTGGCATAAACACCACCTTGTATCAGATTAATAGCATTACCATCAGGCGTCGCTGCCGGATTCAGCATCATTTGATAAAGGCTGGTATATTTACCCATTCTAAGGCCTTGCTGAAATTGACCAAATGCAAGATTCACAAAAAAGCAAAAGCCCAATAAGGAATAAATGTTTTTATTCATAAAACAAATTAGTCTAGCCTACAATATCCAAAAAAAATAAGCAAAAGGCAAATTTATTGTAGGCTATTTACTCATTTTAATAGCAGCTAAAAAAAGTACCTAGTACTTGGTGTATGGGCAGGCCCTCGCGGCGGCCCTTTTTTACGGTGTCTTTGGTGCGTTGGTAAAAAACGCAAATATGATATCAAATGCGTTGGCTTATTCATAAGTGTCGCCTTGGATTGTTTCCATTTCTACCGAAAAATTTAAACCATCTAAGCTCGTTGAAATTTTTACTTCGTTGTTAGTTTGGATGGTATTTAGGTTTTCCAAAAGTTGCCCTTCAAATAAATCTGTTATAGTTTTAATGGCATCTTGTTGAAATGGCAAATCAGCTCCAAATGTTAATCTAATAATTTCTTCATTTTCTTAATATCCTCTTCAATTTCTTTTAAACTCTTTGTGTATTCTACTTTTTTTTGTTCTTCGTTAAAAGCACCATAAATCTTATTTGCTTTTTCTTCTGCCAATTTATGCGATATTTTTCCAAAGCCATTTAGAATTTCTCTGCCGTTCATTTCTAATATCATTTCCAATCTTTGTATCCAATCGTTCATAGTCATTACTATTTTGGATTGTGCCATACTTTCTGCAAATGCCAAGTATTGCTCCACCAAAAGTTCTAAACTTTTCATCTCATCTTCATTCAAATAATTTTTAGCTGTAATTACATCAGCGGAACTTATTTTACTTACTTCTTTTTTGTCATAAGATTGCATTCCTAAAAATGGCAAAGTAATATCTGCTCTGAAATAAACTAATTCTGCTGCTGTTTTTTGACTGATTGGATATTCCTTACTAAACTGAACACCCCATTCCGGGACAAAGTGAACAGGTCATTCCGGGGCAAACTGTACACCTCAATCCGGAGCAAACTGAACAGGTCATTCCGGGGCAAACTGAACACCTTATTCCGGGGCAAAGTGAACAGTTATTCTTTTAATCTTTGTGTTGCCCAAATACGAAACTGTGTACCTTGTTGTGATTTTACTCGATAACCAACCGAAATTATTACATCGAGATTGTAATATTCTATATCACGCTCAACTTCTCTTGTACCTTCCAATCGAACTTGTCGGAATTTCCGACTAGTTGCCTCTGCTATTAATTCTTCTTCTGAATAAATATTGCCAATATGCTCGGTAATTGTACTTCGTCCTTTACCAAACAATAAAGCCATTTGCTCTTGGCTAAGCCAAACGGTTTCGTCTTGCAAAACTGTATCTACTGCTATTTTCCCATCTGCAGATTGATATATTAAAATGCTATTATTCTCCATAATTACACTGTTTTAACTTCTATACCTGCATCTCTCATTTGCAAAACAGTATTGGTTTTCAATTTCCCTACGCAAAGTTACTTTTTCCACAAGGTTTATCAACCATAAAGTCCATCGAAAATTCAGTGTGAACTGTTAGTGTGGTGGGTGGGTTGATGCTTAGTGCTTGGTATATGGGCGGACCTTGCGGCGGACCTTTTTTCGACAGGTATCAATATTTTGCCAGCCAATGAATTAGTCTATCTGGCCAATAATCAGAGGTGGTTTTATTATTTAGACCAAATCCATGCCCCCCTTCCGGATATAAATGCATCTCTGCCTTCAACCCATGAGAAATGGCGGATTGGTAATACAAAATACTATTTTGAACAGAAACGGTTTTATCATCTGCTGCGTGCACAAGAAAAGCGGGCGGAGTATTAGCCGTTATTTGTTTTTCTGGGGAAAACGTATTAATCAAGGTTGAATCTGGTTTTTCACCTAGTAAATTACGTCTGGATCCAGCGTGCATGAATGGTTCTGTAAAGGCAATCACCGGATAAATAAGAATACTAAAATCGGGTCTTCCGGAAATATTATCCGTGGGAATATCCACCATATTTTTATCATATAAAGTGGATGTCGTCGCTGCCAGATGTCCTCCAGCAGAAAACCCCATAACGCCAATCCTGTTCTTATTTAATTTCCACTCTTCCGATTTACTCCTGATATACCTGATTCCTTCCAATGCATCTCTTAAGGGTGCCAGGTGTTTTTGGGTACAATACTTATCATTTGGAATCCTATATCGGAGTATAATCGCCGTAATCCCATTTTTATTTAAAAATTTAGCCACATCAATACCTTCGTGATCAAAAGCAGTGCCCGAATATCCACCGCCTGGTAGAACCAGTACTGCCTGACCATTTGCATTTTCAGGCTGAAATAAAGTAAGGATTGGGATAGAAGTTTTCCGAAAAAAACGGATACCTGTAGGTCGGGTTTCAATTTCCTCCTGATTCTCTGCAGGAATGGCATAAGGAATATTTCCAGTATATAACGGAAATTCCTTTTGACCTGAAAGCGATGCGACAGAAAGTAAACTACCTAGCATAAATAAAAATAGGGGTCTTATAAACATGGTTTATTCAATTTGCGTATTTATATTCATGAAAAATACGAAAAATGCGGCACCAAATCCTAATATTACTATATTTTATTGTCACTATTTTATTTCCCAACCATAGCACAGGACAGGATAAAGAACCATTTTTAGTTGTTTTAGGTATTGCGCAAGATGGTGGTTTTCCTCAGGCAGGCTGCAAAAAATCGTGTTGTGAAAAAAGTTGGATTAATTTAAAAAAAAGGGAATATGTGAGTTGTGTCGCCTGGGTTGACCCAATTCGCAAAAAATACTGGTTGTTTGATGCCACTCCTGATATGCCTGAACAAATGCATTACTTATCTGAGAAATACAACGTCGAACTGGCTGGTATTTTTCTAACGCATGCACACATAGGTCATTATACCGGACTCACGCATTTGGGTAGAGAAGTTATGGGCACGAAAAATATTCCCGTTTTTGGGCTGCCGCGTATGCACAAATATTTATCTGAACATGGGCCCTGGAAGCAATTAGTGGAATTAAAAAACATTCAATTAATCCCTCTGGAAGCCGATGTACCCATTCAAATAGCCGACTGGTTTGAAGTAACGGCCATTAAAGTACCTCATAGGGATGAATTTTCTGAAACAGCCGGTTTTGTAGTTAAAGGCAGTGTAAAATCTTTCTTTTATTTACCCGACATCGATAAATGGGAAAAATGGGATCGTTCCATTGAAGAATATATTAACGAAACAGATTACTCTTTTTTAGATGGCACTTTTTATAATGCCCTGGAATTACCCGGCAGAAATATGTCCGAAATACCCCATCCTTTTATCATTGAAAGTATGGAAAGATGGAAGGAACTTCCCGAAAACGAAAAAAATAAAATCCACTTTATTCATTTGAATCATACAAATCCGCTTCTTCAGAAGAATCATCCTTATAGAAAACAACTTCTCCTGTCTGGATACAACATCGCAAAAATGGGGGATATATATTTAGATCGATGACGGAGAGGATGACCTGACAATAAAATGCAAGAGACATGTGAATCCGCAGGATTCATAACCCTGAGGTCCCGGGTTCAAATCCCGGTCTAGCTACATGAAAATCAAGGACTTACGTTAAATCGTGGGTCCTTTTTTGTTTCTGCGTGAGGTTTGCGTGAGGTTTTGCGTGAGGTTCTTGTTATTTTATAACTTTTCCTATGTTAAAGTTTTGTGCAGGTTTTGTTTTATCCACGTAAATAAGTGCATCAAAATATTCATAAAGATTAGTTGACCATAGCGCTGATTTTTCATTGATATAAACTGCTCCAGCTTCATAATGCTCATATTCCTTATTTATAAAATCTTTTAAGGACTTATAAGGGGCAATATCTTTAAAATCAATATAGAATATTGGTGTTTCAAGTTGTGAAAAAGCATTTGTCAAGTAGCTCTTTTTGTGTGGTTTCACATAGTTGTTCGATAAAGCCCAGGGTTCATCTTTGAAGATACTTTTGGTGAAACTGTACATTAAGTAAAACAGATTTGTAGATGGAGGGCTTTGTGCAACAAAACCACCTTCACTAAAACTGAAACCAATGTTATAATATTTTTGTCCATATAATTTATTCAAATGCGTTCCCATCCAATTTCCTGACTTAAAATCGTCAGAGAACGAACCTTTCCCAATATGTCCATTATGTGCCCAAAGCATTATTTTACCATTATTATTGCTCTCTCTTATCCATTTTATGTTTTGTGTCATCGAGCTATCTCTATAAGAATATGCAGTATTAAAATCTTGCTCTCTAAAATAATTTAATTTCTGACGAAGTACAGCAATTGTTTGCTTAGCGAATTTATAGTCTGTTGAATCTTGTTTAAATAATTCTGTTTCTTTACTCAAGACAAATTCTTCAAGTTTATTTAACTTATTTAAATTTATTTTTTGCATTTCATCTAATCCTTTATCGTCTAACTTTCTTATTGCAATTTTGTTCTCCTCAATTTTCTCCGGTAATAAACTCTTATCAAAGTTGGGAATATATTTACTGAGGTATTTGTCAAGCCAAATTACACAAGAGGTAGCGTCTTGCATATCGTATCCATAAAATTGAATCATTTGATCTGCAGATTTTCCTTTATTGTAGTTTTTCATCCATTCAATTAAATCTAAAACCTCTTGCGACTGCCAAACCCAGTATCCATTTCTTGACAATGCTTCTTTTGCATCTCCTTCTCCAGTCAGAACATATTTGTTTATATCATAACAAGCCGCAAAATTAGCTTCAATTCCAAATAATTTAATATTTTGATTTTGAACTAAGTATTTAAAAACTCTACTTTTTAGTTCAAAAAATTCTTTTGTTCCGTGAGTTGCTTCGCCAAGGCCAATTACTTCTGCTTTTTTTAATTTTTCATTTAAAAAAACAAATTCTAAGCTATCGTTTTTAAGGGCATCCTTAGCAATTGGATAAATATGGCTTTTAAGTAATCTTAAATCGCCTTCTGATAATTGCTGAAGTTTCTCCTTTTTGGTAAACAAATTTGTAATTGTATCACCAAAAAATGGATGACCTAAAACAGATGAGGCAAATGTTCTTGTTATTATAATCAATATAATAACAACTAAAATGGAGACAATTTGTAATCTTTTTTTCATTTATGGCCTTTTAAGAGGATGCTAAATATAAAACGCATCAATAAAATAAATTTAATATTCAAAAATAATCACTGCTTATTAAATTGATATCAAGAAAATACACAGAAGGCAAAAAATATATTTATATGGAATCCCGTTGGAGTGTATTATAACTTCTTTCAATTCAATATGAAGTTTAACTCTTCCCCTCCCCATGATAGTTACAATATCATTTATGCTTTTGTAGAAGCTAATTTCCAAATGCTATAAGAGTGAAACAGCGCAATAAATAAATTACTTATGATTACGGGGTTGGTTAAAGTGCCAACCATGATGGGGCTTAATACTTTATAAACCACTTGAACTAATAGAAGTGCCATTACAAATTTGGGATCAAATTTGAATAAAAACACCACAGAGAATATAAGTATAGTAAGATATATAGATAAAAGAATACCAAGTGCTGGTGTTTCAATCCCGTAAGAATCTATTACCAAATTACTTTTTAGGAGTATACTGGAACACACAGGAATTAGTACCAGAATATTAAGTATCAGTGATAATTTCGGGAATAGCATTTGTTTTGAATCCATAATTATTGAAATTTATTAGTTAAAAATAATAAATCAATCAATGATTTCAAATTTGAACCTCTGCGTGAGGAAAACACCCCCTGAATTCGGTCCAAATCGGTTGATTTCGGTTTTATAAAAACATAACTAACTACAAATCTAAGTTTTAATTTTATCAAAAATTCTTCATAACCCTGAGGTTCCGGGTTTAAATCTCGTTCTCGCTAAATGAAAATCAAGGACTTACGTTAAATCGTGAGTCCTTTGTTGTTTCTGCGTGAGGTTTGCGTGAGGTTTTTATCATTTCTTACCGGAAACACGAATCTATAATGCCGATATTTCAATCACGACTTTTTTAGAGAAGATGCAACCATACACCCATTTCACCTTTGCATCGACCAAGATTCAATAATTGTTATATTTAACATTAGTAACACAATTTAAATATTTTTTGTTATCTTTAGTAAAATAGTGGAGTCCAGAACCCACTTTAAAAAACGGGGTGTAATCCGAAAAGCCTTATGAGTAGGAAAACAATTTAATTTCTAAAATATAATATTTAAAATGAAAAATCTACTTCTGTGTTTCATTTTGCTTGGATTAGCAAGAACTTCTTTTGCCCAAGAAACGGAAGAACAAATAAAAAAAACAATCACGCACGAATGGCTTACCTATTCTAAAGCATTTGAATTAAAAGACTACAATAAGATTGCTGAATTCTTTCATTATCCTGTTATATTGTCTGGAAAATCCTATTCGAATAAAAAAACGGTGATAGAAAAATATAAAGAATATAGGGAAAAAAAAGTTCAGCCAGGGTATAAGTATAGTTTAACTGATGAGATTAAGTTTATTAAAATTTCAAATGAACTTGTAATTGCTGAATTTTATTACTCAAGATATAATGCAAAATACGAAAAATTATTTTCAGGCTCATCTACAGGCACTTATAAAAAGCTAGATGGTAAGTGGAAAATGAGTGAATACTAAAGTGTTGGTGATAAAGTTTTTTTTAGAAAATGAAGGCGTTGATTTGTAGTTAGTTATGTTTTGGGAAAACCGAAATTGACTGATTTTATACGATTTGAGGGGGCGTTTTCCTCACACAGCGTGTTACACGAAATTTACTATGGCAAACCAAATTATTTAAGTGTTTGGACGGGACCTTTCCTCTGGAAAGCAGGCAGGTTTACATGTCCCTCTCGCTACATGTAAATCAAGGACCTTTGCCTCTGGCAAGATTAAATAATTATTAATATGTAATATTTGTAACATAATACAACTGTATTTTTTTTATATCCAGAAAAATATTGGAGACCAGACCCACTTAAA
>Ga0209400_1001290_pt1 | contig 20293 bp, 12 predicted proteins | sample M_130807_EF_Meta_FD_187313 | JGI IMG/M metagenome (GOLD analysis project Ga0209400, IMG submission 187313) | Freshwater microbial communities from Lake Montjoie, Canada to study carbon cycling - M_130807_EF_MetaG (SPAdes) (version 2) | ecosystem: Environmental > Aquatic > Freshwater > Lake... | reverse complement strand
GGCGTTGGTTTATATTTCGCTAAATGAAGGATTCGGTATGCCTGTGGTGGAGGCATTTGCCGCAGAAACTCCAGTTATTACCTCAAATAATGGTGCTTTAGCAGAAATTTCTGGTCGAGGAGCTTTACTTGTAAATCCCCTGGATACAAATCAAATTGCTCAAGGAATGAGTAATATTTTCAGAAATCCAAACCTTAGAATGGAGTTAATTGAAGTTGGTAAAAAAGAATTAGCCCGATTCGATTGGGATCATTCGGCAAAAATTTGTTCTCAAATTATTACCAAAGGTAAAGATACCCTTTGAATGAAAAGGGAAAATTAAAACCCTTTTGTCTTTAATACTGTTACATATTATTTCGTTAAATTGAGTTCATGTCCTTTAATCTTGTTGCCCCTTTTAAACCTACTGGTGATCAGCCAAGTGCCATCAGAAAGCTGTCTGCTGGTATTTCTAAAGGAGATAAATCGCAAGTACTTCTTGGGGTTACTGGTTCTGGCAAAACTTATACGATTGCCAATGTCATTCAACAGGTACAGAGACCTACCTTAGTTTTAACCCACAATAAAACGCTGACGGCACAGCTTTACAGTGAGTTTTGCGCCTTTTTTCCTGAAAATGCAGTAGAATATTTTGTTTCCTATTATGATTATTATCAGCCAGAGGCTTATATTTCTTCCTCAGATACCTACATTGAAAAAGATTTAGCCATAAATGAAGAGGTAGATAAACTTCGTCTTCGTGCTACTTCTTCCTTGCTATCAGGCAGACAAGACGTTATTATCGTAGCATCGGTTTCCTGTATCTATGGTATGGGAAATCCGGAAGATTATAAAAGCAGTATTATTAGAATTCAAACTGGATTGAAAATTTCCAGAAATACTTTTCTAACCCAATTAGTAGATGCACTTTATGCCAGGACTGAGACTGAATTCAAGCGTTCTACCTTTAGAGTCAGAGGGGATACTGTAGATATTAATTTGCCTTATGTAGAATACGGCTTTCGAATCACCTTTTTTGGCGATGAGATTGAGGTTATCGAAAGAATTGAACTCGAAACGGGAAAGCGGATTGAAAAGATGGATACGGCTGCAATTTTTCCAGCTAATTTATATGTGGCTCCAAAGGATAGGATGGGCTTGATTATGGAGGAAATAGAAAATGAATTAAAAGAACAGGAGTCATTTTTCGAAAAAGATGGGCGTATCCTGGAAGCCAGAAGGATTCGGGAAAGAACGTCTTTTGATATGGAAATGATGCGCGAACTGGGTTATTGTAGTGGAGTAGAAAATTATTCTCGTTTCTTCGATGGGAGGCGACCAGGGACAAGACCCTTCTGTTTGCTCGATTATTTTCCGGATAATTATTTAATGGTCATCGATGAGAGTCATGTGACCATTCCACAGATTCGTGGCATGTATGGTGGCGACAGGGCAAGAAAGTTGAGCTTAGTGAGTTATGGATTTCGTTTACCTTCAGCAATGGATAACAGACCTTTAAATTTTACAGAATTCGAAGGAGTCATCAATCAGGTAGTATTTGTCAGTGCTACCCCTGCTGAATATGAATTAGAACAAACGGCAGGTGAAATTGTCGAACAAATCATCAGGCCAACGGGGTTATTGGACCCTCCTATCGAAGTTCGGCCAAGTATTAATCAAATTGACGATTTATTGGATGAAATAAATAAGCGGGTTCTAAAGAATGAACGGGTTCTGGTAACAACCCTAACTAAACGCATGGCCGAGGAATTAACAAAATACCTCAGTAAAGTACAGATTAAAGTACGTTTTATACATTCCGAAGTGGAAACGATGGACAGGGTGGAGATACTGAGAGACTTGAGAATGGGCGGATTTGATGTTTTGGTGGGAGTAAACTTATTGCGTGAAGGTTTAGATTTACCAGAGGTTTCTCTGGTAGCCATACTGGATGCTGATAAAGAAGGATTTTTGAGAAATGACAGATCGCTTACTCAAACGGCGGGTCGTGCGGCGAGAAATTCTAATGGTCTCGTTATTTTTTATGCTGACAAGGTCACAGATTCGATGCAGAGGACCATTGATGAAACCGAGCGAAGAAGGATTATTCAAATGGCCTATAATGAAAAAGAAGGAATTACACCCGTAACCGTTTTCAAAAGTAAGGAGGAAATCATGCAACAGCGTTCCATCTTGGACATTCGCGGAGGACGCCCCACAAAAACAGCAGATTATAATTTGTCAGAAGCAGCTGAACCTGAAATGGCCTACATGGACAGAGATCAGGTAGAAAGTAAAATATCACAGGTCGAAAAGAAAATGCGCGCCGCCGCCAAAGATTTAGATTTTATTTTAGCTGCGCAATATCGGGATGAAATAGTTCAATTGAAAAAAAGAATCGTTCATTAGTGATGATTGGTGATTAGTACTTTTAGGGTAGTTCCCTAGCAGTTACCCATTCATTAGGCAAATTTGTGTCCTGACGCAGAAAAGACGATGCATGCATCGCCTCTACGAAATTTATCGTGATTCAAAACAATGAAATCCGGTAATTATTCCATTGAAACCTGTCGAAAAGAAGACGATGCATGCATCGCCTCTACGATTGGTCTAAATTATCAATTAAAATATCTTCGGAATCTTGAACATGACCAAAAACATAATCCATTTTCTTTCGGTCAAATTCTCCTTCATTATTTGCAATCCAGATGGTAGCTACCCCATTTCCAATAAAATTAGTGATTGCCCGTGCCTCTGACATGAATCTATCTACCCCCAATAATAAGGCAAGACCCTCAATGGGGATAACACCATTCATGGCAGTTAAGGTAGAGGCCAGTACAATAAATCCACTTCCTGTGACACCTGCAGCACCTTTTGAGGTTACCATCAAAATCCCGATAATGGTAAGAATCTGGCTATAAGTGAGATGTATACCATAAATCTGGGCAAGAAAAATGACTGCCATGGACAGATAAATAGTTGTTCCATCTAAATTAAAGGAATATCCCGTGGGAACGACAAGTCCAACGACCGATTTGGAGCATCCCATTTTTTCTAACTTTTCCATTAGATTCGGTAATCCAGCTTCAGAAGAAGAAGTACCTAAAACGATTAATAATTCTTCCCGAATATAGGTAAGAAATTTCCATAGCTGAACTTTATATTGCTTCAAGATGAGTCCAAATATGGCAAAAATAAATATGGCCATTGTTATATAAACCGTCAACATTAATTTGCCTAATGGTAAAAGAGCAGCCACGCCATATTTTCCAATAGTAAAGGCCATTCCGCCAAAAGCACCAATAGGAGCTAACAACATCACTCTATGAAGTCCTTTAAATACATATTTTGAGGCAATACTCAAATAATAAACTATTTTCTGAGTTCCTGAAATTCGACTCAGTAATACCCCAAAAAGAAGCGCAATAATAAGCACCTGCAAAGTAGAATTATCCATGAAAAATTGCCACCAGTTAAAATCCGCAGCCTTTTCTTTGTAAACATCTAAGTCTTTGGTTGCAGCCGCAGCATGCACAACCCCTTTCCCAGGCTGAATAATATTTGCCACTATAACACCTATAATAAGGGCTACCGTCGTTACTATTTCAAAATAAATCAGTGATTTAAGCCCAACTTTACCTACTTTTTTTAGGTCGCCCATAGAGACAATACCCAGTGTTATCGTTAAAAATATGATGGGATTTATAAATAACTTAACTAATGAAATAAAAAATCCACCAAAAGCCTCGCTAAGAGTTTTACCTATTTTCAATTCCTGACCCAAAAACCGACCTTTCAGATCATCAGGAAGAACTTGCTTTAAGGCAATTTCAGGAAAAAAATGACCGAGTAAAATACCACACGTAATGGCTGTTAATACCCAAAATGTAAGATTTGTTAATATTTTTTTCATGTAGTATTTTAAAGAAGGATTAATTTTTTACGACTTTCCAAAACCCAGTTTTTTCATCCAGGTGAACCCAGATAAAATAAGTTCCAATGGGAAATAATGAAAAATCAATGGCTACCAGATTTTGAGAAAATAAAAAAGAAGGTTCAAAAAACTGTCCAAAGATATTAGATATATAAATTTTATCAAATTTATCTAATGAAAGGTACAATTTATCTCTTACCGGATTAGGAAAAGGATATATCCCAGATGCTTGAAAAAGGTTATTTACTGGCGTCAATTGAAAATTTACAAAATCAAAAAAAGATTTGGAAACCTTACATTTTGAAGCATTCAATGTAACTTTATAAGAACCATTTGATGCATATTTATAAGTAGGATTCTCTAATGTAGAAGTTGTTCCGTCTCCAAAACTCCATAGATATTGACTCGCATTGGTAGATTTATTTTTAAATGCCAGGACATTATTTGGTAATAACTGATAGGAAAAAAAAGGTATTGGATCTCTCCTACCAATACCCCACTTACTTAAACTGTCAAAAACAACCTTTTTAACTGCCAGTCTAATATTTTTTGCCATAGCGGATGGTAAGGCATACTGATATGGAATGTCCATTGGATCTTTTCTAAAGATTACAGTGTAGAAGGTAACCGCTGCTGCATAGGACCCTGCGTCTGAAGGATGAGAACCATCTGCATTAAATAATTCAATGTCGGGGAAATTTTTCCTAACAAAATTCCAGGTTGCACCAACGGGTGAAATCACTGCCTGCAAGGAATCAGCGATCTTCAAATATTGGCTTCTCAACAGGCTATCCATACCTTCATAACTGCATAAGGCTGGAAATATCCCGCAATATTCATCATCCCCATTTTTTCTTCCCCAGGTCATATAAAACATCGTTTCTGCACAAGGATTACCTGATTTGATCAAGCTATCTAATATTTTTCCATGGCGAAAAAACTTAAATACTTCCTCTTCACCTAATGCGGGACGTTGACTTTGCTCTTGCAAAACCACATAATCCCAATTTCCTGACATTATTTTATTCAAGGAATTAGCATCTGATGAATGCCTAAGAAGCGTATATGAACCCGGATAAAACCCGTCAAAAAGTAAGGTATCCCCCATAGATTGAGCAATATTCGAGATAATCTGAGGTAGATTATTCCTTTCAGTGTAACTATTACCAAGAAATAAAACATTTTTCTTGAGCTGTGCAAAAGAAGGAACAACAATTAATAAATAAAAGAATAATAAGCCTAACCTCATAAACTTCAATTCGGAATGATCTTATTGAGTTTAAGCCATTTTATTACGGATGGCATCCATAAATCATCCTGTACTTTATTATGTAATGCAAATCCATGCCCCCCAGCCTGATAGATTAGTAATTGGGAAGGTATTTTTTTTGACACCAATTCCTCATAATAGACCAGGCTATTTTCAACGAAGGAAGTCTTATCATCCATAGCATGAATTAAAAAAGAGGGCGGATGATTTTCAGCAATGAATAATTCAGGGGAATAACCCAATTTTTTTTCTTCAGAAATTTGATCACCCAGTAAAACTTTTCTTGATTGTAATTTTGGCGACACATATTCATCTTTGAAACTGATTACTGGATAAACTAAAATATTAAAAGAAAAATGAAGTGGATTTTTAGGTGTAAAAGACATGGCAGCTAAATGACCGCCTGCAGAAAAACCTATAACCCCAATTTTATTTGTATCGATGCTTAAATCGGCGGCATTTTCCATAACCATCTGGAATGCCCTTTTGAGATCCATAAGAGGTAATGGCTCAAATGATTGAAAAGAATTAGCAGAAAAGGTTCTGTATTTTAAAACGAATGCATTAACACCTGCCTTTGCAAATTCAATCGCCACGTCATGACCACCATCAAAAATAGATAATCGATGATACCCTCCTCCTGGGCAAATAATAACAGCTGCATTTGATTTATTAGCACCTTTTGCTTCATAAAAGGTAAGGTCAGGCACCGTAATATCTACGAGTGCCCTTCTACCTGCATCGGTAATAACCTCTTTTTCCTTACTTTCCGCTGATATATTTCCTGGAGGTACTCCCTGATATAGTTTAGTTGTTACCTGAGCATATCCAATATGAGTCAGGCAAATAAATCCACTTAAAAAAAGTAAGGAAAAAGAGGTTATTTTCATTATATGAATTATTTATTGACCGTTGTGACAGAAAATAGCGAAGGAATTGGATTTGGCGTTGATTTATTAAGATCGACTTCTATTTGGGGATAAAGAAAACGTTGTGGTAATTCCGTTCCAGTATTTGGCGTAACAGCAACTCTAACATCCGTTTCTTTAAAAACCCTTCTCAAATCATTAAATCCTTCAATTTGCCCAATAAAAGTAAGATATCTTTCCTCCATTATTTCCCTTAATAAAGAAGATTCTTTGCTTAATGTGGAGGTTGCAGGTAAATTTTCCATGCCACCCGCAGTAAAATCGGCTAAAACATAAGGATCGTATTTAATATTTCCCGTTGTTGTGTATGTCGAACTAATATAACCTCCACCGGCCATAAAAGCTCTGAAAGCATTAAGTCTGACAAGCCCCTTATCAAAACCATTCACTCTGGATTCTGCCTCGGCTAAGATGAGCAGATTTTCTGCATACCCAGCTAATGGAAAAGAGGAAGCCTGACCAAAAAATCCATTTACCGTTGTATTTAAAGCGCCTGCACTGGTAAAAAGAAAATTATATCTTGCGCGCTCAATGGTCTTTGCATTTCCTCTGTTTGGCGTTTTCGCTGGATTTAACAAATTGGCAGCAAAACTACCATTGGCATCCATCCAACCTGGTCTATCTTGCACAACAAATTGATAATAAAGATTATATGCACCTCTGCCAGAAGTAGCATGAGGAGCCATCCAGTTATTTGCCGCACTATTGATTCCTAAAGAAGCTGCAGATAACGCTTTGCTATATTCCCTGGTGTGCATAAAATATCTTGCCTTTAAGGTATAAGCCGTTTGAATCCATTTCACTGTATTTCCAGCAAAATGTATGTCTTGTGCAGTAAAACTTTCAAAAGCAGTTGAATTGAGATTAATAATAGCGCTATCTAAAAGAGATTGAATTTTTGCATAATTCGAAGATTGGCTATCATAAGAAGGATGAGGAAATTTGTTATCAGCAGCCTCGTTATATGGAATATCTCCCCAAAGAGCCGACGCAGTACCCATAACATTTGCTTCAATTACTTGGGCGACACCAAGCAGACGAATATTATTTACAGCTCTGGACTTATCTTTTAAAAGCTTAATATTTTTATAGGCAGAAGTGTAAACTCTTTGCCAGTTATCATCAAAAATCCTCGCTGTAACTATATACTGCTGGTAAGATTGATATTGCTGCTGAACTCCTCTAAAATATCCAGACCATAAACTTGCTATTCGAGCTACTTCTCCTTCCTGAAGAACCATATTACTCACAAGCACACCCGTTAACATGGCAATTGCGGGAGCATCAGAAGGAGAACCTGGATCAATATTAATACCATCCACAAGATTTTTACAGGATCCAGTAAATAGTATAAGTACCAGGATAATTAAACTATATTTTTTCATTTTAAAATTGATTTTGCTAAATAGGGATTAAAAATTTAGTTTAAGCGTAAACAGATAAGATCTCGTAGGGGGATTTACAAAATAAGACACCCCTCTTCCTGATCCAGCTCCAGCATTATTACTATCTGGATCATAACCGTTTACCTTACTGCTGAGGAATAAGTTTCTACCACTTAATTCAAAGATGATAGAACCGATACCTAAAAGTTTTTTAAGTTTAGCACTGGACGTTTTATAGGAAAGGTTTAACTCCCTAAATCTTGTCCAGGTAGCATCATCTAAAAACTGCTCACCAACATTACCGAAGAAACCTCCTAAACCGACGTACCAACTTTCATCTAAAGCAACTGGACCCGCGCCAAAATCTTTAATATTCCCTCTGAAAGGAGTACCTGCCGGAATCACTTTCCCTGCATAATTTTTTAAGTCGGTAGTACCTGATGATTCATTTCCAACGGTTGCACTGGTGCCATAATCTAATAATACAGCTTCCGTTCCATTGGCAACTACACCACCTTCAGAATGTTCCAATAAAGCAGAGAGTGTTAAATTTTTATACCTGATATTTAAACCCATTCCTGCTCTCCATTCTGGATTAGGGTCACCAATGGGTGCCGCTACAATATCAGCAATAGGGAATCCATTGCTATTTAATTTCAATTTACCGGATTCATCTTTCAAAAATGGCGTTGAATAGAGAATACCTAAAGGATACCCTTCAACTGCCCTGGAAGAAATACCAGCAGACCCACCTAAATTTATAGAGCCGGCGCCATTTAGATTGGTCACTTTATTCCTGTTCAAAGTCCAGTTAAAATTCCAGTCAATATTCCAGTCCTTATTTTTAAAAATATTATAGGCAAAATCTAATTCCACCCCTCTATTTTGAATATTTCCCGCATTTGCATAAAGAAAATCAAAGCCAGTAGAGGAAGCCTGTGGTATATTAATCAAAGCATCTTCCGTATTATTTCTGTAATAGGTAGCACTAAGAGAGATTTTGTCATTTAAAAATCTAAGATCTACCCCAAATTCCATTTCTTCTTTTCTTTCTGGTCTCAAATATGGATTTCCACCATTCACACTCTGTAAATAAGAACCAGAGCCAAATAAAGATGGGTCTAAAGCTCCACCTAATCCATCAGAAAAAGTTCGGGTAACAAAATCAGTACGCGTTCTGTAAGATAGAGGTTGAACACCTACAACTCCCAATGAAGCTCTCAGTTTTCCAAAAGATAACGCCTTAAAATTTTCAAATCCACTCAGTTGAGAAAATTGCCAGGCCATGTCCATTGATGGGTAGAAAAAGGTATTATCAGATAACTCACCAAAAGAGGAAGCAGCTTCCAATCTTCCAGTTGCATTGATAAATAATTGATCCTTAAAAGAAAATCCGACACTGGAATATCCAGCATTCGTGATACGTTTTAAACGAGAATCATTGGTAGTGATGTTCGTCGGTGTAGCATTATCAAAATCTTTAGGCCCATCAGGTAAAATAAAATTCTGTGAGCTTGCACCAATAGAAGCCGTGTTTAAGGAATTATAATTGAATCCCATTAATAAATTGACATGCAGATCAGGGGTAAATTGCTTTTCAGCCTGACCAATTACATCTAAATTAAACTGCATTTGAGAATATTCATCTCTACTGTAAAGTCCACTAATGGCATTGGCAGAATAGTATGGGAAATAGGTGGATTGCCTGTCTGTGAAATAATCTATTCCTGCTCTGGTGGTCAAAGTAAACCAACTATTAGGTCTTATTTTAGCTTCTGTAGCATTAATAAATCGATTTACATAACTCGTATTTTCTAACTCATTAGTTATCCACAATGGGTTATTAAAACCTGGGTTGGTACCGGCTCCTATATGATTTCTATAGGAACGATGTCTGTTGGGTATCAAGGTACCTCCTTGGGTTGCAGCATAACCACCCACAAAGTTTTCATTATTAAAATCTGATGGAGTTCTTAATAAGCCAATTAGAAAGCCGGCATTATTAACACCCTGAGTAATTCTATCGGAGTTAATTAAAGAATAAGAAGCCTTATTAGAAATATTCAACCATTTGTTTAATTGTCTTCCAGCATTTACGCGAAAGCCAGAACGTCTATAATTACTTCCATTTTGAACTACACCTTTTTGATTTAAATCATTCAGGCTTATAAAAAAATTAGATGCAGCATCACCACCACTGATGGAAATGGAATTATCCAGATAATGACCCAATCCAAGAACGCCATCGTAATTTTTCTGTAAATAGGTTTCTTTGGCATTTTTAGTAAGCACTGGATAGATTACCTGTCCTGTATTTCCTATAAAAGAGGCCCCCGTAGTGTTGAAAATATCACTACCACCAGCTCTGTTGGCAATTTTATCACCCCAGGAACGAAGGGCAGTTGGAGACCAAACACCATTTGTACCTTGCCCATAATTAGATTGCAAATCATAGAAAGCACTTACTTCATCCATTGAAATGGTCGACTTAAAACTAATGTCTAAACTATTTGCTTTACCCTTTTTAGTGGTAATAACGATAACGCCATTAGCCGCTCTGGTTCCCCATAGAGCTGCTGCGGAAGCTCCTTTTAAAACCTGCACACTCGCAATATCGTCAGGACTTATATCATTTAAACGACTTTGTTGGGTTGTTCCTCCGTTGGTTTCTCCTCGACTATCTCCAGAAATAGGGACACCGTCTAAAATAATCAAGGGATCCAACCCTCTGGTTATGGTACTTTGTCCTCTGATCAAAATCTGAGAGGCTGCACCGGGATCGCCTGAAGTTCTTGAAATTCTTACTCCGGAAGCTTTTCCAGCCAGGGCGTCAACTAGTCCAACTTCTCCTGAAACAGCAATATTTTCCCCTTTAATCCTGGTTGTAGCGTAACCAATCTCATCTCTGTTGGCCTCGAAAACCAAAGCGGTAACTACGACTGCATCTAAGGCCGTTGCTTCGTCCTTCATGACAATATCGAGTTTAGTTCTATTGCCCACTTGCTCACGAACGGTTTCCATACCAACGGCAGAAAATATTAAATAAGCCGAGGTTGATGAAACAACAATCGAATAGGTTCCATCTAAATTTGTTACTGTTCCGGTTGAAGTTCCTTCAATCAATATATTGATGCCTGGTAAAACCTCATTATTTTGATCTCGAACCACACCAGTAACTGTTTTCACATCAGTGGACTGGGCAAAAAATCCTTGCCCTAAAAATAAAAGGGCAAAAATGAGCGAAATTTGTCTTAAATTGTCTTTTTTTCTCATAAGTTGTTTCAAATAGTTTATTTTATTTGGTTTTAAACGTAAAAACCAAAATGATTTGACAAGTGGTGTTATTTATTCATAATATTATTTGTAATTTGAACAAAAATGGCATTTTTTACCTTCCATAAATATTCCTAAACTAAAATATTAGTTTCCGGAATGGAAAAATGAATTTCTGGAATTTTATAACTAGTTGAATTTCTGACAAATGAAAGTGCTTAAAGGAAAATCGGAAATCCTCATCTTGCTTAAAAAGGTTTTAGGGAAATATGAAAATGAAACAGGTTTAGTCATTTCTAAAAATTCAAATCGTAAAAATTACGAGCCAATTGCAAGGCTGCTAAGTGACATTAGCAATCAACTACCTTACACTTATGAAACTTTAAAGCATGAAAAATACCCCATAGATTATAATCCAAGAAAACAGGAATATCCTTTCAGGAAATATGATATTACGGGTAACCAAATCAAGGACGCTTATTTTAATCAGATTATTTCCAATCCCCGCTCCTTTTTAGTGGATGCCTGTTATATCTATCTTTATGGTATGGGCCGAATTGGATTTTCAGAATCTCCTGTTGACGAAGATTTATTAGAAAAAATCGACCCCATTACAACGCAGGTGGTAACCTCAATTAGTGAAATTGAATTCAAAAAGAAGTATTTATCCTCTAAAAAATCGCAAAATATACTGATTTCTCTCATTGTTTGTCTTTCATTGGGCCTCCTTACCGTCAGTATTATCTGGCAGCGTCAATCTAATCATTGGCAAACCTTAAAAAATGATTTAAAAATATTACCCTATTCTCCTTCAAAAATGGAAATTGATAGTTTCGAGGGAGTCTGGATTTGTTACATAGGGTCCCCACAAGCGAGAATCTCCGAGTCAAATAGATATCATCTGGTGGTTTCGAATATTGTGGATATTAAATACAAGAATGGTTATTTTACCCTATCCAGATTTGGTGCCAGTTTTAATCACGATGGTTTTGCTCAATTTGAATCGCCTTGGCTCATTTCTGTTTATACTTATGTGAAAAATAAAATGAATCAAATTGAATCTCCAAGACACTCCCTTTTACCCTTAAATAAAGATAAAAAGTATAAAAGTGCTATTTCAGCCTCCTGGAATTTCGATTCTGGAAGTAATAATGATATTATTGGCATCAGAGAGGTATATATAAAACTCGGGAATGGTGGATATATAGAAGAAATAATAAACACTGTTGAAAATGCAAGTTGTAAATGCAAAATCATAAAATGGCATAAAGAAGATGGAACATTTCAAAAATTTCAGCTAAAAAATCAACTCTTAGATGATATGTCTGAAAAAGAATTAGGGAAATTAATAGATGAAAACAGCATTCTATTGCGTGTCCCTTCTGATGGCCTTATCATGAGGTCACCTCCTTTATCAAAAGCTAATTGAACACTTTTTTTAGCACATGTTTCCCAACTAAGTGTTTTAATTTAAAATGTATAGTCAATACAAATTAGCAATTATATTTTAAATTTACAAAAAAACCTAAAATAAATTTTGATATTTTATAAATACACCAAATAATACTTGTTTAATATGGCGAAGGACTGACAACGGTCCAGCCTCCATCAACAACAAGTGTTTGACCCGTGAGATGTTTTGCCTTATCTGAAACTAAAAAAAGTGCTGCATTGGCAATATCTTCAACCGTGGCGGGTTTTCCCAATGGGGTAATTCTTGACCAGGTTGCAAGATAATCCTCATCTTGCAACGTTCTTTCCGTTAACGTTGCTCCAGGTGCCAGACAATTAACATTAATATTATAAGCAGATATTTCTGCGACTAAATTACGGGCTAATAATTCAATGGCCGCTTTTGTCATGCCATAAGCACCGAGATTTTTATGAGCTTGATGGGCCGTTACAGAAGAAAGAAAAAGGAGGGTGCCTCCCGCTTCCTGTTCCTTCATTACCTTAGTTGCCTGTTGCGCAAGAAAAAAAGTGCCTCTTAAATTGACCGCTAAAACCTGGTTAAATGCTTCTTCGGTATAGGTCAGAAAATCTCCAAATAGGGTAATACCCGCATTGGCGATAGCGATATCAAGTCTTCCCTGTTCTTTTTTTATTTGTTGAATAAAAGAAGTAATCGATTCCACTTTACTGACATCGCCAGGCATTGCAATACATCGACCACCCTTTAGCTGTAACCTTTCAGCCGCATCCTGTGCTAATTTTTCATCCTGGTCATTTAGATAAACAACCGCCCCTTCGTTTACCAATTGCATTGCAATTTGAAGTCCAATGCCTTGACCCGCTCCAGTTATAAAAGCTACTTTCCCATGAAAATTATTTGTCGTCATTGGTTAACTGATTTTACCAAATATCACCAATTTTTACTAATAATCTTTCTATTTCTCAAGATTAACATACAAATAATTGTCAAATTTTTTCCCAAACGTATGGACCACCGTAGTCTTACCCACCAGCCGGGCACCACGTAAAATTAATGGCTTTCTACCCTGTTTTGCTGCCCATTTTTCCAGCTCCACCTCTATTTGCCTGAAAAACATATCTTACTATTTGATATTCAATAACTAATCTACAAAATTTAATTTAATTTGTTTCATTGCATAGGTATAATTTCCCGAATTTTGTTTCATTGCATAGGTATATTACAACCAATTTTGCATCATTGCATAGGTATATTCTCTAAATGCCTTAAAATTTCGTAGAGAAAAGTTTATTTACTCCTAAAACGGATCAGGTTATTAATCATCCCCTCAAAAAGGAAAATATGAAGCGGCAAAACGGCTAACCAGTAAAGGCGCCCCATCATGCCGGTTGGTCTGAAGGTGGCCGTTTGTTGTAAAAATGATTTTTGATTGCGTTCCACTATTTTAAATTCGAGCCAAGCTTCCCCTGGCAAGATCATTTCAGCATATAAGAGCAACCTTTTTCTAGGTTTATCGGCGGCCAAAACTCTCCAAAAATCAAGCGAATCTCCATTGTGTATCATATTCGGATGTGTTCTGCCTCTTCTCAGACCTACTCCTCCCCATAATTTATCAATAAAACCACGGAATTTCCAAAGCCAGTTACCATAATACCAGCCCCTTTCACCTCCGATAGACCAGATATTTGACAAAACGATATCCTCTAAACCCGTAATTTCTTTTTCTTTAAAATCAGTATTGCAACCAAATTGGGGAACATTTGCATGATCTAACAAATTATTATCCATGCCACTGCTTGCCAAAGCGTCTTTCCAGCTGGATACCACACTATTTTGCTCTATTCTTTCGAAAGCCAGTTCCACCGCTTGTTTGTAAGACATCGGTTGTATTCCCAATAACTGTTGCAATCTGTTATCTCGGGCAATCACTTCAATCTTCATACTATTTACCAGATTAACGGCTAATGGATAGGAAGTTGAAGTAACAAAATAAAGCCAGTAAGACGAAATTCTTGGGCTCATGACCGGAAGGGTAAAAATATATCGTTTCAATCCCCGGCAAGCAGCAAACTGCAATAACATTTCTTTATAGGTAAGGACATCGGGACCGCCGATATCAAAAACCTGATTATAAGTTTCTTTTTTCATCATAACCCCTTGAAGGAATCGCATAACATCGCGAACCCCAACAGGTTGACATTTGGTCATCAACCATTTAGGCGTTACCATGACAGGTAATTTTTCCACCAAATCTCTTATTATTTCAAAGGAAGCGCTTCCTGACCCCACAATAATGCCCGCCCGAATGACAGTGAGCGGAATATGACCTGCTGAGAGAACGGATTCGACATTTTTTCGAGACTTTAAATGGTCAGATAATTGATCATCATTCGCAATACCCCCTAAATAAACTATTTGCTTCAACTGAGAAGTTTCTACCAACTTCATAAATTGAACCGCTGTTTTCTCTTCCAACAAATCGAATCCCTTCGTTGTCGTTTGCATAGAGTGAATCAAATAAAAGGCAACATCAAGATCATTGAAAGGCAGTGACGGCAGGGAATCGTTGAGAAAATCTATTTCTAAAAAGGTGATAGCTGGATGATTGAATGGTTTCTCATCAGGAATTCTATTCCTATCACGCACACAACAAATAACCTCATGACCTTGCTCCAATAAAAGAGGCAACAATCTTTTTCCGATATATCCCGTAGTTCCTGTCAATAAAATTTTCATCACCTTAGATTTCTAAGGGAACAAAAAACAAGAAAAAGGGTTTAGATGAGACCAAATCCACCGCCTCCGGGAGTTTCTAAATGAAATATGGTCTCCGCTTCTATTTTTCTGTTAAAAATACCAGGTAAGATTTCCTTTTTTCCGTCGGGAAAAATAAAATATTGTTCACCACATTTCCCATTTTCACCTCCTGATAAACCATAAGGAGGGACTATTCGATGCTGGCTGATAAAAGTTACCGAAAGAGGAGCTAAAAATTGAATTTCTCTGATAATCCCATCCCCTCCAGAGTATTTCCCTTGGCCACCAGAACCCCTTCTAATTTCAAATTTTTTCATTCTAACAGGATATCTTAATTCCAATTCTTCCAGATCAGTTAAACGCGTATTTGTCATGTGCTGATGAACGGCGGAACGTCCGTGACTCTTTTCTGTAGCACCAGTACCTCCACCGATCGTTTCATAATAGCCAAAAGACTCATTTCCAAATAAAAAATTATTCATAGTTCCCTGACTACATGCTGCCAGACCAAAAGCCTTGATAAGTGTGTCCGTTAATCTTTGGCTTACCTCTGTATTTCCTCCTACGACAGCGGGGCATTCGGCTTCATTATCAGAAAAAAGTGGATGTAATAGGCTATTTTCGGGTAAAATGATCTTGATTCCTCTTAATAATCCTTCATTTAAGGGTAAATCACCAGGACACAACAATCTTAGCACATATAGAACCGTGCTGTAAACAATAGAAATATTGGCATTCAGATTATGAGGATGCGGACCCTCAGTTCCCCTAAAATCAAAATGAATTAGATTCTTTTCTTTTGAAATTTTCACTTTTATAGCTAAACCATCGTCCAATAATTCTTGAGCAAACAAGGGTTCAGAAACCACTTTATTCAAGATTGGATATAGTTGTTGATGCGCAAAGTCCTGCACTTTTTCCATGTAAAAATGCACCGTTTCCAATCCATATTGATGGGTTAGTTTCACAAGTGCTTGTGTCCCATATTGTAAAGAAGCAATACCGGCATGTATATCTGCTATATTTTCCGATAAACTTCGGGTAGGATAAGCTACATTTTCCAGTTTATAAATTAATTCCTCCCAATGCCATACCCCATTTTTTGCTAAATAAAAGGGAGAAATAACCACCCCTTCCTCAAAAAGGAAATGAGCATCGGGTGGCATTGATCCCGGGGTTTTTCCACCTATTTCGGCATGGTGTGCCCGATTAATTACATAACCTATTAATTCTGAATGTTCCGTAAAAACCCCTTGAATGAGGGTAATATCAGGCAAATGGGAACCTCCATAAGCAGGATGATTGGTAATAATTACATCCCCTTTTTGCAGGGGCATTTTTGCAGTAACCATTCTGATACAGATACCTAAGGAACCTAAATGAACTGGAATATGAGGGGCATTAACCAATAAATAACCCTTTGGATCGACTAAGGCACAGCTAAAATCAAGTCTTTCTTTTACATTGACCGAAAAAGCTGTTCGTTGAAGTTGAACACCCATTTCTTCAGCAATACTTTTAAAACGATTGGTAAAAAGGGTTAAAGCGACAGAAGCAGTCGATGGACTATCAGCATGAAAATCTTCCCTAATTTTCTTTAAAACCGCCAATCCATTTTTATCTATGCAGCATTGCCAGTTATTTTGAATAAATGCCGTTGACGTTGGCATTAGTAAAATAGCTGGACCATTCAATGTTGCACCTGGATGCAAATCATCTCTAAAAAAAACGGGATAACTTACCTCTTTGTCATTACTTTTTGAAAAATGCTTTTCTTTTGGAAAATAAGCAATTAATTTTTCATTTACGGACGTTATCTCTTCATCCATGGTGGTCAACCTCACCATTATTTTTACTAATTCAATAGGTCTGCCTGCAGGAGAATATCCAAAAATCTTTTTATACTCCTCTTGAAAAACGCCTGATAAATCTGTAAAGCAAGTTGATTGAATTTCTAAAGAACTTTCTTGTCCAGAAAATCTGAGGAAATAGTAAATCTGAGGAGCGTCTATATCTTTCGGAATAATACCAGCAAGAAAAAGATCTTTTTCACATCGCGTTGTTAATTCTACGACGACTGAGGTGGATAAGGCTTCTGCCAAATCCAGGGGCATTCTAATTTCTCTTTCTGCATATCTTTCAATTTTTGCTTTTCCAATACCAAAAGCACTCAAAATACCGGCATCATAAGGAATGAGAATCGTATTTATACCTAACAAATCGGCGATAGCGCAAGCATGCAATCCACCTGCACCACCAAAGGCAAGTAAGGGATAATCAATTGGATTAAAGCCCTTTGCCAAAGAAATAGAACGAATAGCATCTGCCATTTTTTCATTTCCAATGCTCTCCAGACCCTTTAAAATTTCAACTGGATCATGTTGTATGTCATAAAATGAATCTATCTCGTTTAAAAGTTTTAGAAACATTTCATTCGCTTTGTCTGGAAAAATAGGGATAGAAAAACAAGAAGCATCCATTTTTCCCAACAAAATATTCACATCACTTAAGGTTAAGGGGCCACCTGCCCCATAACAAGCAGGGCCAGGAAAAGCACCCGCACTTTTAGGTCCTACCTGCAGACCCCCATTTTCAAAAAAACAAATAGATCCGCCCCCGGCAGCGACTGTTTCAATAGCCAAAACGGTACTTTGCAACTCAAGCCCATCTAGTTTAGTGCTATATCGATAATCAAAACGTCCGTCATAAATAGCTGTATCTGTGCTGGTACCTCCCATATCGAGGGTTAAAGTTTTATTAAAGCCCGCTTGTTTTGCTAAAGTTGCAGCGCCTACAATGCCGCCTGCAGGGCCACTCAACAAGCTATCTTTAGGGTGAAAAAGCGATAGAGGAACCAATGCTCCGTCGCTGGTCATTATTTGCAAAGTACTTTTTTCACATCCAAATAGCAGCGTACTTTCAATATCTTTCAAATAGGAAATAATTAAAGGATTCAGATAGGCATCAATGAGGGTTGTTTGCATCCTTGGCAGCCATTTTAACGCTAAACTCAAGGAAGAAGAGCGCGAAACAAAGGAAAAACCAGCCTCCAGCAATGCTTTTTCCATTTTCTCTTCGTGTGATGTATTTTTATAAGCATGTAGAAAAGAAATAGCCACAGAGGAACAATCAGCATTTTTCAAAGTGGAAACAACTTTATTAATTTCTTCGTCTGTTAGTTCAGTAAAAATTTGTCCATCATGTATTAATCTCTCTGAAACCTCAATAACCTCTTTAAAAGGAAGCCATGGATCGGGAATATCCAACTGGAAAAGATGTGGTCTTTGCTGTGTTCCTATAAGGGGCAAATCTGCAAAACCTTTGGTTACTAACAAAGCAACATCGGCTCCATTTTTCTCCAATAAAGCATTCGTTCCTTTGGTAAATCCTAATCGCAAATGAACTGGAGGTAACTGATCCGAATATTTGGAATGAGTGGCAAGTCGCATGGCTAAAACAGGCGCTTCCTCATTGGCTGTTATCTCAAATTCCGTACCCGCTGCTACCTTATGTAAAAGGTCATCAGAGAGCGTAATTTCTCCATTAGCCAAATCAGTATGTTTAATTTGATGTACTCCGAAATGGGAAAAGGAAGGAAAACGAAGCTGGTACGATTCAAAAATATCAACCTTAATCTGCCATTGTTCCTTAATTTTCAGTGTTTTACTTCCTACAACATCTAGCACTTTTCCACGAAGGACACTATGACTCAACACCTTTAACCTTATTTCATTCCCTAAAGGATCTATGGCCAGACAGTCAGTAAAAGTTCCCCCTGTATCAATCCAGATTTTCCAGTGTTTCATTTGATAAATTGCTTGTTAATTTGCTAAAAACAAAGCTAAAAAGATACTACCTATTCTTTCCTTTTATTTAGATTGTATATTTACATAAAAAAGGAGGATGTCTAAACCTGCGGATGAAATCATACCCGAAAATGTTTTGCCTTGGTGGGGAAATGCCTGTCAATATGACCAAAATGGGGATATTTATCACGCCGTAAAATTATTTAGACGAATCATTAAGGAAAATCCAAGTTGGGTACCTCCTTATTTGCGATTGATAAATATTTATCTGCGCAGAGCAGAATGGAAGCAAGTATATGCTTTTAGCAAACGTGTCCTCTCCCTAGATGCCAGTCTTAAGTCAGTTTGGTGGTATTTAGGCGTTTCAGCCGAAATAACAGGTAAGCTAACAATTGCAAAAAGAGTCTGGTCAAAATTTGGATTGCTCGAAAATACCAATGTTAAAGCGCTTATCTGCTTGAGAATCAATTACGATAATCGGTCTGAGCTCATCTGGGCATTAACTTGTGGACCTGCAAAAGCACAAATAATAAATATTCCCTATCCAACCAGCGGATTATGTCATCAAGATATGGTATATTACCATGGTATATCATCTGATTATCAGGTTATCGGCAAAGCAAAACACCCTATTTATAATATTCTTGCCAGACATAAAACCTCTTATTTTAATACTTTTTCCTGTATGCTGCTGGAAGCAGAAGAAAAAGATCTTAAAATATTGAACGATTTATGTCAACAATACGGTTTAGGTTTTGAAATATGGTCTAACAGCACCCGGGCGATGGAAAAAATTCAGTCAGAAGAAAGCAAAGAATTTTACTTCCTTCAAAATGATTTAAATGAAGGAGAATTTTTGACTAGTATTGCAGCAAGAAGGGAAGATCAGGTTAGAGAAATATTAACTGCGTGGGAAATTATTACTTTAAAAGTTTATACAGGTTTTAAAATTTATGAAAATAGGGGAAACCTTATTTTGTAATTAATAAAAAAATGAAACAGATTGTCATTGTCGGAGCGGGAGTATCTGGATTAGTTGCTGCCATCAATTGTGAAGAAGCAGGTTTCAGTCCTATTTTAATTGATGCTGATAAAAATATTGGCGGAAGAACACAGTCCCTGGAATACGAAAATTTTATCCTTGATAAAGGTTTTCAGGTTTTATTAACTGAGTATACATCGGTAAAAAAATATCTCGACTTAAAGTCATTGGATTTAAAATATTTTCATCCAGGTGCCTTTGTTTTTAGTGCCCATAAAGATTATGAATTGTCAGATCCACTGAGACATTGGTGGAAACTACCGGACATGATTTTTTCAGGTATTGGTACTTTAAAAGATAAATGGTTGGTTTTTAAGCTTTCTCAACATTTAAAAAACAAGAAAGAAGAAAGTATTTTTGATGGTAGTCCAGAGACAACCCTTGAATTTTTGAAGTCATACGGGTTCAGTGATCGCATGATTAACCTATTTTTCAAACCCTTTTTCTCAGGCATATTTTTAGAAGATAATCTGGAGACACCTG
>Ga0209400_1001288_pt1 | contig 20327 bp, 9 predicted proteins | sample M_130807_EF_Meta_FD_187313 | JGI IMG/M metagenome (GOLD analysis project Ga0209400, IMG submission 187313) | Freshwater microbial communities from Lake Montjoie, Canada to study carbon cycling - M_130807_EF_MetaG (SPAdes) (version 2) | ecosystem: Environmental > Aquatic > Freshwater > Lake... | reverse complement strand
TATAATATTATCGCTATGAAAATATTATTTAATTATGTATATTTTAATACAATTTGTAATAAAAAATATGAATATGATTTTCAAAAAGAAATTTTTGCAGATATCATATTTAACGAACAATTTTATTATTTAAAAAAAATTACCAGATATGGTTTCAATTTTGAAAATATAATAATAAATAAATTATCAAAACCTAAAACAAAAAAATTAATAATAACAAATTATACTTTAATTCTTTATAATTATGATTTAGATTATACCGAACAAAACAAATCAGAAAATTTAGATAAATCTGATGTGATTTTATTTCTCAATCATGATTATAATGATGAATTAAATAAATCTAGAGTTAATACATACAGGACATTACCATCATTAAACAATATATATTCTTCTCATTTAAAAAAAGATTATTTATTATTCTTACAAAATATAATAAATGGAAATAAATTGGCAAAGGCAATTCCAAATGTACTATATGATTTTATTTCATGCCATTATAATTATATTTATGGAATAAATCAAACTGCATCTATACGTACTAATCTAGACTGGCCACAATATATTTCAACAATAGCTGTTGCCTTAAAATATCTAGAACATGCTGGCGTGTTAGTTATATTTTCCACCATTGCTAATACCCATATCCCAGCATATCGTAAATTAATAGGGCTTTTAGCACATGCGTTCCAAAAGGTAGAATTAGTTAGTAATGATATAAACCAAAACATCCTAATTGGTGTTCCAGAATTCTATTTCAAATGCACTGGCTATAAAAGTAATATATCATCTGATTTACTGGATGCACTTATTCAATGTGGTATTGATACAATTGATAATGTATATAATGTTTGTGATATTATGAATTGGTTAGATTCCTATATAGAATGCGAACCAGAACAAACCTTATTTTATAAAAGTGCTAGTGCTAGTGCTAGTTCAAATAAGGTTTCTAGATCTAAATCTAGAATAAGTAAAACAAGCCAGCAGAAATCATTACGTTTATCCCAATTTCTAGCAAATGTACATGAAACTAGCAGAATGATACAAAAGCAAAAACACAGTAAAAAGAGCACTAAAAAGATTTCTAAGACTTCTAGGCCTTCTAGGCCTTCTAGGCATAAGCAAAAAAAATTACTACCAGATTTATACTATATTGATGATATTAATATTCCAGAGTTGAATGCCATTGTAGAAGATGATAAAGTAGAATTTCGTGTAATGATACTTGCTAATCAAATTGATGCGCTATTCATAGGTTTTTTTGAAATGGTTAATTATCATATTGAAAACAGTATTGAATATAGCCCTAAAGATATTCCTAGAATATCAGTGCTTGCAATTAAACAGAAGACAGTTAGTAATTTGCGGAGATTAGTGGAATTCTTAGAATATAACCAATTACCATATAACCGCCACGCTCTAGCAGTATTACAAGAACAAAAAAATGACCTGCTAGATAGTTTCTATAATCTATATGCACCTATTGAAAGCCGAATCATCCATTATGCTGACCCGATAACAAAGCGGCTAGATAGGCAAGGTTGGACGCATCTGCAACTGGGAGATGCATACCCTCTCCCTAGCCTGCAAATCCATTTTGAACGACTGGGGCGCGCGTATCGTGTCCAACGCAACTTGCTAGATGGATTAGGCCTAGACCAATTGCCCGCGAAAGTTCAATATGCCACCGAAGATATGACCCGCGGATTAGCAAAATTCATCAATAAACGTTTTGAAACCACCTTACCACATCCAGTTATTAGTAATGCCTTTATCAAAATGTGGGAATGCATCACGGCTTTAAACGTGATTCCTAATACTAAAGTCTCTAAATACCGCGTATTTCATATTTGCGAGGCGCCCGGGCAAATGATTCTAGCGGCACGATATTTCGTAGAAAAGAAACGCCGGGGTATCACTGATTACGATTGGCGCGCGAACTCTTTGAATCCATATAATGCGGAAGTGCGGGCTAAGTACGGCCGTGTATTCAGTGATACCTATAGTCTAATGAGCGGGAATCCTAAAAAATGGTTGTGGGGTGCCGATGGTACGGGCGATATAACCCGGGTTTCCAATGTGCGATGGTTTCGGGATTATATCGGCCGGGAAATGCCAGATTTGAACTTAATAATCGGGGATGGTGGCTTAGGTAGTGGCAATGATACATTGATTTTGCAGCGGCTGGATTTGGCGCAAGTGGTTATGGTTCTAGCGTGTTCGCGGGTGGGTGGTGCCTGTGTAATAAAACATTTTACGCCGTTTATGCCGAATCACCCGGATTCCCGAGATGCTACTAGCTTCTTTATCGGGTTTATGTATCTCTATTACTTGGCTTTTGCGGATGTGAGTTTATTCAAACCATATTCTAGTGATATGACTAGTGGGGAATTCTATGTGGTGGGTAAGGGATTCCGTGGTCTAGGGGCAGATGAGGATGCAGTTCTGGCGCGATTATATCGTGTATTAGAAAAGTTTGAGACTAATCAATCCCTATTTGCGGCGGACGAGATACCCGATACTTTTAAGATGCAAATAGAAGGTTTTATACGGCAAATGGTGGATTATAATATAGTTGGGTATGAAAAAACTAATTTGGTGTTGACTTGTTATAAGGAATCATTGCACGGGTCTAGAGGAAGTGATTCTAAAAGTAAAACACAGGAACGGGCAAAAATGGAAAAGTATTTAAAATGTGGAGATTTCCTAGATGAAGATAAGATTGAAGAAATACTAGTTCCTAGGTATAATAAATGGGTTAAATTGTATGAGTTTGTATGAGTTTGTTTAGTTATAGTTTCTATGAGTTTGTTTAACTAGATGAATTGCTAGAATTAGCTTCTAATTTTTTTATAATTTGTTTTCGGTTTGATACCATTTTATCTCGGGTGCCATATTTCTTTTCTAGAGCAATGTGTTTTTAAAGTCTAAATCATATTTATCAGTGTATGCATTATATTTTTTCTCAGCATTCTCTCACGAATATCGCACACAGAATCTATATTACCAGTAGTATTGCGTTCTTCTGTAGCTAGATATTCATTTTCCAGCTTTGCCATTTCTTCAATAAATTTATATCGAGGTGTATCAATAACATCGTGAGCTTTAATATGATTATCTGGAGGTGTAATATTAAATTTCGGGTCATTATTTAAATTACGCATCCAAATATTTTTTATTAATAAATCAAAATCAATTGAACGATTATTGTAATTATCTCTAAACTCTTGCATTTTGCTTACTATGTGATTTAATTTTTCATCAAACACACGTTTAAAGTCTTTGTTAACTAAACTTTTTTTTATTGCATTAAAATGTTTTTTAGATTTAATACTTTCATTTTCTTGAAAAATCATACTTTTAATTATATCCATTATTTCCTGTATTTCATTATCCATTTGATTTATATTTTGTAATTTTATATTTTTCTGAATAGATTTATCTAGAATACGAAGATTTTGCCATAACATAATTTGATATTCAATGTTTAATTTATTCTTACAATGATTAAACATAAGTTTTAATGAATCAAAAGTTTGTTTTAAGATTTGTCTCTTAAACATATCATCAAATATAACCCGGATATTACAAGATTTATCTATTACTGTAACTGTATCAACTTTTACATTTCTTTTCATAAAATTTTTATTTTCATCATTAGAATATATTTTATGCATTGCATTTATTAAACAATTATTGCTAGTTAATATTTCAATCATTTCATTGTCTGATAAGAAATAAATATTTTCATATCCAAATGGATAAACTATTGGTATATTGTTATCAATGTTATTATTAATATTTATAATATTATCAACATTATCATTATTATCAATATCATTTATTGTATTAAATATTAAAACATTAGGTTTTGTTAGATTTTGCTCCACTATTTTATTTAGTTTATATTCTAGCTGCAATATTTTATCCGTTTTAATTTTATTAGTAATAGTTCCTGTCGGATAATGAACTATACATTGAGCCAAATCCATTTGGTGCCTAAATAATGTTTTATCATCTATAAATGTTTGCCTATCTATAATTATAGTGTCAATAATCATCTTATATTGTTTATTATTCATAATGGGATTCAAATAATTTATAATATCATCTTTCATCTCATTTAATACACCACTAAAATATTCTTTTCCATATTCACGTTTCTGTTTATATTTGCTAGTAAATATTTTTATTAGATTTTTTTCGTGTAAAATACTATCATTACATTCAATCATTAAATGAAGAACTGATTTATTAGGATAGTTTAATATACGTTTTGACAAATTATTACTTCTGCCAATTTTATAAATTTCTTGATTACTATTAACAAATTCTCTAGTTTTCAATAGATATATACCTTCAAATAATATAAAATTCATTTTATTATTTTATTTATGATCTATGATAATTAATGAATATATTTTAAATATAAAAATTTTTATAAAATATTGCAATTATATAAATAATAATAAATAAAAACTTTAAAAATAAAAAAATTATTTAACTAGCTAATCTAAATTTATTAAAATTTCTTAATAAATCTTTATCCTAGTGTTTTCATCATATCCTATTGTAAACACTGAAGTAATTTTTTACGTCTAATATAAGTATCAGGCACAATGCAGATTATAAAAAGATTTTGTGCTCATATCCTTATCTTTTACTTACAAATTCTTATACAAAGGATTTACCATTAAGCTGTATTTTCCTTATAAAATTTGATTGATTTATGAATTATGATAATTTAATTTTCCGTTTTTCTGTGCCAGTTTCTGGTAGTGGTTTATTATTTCTAGCAAGTCTAACTGTTTGTAATTTTATTATATTATTTGGCTTGTTGGAAAACACATCATTTATTTCTTCAACATGTTCCGGTTTTAATTCATAAGATTCTTTTAACAAGATTGCTTCATTTAACCCCCGAGATTGTCGTAAGTTGTAAATAGTTTCTACATCACCCATAAACCCACCATTATGCTGAATTAGTTCTACTTCATTTTGTTCTAATTCTTTTCTTTTAAGATATCTAGGTGTTTCAATTACACGATGTAGTCGTAAATCATTATAGTGATAGTATAAATCCATTTCTGGAATATCCTTAACTGGTTCCCAAACTAATTGATGTATTTTTTCTTTAGTTAGTGCACGTTTTGTCAGGTCTTCATGATATTTTGCTAATTCTTCAAATTGTGATTCTAGAATCTCTTTTATTTTTCGTGTTGTTTCAGGGTCTTGTTCTTCTAGTTTTCTTTTCAATTCAGTAAAGTACCGGCGTCGCATTACATTATTACTTATACCAGTTATGATAGTATCATATGTATCATAATAATGTGTATAGTTCATTAGTTTTTCTTCTATGTGCTTGATATTAGAAAGTATAATTAATTGATGTTCTACACTTAATCGAGTATGACATTTATGATAAATTCTCATTAGTAGTTCAATACTGTTTTGATAAAGCTTCATGCCAAAATCTTCTAGCTTATAGTATCTTACTATAGGATTAATTTTATTATCTTTATCAATTACGGTTATCATAAATTTTTTTTGATTTTGATTTATAAAGTTTTGATTAGAAATATGAGAATATATTTTATCCACAACTGCCTCGGAACCTCTTACACTTTTTAAAATTTCTAGCATTTCTTCTGGTTTAAGGAAATTTATGTTCTCATATCCAAATGGATATACAAATGATATATTATCCTTATTAGTATCATTAAAATTATTTGTAACAATATTTATATTGTTATTAATAATTGTTCCACGATTGGTATTAGTATTAATATTATTAGTATTGCTAGAATTATTAGCATTGTTGATATTTATTATACTAGTATTACTTGTCTTACTATATTGTGAATAAGGTATTTCAGTTATGATTGGATCATATTTTTGTAAATTAGTTTTATCTAGAGGGATTATTGTTTTTAGATCTTCTAGATTATTTAGTTGAAATGGATTATTATTATCTTCTGGATCATTAAATAAAATATTTGTAAAGTTTTTAAAGTTGTTATGAGTATTACCTAACACTGGCGTATTAGTTAATAGTGTATTATGTTTATCATTTTCTTTAGTTATAATATTTATATCATTTACAATATTTGTAGTATTTTCTTTTTTTTGCAAATCATCTATAAAATATTCTTCTAGATGATGTTCTAGAATAATTTCAGAGATATTTTTATTAGTAGCTTTAGAAAAAGAATATACGAGATGTCTTATACCAGCTTTAGCATTTCCAGATATAATTCTTTCTCCAGGATCTGATAGAGCATATGTAGTAGTTTCAAGATTATTATCTCTTTTAGAACAATTATTGTTTTCATGTCTGTCTCTAGTATATTTTCGTGAAAAAATCTTATTACAATATTTACAAGGATAAGTTATGCTAGTTATCTCATGAGATTGTGAAATATTAGATTTTGTTTTTAATATTTGTAGTTTACATTTATTAGTTTTGCCGTTTAGGTGTCTATTTAAAGAGTATTTATTTATAAATTTCTTTCCACATACACAAACAAATTCTACCATGTTATAGTAATGTGCAAAATGCGCAACACAAAAGCAAAATGTGAAAACAATGTGCAAACAATGTGTAGTTGTATTATTAGTATATTAGATGTTATTTTAAAATTATAAACGCAAATTTGTTGTTGCACTTACACATGTGCAACAAATCCCAAATTAGGGAGAGAGAGCGCACAAAGTCTATAATTGTTAGAATTGTTAGAATTGTTAGAATTTATTATTTTTTAATCTATGATAAAAATACTATCATATTTGCAAGTGAATTACTATATAACTATAAATCTCTTATGCTACTGTGATTACTTAATAAGTGTAATAATATATATATAAAAATAGATTTGAAACTCTGGAAATATATAAAGTCCAGAAAACAACGTGTATTTTTTTTGTTAAGAAATCTCTATACCTAGTGATGTCATCATACCCTTTAGAAAACTCTGTAGTAATTTTTTCCGTATGATATACGTATCAGGCAAAATACAGATTTTAAAAATTTTTTTTGAAACTTGCCCTTATCTTTTACTTGCAAATTTTATTCACAAGAAACACTATCAATACACGTTTTCCTTATAAAGTCTGATTAAATAATAAAGACACAACCTTATCAAAATAATAAAAATAGGAATAAAAAAATTAGAAAAAAACAGTTTTTAGAAGATGTCTTGAAAACCACGTGTATAAAAAATGTTAATGAAACATTATTTAATAATAATCATAATCAGAATCATAATAGATATTATTACGATTTGCAATAGGATTTCCATCTTCATCAATCTTCCCAGCAGCATGTAGTTCATTATGCTGAGCTTCCATTTCATAGATAGAAGGTAAAAAACAGCAAATCTAAGCTAAAACCCCATTCAGCTTGCCAGTTATCAAATGCAATTTGTGGATGAAATGCAGTTTGTAGCCAAGCGTGTAGAGCTTCATAACCGGGCTTTTTAGTATCTTCAAGTGAATGCAAGCGGTCAAAGTCCTCTAGACTATCTTGGACGAAAGGAAATAGATACTGCACAAAAGGCAGTTGATTGTTTGCAATAGCACAATCAAAAATCCAGATTGATCCGTTTTGCCGAGACCATTGGAATACAATCTTGAAAATTTCTAGATTGTTCTGCACTAAAGCCATCTTGGTAAATTCCATAGCATCATATCTATTTTCGATCCAATAATCAATATCAGGGTAGATATTCTGTTCGCAAAACGTACGAACAGATTCAGTGTCATTATCAATAATTGCTTCGCGCAGAACAGAAAGATTTTGCATCTTTGAAATATAATAATTGCTTTATACAAAATATAATTCAATTTTTTATTAAAAAAAAAATATTTGCCAAAAAACATTCTAATATATAGATGCTAGTTCCAGATTCTAGAATATTCAAACGCTAGTAATAATACTAGTAATAACACGTCGATAACTAGAATCAAATTCTACCATATGTTGGTATTGGGTGCCATCAACGCGTTCAAATGTAAGCAAGATATCCGGATCATAAGTCCGGCCACATAACTTCTTACTAACTAACCGTCCTAGCATAACCACTCCACCCTTGATTTTTCTCTCATAGGTGGCTCCGGGCAACCAATCAGAATAATAAATATGTTCAAACTTAGTTGCAGTTGCTGTTGCTGTTGCTGTGCTTGCCATTTTTTTGTAAGTATGAATATATAATTTCTATAAAAAGAAAAAGAATCAATTTTTTATATTTGGTATCAAAGCTAGCAATCATGCATTCACGCATTCACGCAATCATGAATATTGCTTGGTTATCATTGGTTATCAAACAAAATTAAACTAGATTACATAAAACCTACACTGCTTGCTAATAAACAATTACAAATAAAATAAAACATAAAATATAAAACATAAAATATAAACCATAAAACATAAAATATAAAACATAAAATATAAACCATAAAACATAAAATATAAAAAAATATAAAGATAATTTTAGATTGCTTGCCTAGATATCTAGGATAAATATCTTTGATAAAGACATAAAAATGGCAAAGAGGATTATATTCATTACTGAAAATATAAATAAATTCAAGGAATTACAAAACTATTTGCAAAATTATTGTGCGACTATTTCAGAAAATTGCAATATAAGTCTAGAGATGCTAAAACCAGATATAGAAATAAATGAAATACAAAGTCTAAATCAAGAGGAAATAGTCATCCATAAATTATATGATGCATTATTAAAATGCCAATATTTATTTACTTGCAAGCCTGATATGAAAGAGGAAGTCTGGATTTTAGTGGAAGATACGAGTTTATGTATTTCTAAGCTAGGTGGTTTCCCGGGGCCGTTTATTAAGTTTTTCCTGAAATCTATAGCTCTATCGGATATTGGTAATGATAATTGGGGATCAGAAGCGCAGTCTGTTGTTAATCTAGCAATTGGTCGGGTTTCAAATAGTGAATACGGACATATTGGATTTAATATTACAAAGAATTTTAATGGTGTTATACACGGACATATATTAAATGCCCGCGGAACAAATGGTTTTGGTTTTGACCCAATTTTCCGACCACTTAATAGTAGTAAAACTAATGCGGAAATGAGTATGGAAGAAAAAGCTAGTTATAATCCACGTATTCTAGCATTCCAGAAAGTTTTGGATTATTTACGTATTTGATATGTCTTATTTGGTGTGTCTTATTTGGTGTGTCTTATTTGGTGTGTCTTATTTGGTGTGTCTTATTTGGTGTGTCTTATTTGGTGTGTCTTATTTGGTGTGTCTTATTTGGTGTGTAGCGATGAGATAAAATAAAAATAAAAATAAAAATAAAAAAATAAAAAAATGTGCGTATCAAGTTTCCTATCAACGCACATGTTGTTTTACTGAAGTGTAGTCAGATAAATGCTAGATAATGTATAATCCCGAATATCACATAATAACCCGGTTATATGATAAAGATTACACATTAACTGCTCTGATATACTAGCAATTATCAGCTAGTAACACTTCTTAATCTTTCTTTATCATTTCATCTAGAAATTTGGAAAAGATTACTATGAGTTCAAAACAAAACTACAAAGCAATTTTTGTATATCTTTCAAAATTAATCAATTTTAGTTATTTTTTCATATTTTACTATTTATTAGTCTATTTATTGGTGTGTTTTATTGGTATTTTTATTGTTAAATTAAGTAATAATGGATTGTAATAATGCTGAATTTGTTAATTTATAGTTTATTTGTAATACCTTATTAGGTAATACGTCAGTATTAGGTAATACCTTATTAGGTAATACGTCAGTATTAGGTAATACCTTATTAGGTAATACGTCAGTATTAGGTAATACCTTATTAGGTAATACGTCAGTATTAGGTAATACTGATGGAATAGACCAGTTATGATTAATCATGAAGTATTTAAGAGATAATAGCATATGTGGATTATTAATTAATTCATCCCGATTGGTAAATATACTGTGCCGACAAACATTCCCAAGTATATAATGATTTTCCATAAGATTCAAAATCATATTGGCATTTTGAGATACTTCTTTACGCCAAATCCACAAATAATAAGGTGATAATAATAAATTAATAATTTCATGCATCATATTGACTATTCGTGGTTTATAAATATTATGAATTAAAGAAACCAAGTATTCGCGATCATCTATTTTTTGTAATTGAGGATGTATTGTGATTAAGTCTTCTCGTAATGCATCAAATGCAGCAATTTGTTCCGTTTTACTTAATTTTATAGTATCATTATAAGTAAGTTTATTTAAAATAAGTAATGAAGTTCCACTAACACCTAGAAACCAAATAATATTATGCTTAGGAATTATATCTAGTTTTGAAAATTCTTCTGATGCAACAAAACTAAGCACCAACACTATTAAAAAAATACTACCCACCAAGAACGTTAAAAAACGAATAATAATCATGCTTGCCGTGGAATTATATGTATTTATTATTTTATCCATATTACTCTCTATTCTAGCCAATCGTTCGCCGTATAAATTAGGTATTTCATTATAATATCTTAATTTCCATTTAGTTGTTATATCAATCTGTCTTTGAAAAAGAATTCCAGGATGTCTATAAATTTGTTCGCCATATTTTATAATTAAATATAACCCTAGAATAATCACCGTAAATGGTATACAAATTAAATTAATCCAGAATACTAAATGAATTCGGTAATGTACCTTATTAATATATTCATTAGTGTTATTCATTATTGAATAGTCTATTTCTCTATTATCGTGATTATCGCCGCAAATATTTTCAGTACTTAACACTGGCGTATTAGTTAATAGTGTATTACCTAACACTGGCGTATTAGGTAATAATGTATTATATAGTACATTATCAAAATGTGGTATTGGTGAAGATAATTCACTTTCTGATATAAGTGGATTTGTACTTTCTTCTACTGATATTATATTAGTTTCTAAATCATCAATCTCTCTAGATAGAAGTGGTTTTTCATAAAGTTTGTATATTCGCTTATTATTATAATATTGAATATCCTCTATAGTGTCAGATTCAATTAAATTATAATTAACATTTCTAGAAGAAGATATATTATTTGAATTAGTCGTATTTGTTGTTATAATTGGATCAATTATACAAAATATATAATTCCATTCCAAAAATTTAGAATATTTTGGAAGCGTGATATAACCATTTCGAATAAGAGAAATAATTATATTACTTTGATGACAAATCTTATTATTTACAGTATATATATTAATATTGGTCGAATCTAATATATCATTATATACATACAATCTAGTTATAAATATATTAACTATATCATCCCACGTAATAAATTTAATTCGATAATCATTTATTTGAAGATATTTTCTATAAATTTCCCTTATTTTTGAAAATTTTTTAATTGTATTTATTACATTCATACTGAGAAATAACAGATAAAAACAGTATATGCAAAAACATATTAGCAAATAAGGATTTAATGATAACCAATTCGACATATTAATAAAATCAAAAATTGATTTGTTATCACGTATATAATTTATGGTTGATGTATTAGTAAACGCATCCGTAGTAGTTATTGTAAAAGCTGATGATGATAAATATAATATATTATGATAATCAATACAATTAATTAGAAAATTATACAGAAATATCATAAAATAGCTAATTAATAATCGTGTAATTTTTTCAGTTATAATAGATTGGAAGCCATCATTAAAATAATATTGATACAAATCTATAACCAAATTTGTTTCTTTTTTTAATAATAATGTCTGTGTAGGCAAGTTCATAGTATAACACAATATAGGATAACACAATATAGGATAGTGTTGATATTTTGATGTTATATCGGTTGTTATTGTTTATATAAAGTTTTTCTAAAAATAAAATAAGAAAAAGCAGAAAAAGCAGAAAAAGCAGAAAAACAGAAAAAATTACTTGTATTAAATAAAAAATTGAATTATTTAAATAAATATCTAGTTAAGTATTTACACCATTTTCTCTTGAGCCAATACAATGTCTGACACTGTTGATACTCTAACCACTGTTGAAATTACGACTACTGACATAAAAAGACGGGTTAATAAGGCCAAATGGACTATCATAAGAAATCTTTTAAAAATTCTAACTGGTTTTGGTACGCCCTTTGGTGGTGTTGTTAGAGATTGGGTCTTACGCAAAAATTCAGTAGATTTATATTATGCTCATTGTAAAGCTATGGGAATTAATGCGGATACATATTATGAAAATCCAGATGTGCATCCTGAAAGCTTTAAAGGTAGGAGATTACTTCCTAATGATATTGATATCTTTATTACTGAAGAAAACTATGTAAAACTAATGAAGACTCTTAAATATCATTTTACATTAAGGAAAAGTAGTTCCTGTCCCAACTACTTTTTCAAATCTTGTGAGTTGTTTAATGCCGCTTTAACTCACGAAAAATGGATTTTAGATCTATTTAGTTTCCCATACAATAGTGTAAGAACTATTTTGTTTGGTAAATCCATTCATAAACATTTTTGCGAGATAAGCATTGATTTTATAATTATTGGAACATCTTATTTGGAACATCTAGAATACATTGACCGGGGTATGTTATATCCACCATTTTGTAATCCTGATTTTGATGTAAATCTATTATCATTCGCTTTATGTGATGATGACTACGATTTACAAATTGTTCCATTACCATATCTCAAAAAAATGTATACTTCGCAAAGTGCCGCGGATAATCTAGTGGATAATGTTATAGCAAACATTATAAACAAACGCGCATTTCCGGTATTTCCAATTAAAGAACTATACTATAAAGTGTTTTGTGAATGCAAAAATATAGAAATAAATCCAATTCGAATTAATAAAATAGTCGTTAAAGGATTTGAAGTTGACTTTTACAATACTATTTTGCCTCCGGGAGTTTCTAGTTTCTGGGAAAAAGATTATACCGAGACTGGGGCAGATACTAGTTGCGCGGTTTGTAAAGAACTATTTACTTTTGAAAATCGCGCATTTAATGTGTGCGGCCATCGTAAAATACATCTAATGTGTTTCCAAAATTTGCTAGACAAGGCAAATCCACGGGATGATAGTATTGTATGTACTGATTGTACTGAAACACCTTTTAGCAACCCTTGCCAAGCTACAACTTTGTTGTCGCGTACTAGTCGGGATGCTTTTAGCAACCCTTGCCGAGCTGAACTTGTCTCTTTCCTATTAAAAATAAGCTCTAGCATTGATAATAAATATGAATTTTGTTGTAAAGTATGTAATGTATGTAAGGTTTTGTACTTTAAATGCAGATGTACAAAGCAAACTTGTAGTTTATGTAAAAAGGAAAAACAATATCTACCATTGGAACCCGTTCTAGAAGATGAATCATCTATTCTACCAGAGGAATCTGCTCTAGAAGATTAGCAAAATGCCTAATATGTTTATGTGTGTATTTTTACAAGTAGTTTTTTTTATAGATTCCAATAAATTTATTGTATTATGTTAGTAAGGGCGACAACTATACATAACATATACGGATGTCAACAGAATCACTAGAATCACCAGATTTACATTTATTCAATAAACGACAATTTTGGCCTTATAAAAGATTTCATAGTAAAGGCACTAAGAAATATAATGGCCATACGCGCAAAACAACTAAACAAAATGCTGATGCCGAACTTAGAACTAACCAGAATGATAAAGATAAAGATAAATCTAAAAACAAAGATAAATCTAAAAAAACAAAAATTTTTCATTTGGTAAATAATAAGATTGCTACTGACAGGGATCTTATTAAACGTCTAGATACAATATATATTCCGCCTGCATATACCGATGTAGTGGTTGCTAAATCTGCCAATAATAAAATCCAGGCTATTGGAACTGATACTCGTGGCCGGCGACAATATATCTATAATCCAGCATTCATAAAAAGGCGAAATGATCGCAAATATGATGATATTCTAGAACTCGCAAAAAAGATAACCGCTATAGAAGCAGATAATCACGCAATGATGCAATCTCTTGGAAGGAAACCGGCAACGGAATGGCAACTACCAACAGATTTAATACCAGTGATAGTGTATATGTTGCGCACTTATCATTTCCGCATTGGTAATGCACGTTATGCAGATGCAAATCAGTCATACGGTATCACTACACTTCGTAAGGAACATATAAAATGGCATCCGTCTATACCCAATCGTTTCACTATTGAATTTATTGGTAAAAAAGGCATATTAAACAGCTTTACAGATGAAAACGTATTAATGGCGCGGTTGTTAAGCCATCTTTGCGATCGATGTAAAGATCGAAATGGAGGCTACTTATTTAAATATGAGAATCCGATTACCCACGAACCGGAGTTTATAACACCCGAACAAATACAGACATTTTTTCAAGATAAGTATAATGCATATATAACACCAAAAATGTTTAGAACTTGGTATGGCAATTATCATATGCTAGAAGCATTACAAAATATGCATCAGCGCGGAGAATTAAAACATCGATTGCGACCGGGGGAAAAGAATGAAGTAATTCGTAAATGTAGCGAACACGTTTCTAGCAAGCTCAATAATACCCCTAGCGTTAGTAAACAATCATACATAGATGATAAGATTCTTGATTTAGTGATGCGGAATCCATATCGTTTGGCCGGGATGATTCCTACAACAGATGAAGGCCGACATAGATTCTTATATAAAATACTCACCCGGGTTAGAAATACTAATCGATAATCATACGCCTTATAATCATGCGCCTTGTAATCATGCACCTTCTGCCATATTATTAGAGCCAGCACCTGCATCACCACTCTTTAATTTTATAGGACTATCTGTAATTTGAACACCACAATAATCTTTTGGAGTACTATTAAAATCAATATTCTTATATAATCCGTTATCTATGGCAATCTTTAATAGCAATTTGAAGGAGTTCCAAAACTCAGGTTCATGACCGACCGATTTTGTCATCAAGTGTCCTAACTCGTGTATAGCTACAAATGTCATAATATTCTCCTTAACAAGTGTCTCGCCATCTTTCTTATCTCGCAAACAGAATACGATTTTCTCACCCTTATTAACGGAATATGAGGTATACTTAGCATCAGGTGTAGTTTCGCTAAATGCATCGGGATTGAAATTCGCTACTAACCTGGCAATATCATCTTTTAATTTGTTTTTTATGGTTTTCTCTAATTCTTGGTTATCAGCATTTCCAGCATCTTGGCCTTGTATAGTATCCCGTTGATTGACTGCGCGTTTTCCAACATAGGTTTCTTTATCTACATCATTTTTCAAATATTTGGTGTAGATAGTCTCATATCCGGCATTTTTAATAATATCTACTAGAGATTCTAGTTTTATAGAAATACGGGCAAGGGAATTAGCTGCTTCCTGCCGATCGGGTAAATTGCGAACTAGGTACTGTTTACCGTTAAGAGGTGATTCTATCATTACTACATCATATGATGCTGATTCAAAATATTTATAGATTATTATGATGAGAGAAATAATTATAATAAGTGATACTATATCAAACATTTCTATAGTATTTTTTTGATTCTAGCGTATAGTAGATTCTAGCTTATCTTATGATTATTCTTATTAAATTCTAGTATAAGATAAGATAAAAAATATGTCATTAAAATAATAGAATATCAATACCATTACATTGAAATAATATGGCACTCAAGGCGGACATAGGTGTGGCAAAAGGTATAGATATATGTAATTCAATAACTGGAATATCAATAAAAAAAATTATTATTAAAAATATTGAAGCTGATATTGGAGATACCAAATTAATTTTTGTCGGTCCGCAATCTAGCATAATCAAAAATATACTTAATAAAATCGAAAAAACCCAATTGCTTTCTAAACAAGAACAAAAAGAATTAGAAGGTGTTATACCATTTTATACCAAAAAATTTGGAACACTAGATAATTATAATACCTATTTTATATATAAATATTTTGAGGAAAATATTAGTGTTTATCATACAAAGATAATACTTTATGAAATTATTAAGGAGAAATTAGCACAAAAAGTAAATGCAAAGGATTTTCATCCAGATAATATATTACTTTATAAATACGTACGCAATATTGATTATAAATATTATATAAATATTTTAAATTATATATTTGATGGAGAAAATGAATTATCTAATGCGGATTTGTTAAGTAAATTACAAAAATTAACATTTAGAAATAAGGATGAAATTAATTTATTATTAAAAGATATTTTGCCTGGTAAGTATGCTAATACTACCGAATCAACATTTCTTAATAAAGAAAAGTTTTATTATGATGATTGTATTAATAATGAGGAGTTATTACATATATTTTTAAATAATCCTATAATTCTTAGTCATAGATATACTTATATGAACGGTAGCAAAAAAAATACTTATTATGGATATCAAAATATAGATTTTGTTATAGATACATTAAAAGATATAAGTAAAAGTAAAAATAAGGATACAGTTAAACATCCGGATAAATTAAAAGATGTTAAGGATGTTAAGGATGTTAAGGATGTTAAGGAATTCAAGGATTTCAAATTCTTTCTAGAACAGAATTTAACATTAGATACAATAGAAGATCCTTATCAAAATTTAGATCATTATAATAAAACAATTAATAATGAATATTTTATTATTACATATGCAGATATGAAAAAATATGCACCACAAAATCTAATTGATTACTATTTTCCAAATGCAGATGGTAAAATAGATAATAAAATAGATTTGGAAAAGGAATATAGTTTTATCAATAGTAAATTTAATTTTGAATTAATAAATAAGCAAATTTATCAAAATGATATTCTTACAATTCAAAAATGTTTTTGCCGTAATATTATATTTGAATCATTAAGTCCTAATTTAGATGTTAGATATGAGCTTGCAAATCTTTATAATAATCTTAATACTAATTATTACTGTCCTGTTATTAAATATATTAGTGATGGGGAAGTAAAGTATATTAAACTTAATAAGAAATTTATGTTAAACCATACAATCAATGAAATAAGCAAATTAATAATTAATACTGATGTATTAAAAGGTAGCAATCGATATAATCTGCCTTATAGAGATTTCATACAATATAAATGGCGTATTAGTAAGAGTGAAATTCTCACAGTTAATTTTTATGATAATGGTTATAATACTATCTATTTTGATGATGATAAAAATATTCCTATTGACAAACAATTATTTAGTTATCTAGAATTAGTTCCTAATACCATTAAACAATTTAAGAAAATTATAAATACAAAACAACTTAAATTGCCTAATATATCCAATGTGTTTAATGAAAATGCAGAGCGAATGAATTACTCTAAATTATTAAATGGTAATATTGTATTAAATACTAAGATAGATATAAAAAAAATACAAACCGCTGAAGAAACTAAAGCAGCTAATGGCAAATTAAATGTCCCGTTATTCATATCACGAGTAAGAAAATATTTTCGAAAACTTCACCATTTTGCATTACCTAAAAATCTATTAGCTACTAATTCTATTAAATTATTTTATAAACAAGTGAATCAGTTCTATAGTGAAAAGAGCATAGCAAATTTTATAAATGCAAGTTTAGATGAAGATAAACAAGAACGCAAGATAACTGATAAAATAATTAGCCAGGCTAGTTTTCTTTTTTATTCAACTGAGAAAGAAATAAAAAAGATTTATGATAATCTAGACAATTATAATATTAAAATCGGTGAAAAAAAATTATTATATGGTATTGAAATTGAAATAAAGATATCAAATGAAGGGTTGATTGATATTCATATTGAAAATGTTGATCGATATTATAATGTCAAGATAATATTATTTTACATTAAAATTATATTTTCACTAATTGCCTGGGATATAGAAAATGGTAATATTGATAATGTAGAACCTGTATCCACTACTAATAAGACTACTAGTAAGACTGCTAGCAAACTTAGTAGCAAGATTATTGCCAAAAAGTCTAAATCACAAACTCATAGTATCCTAGAAGATGATAAAAAATTAGACTACAAAATGGGACTGGGAATGGATATGGGACTGGGAATGGATATGGATTTTGATTTGGATATTGATTTAGGTAATATTGAATTAGATAGTATTAATAGGCTAGATAACCAGAATCTAGAATATGAGCTAGATATAAAAGACCTAGCAAATCTTATTAAATTTGATAATCTAGGTGATGGTGTGGGGGTGGGTAATGGTGTGGGGGTGGGTAATGGTGTGGGTGATGGTGGGGTAAAAGGTGGTATCGAGAAATCAGGAACTTATACTGATACCAAATCAGGTGAAAGCGGCGAGGAACTAAAAAATCTTGATCTAGCTAAATTATTTAGTAAAAATAAGAAAATCACATTTACTAAATATATGAATGAAATGCGGCGGCAAAAAGATAAGGCGTTATTTGAACCGGAATTCCTCGGTGGTAAGAAATATGAATATAATCGTAAATGCCAAACTACACCTATGAAACAACCTTATATAGTAAGCGAACGGGATATTCAAAGTTATGATGATCCGGAAGCTTTTAATGGATATCTTAAATATCGCGGCAATTACTATATATGCCCTCGTATTTGGGATTTTAAAGCAAATAAGCCAATTTCAGTGCGTAAATTTATTGAAGCGGGTTTGAAAAGTCCATATACGAAAGGAACATATATTCCTCCGGAGAAAAAACAGGATATGGAATTAGATAATAAACATACTGTTATAATTCGAAAGCCAGTAAGTGGTTCAGAATGGGAAGAACATAATAAATATCCACAATGGCCAACAGTTTTAAAAGGAACAGAAAAAGAAGCATATCCATACCTAATGATGGGAAAAGAACATCCTCAAAATTTATGTGTTCCATGTTGTGGTTCTAAACGTCCTGATGATTACGACCCTAATAAAAAAGCGATACAACAAATTATGAAACCATCTGCTAGTAAAGAATGCCGGCAGAAATTCGAAGAAGACCTAAGTCAAACACCACCTAATGATAAAAAAGCACAACTAACTGGGGAGAAAATGCTTCTTTGTGCCGACACTATGGATTATCTTTATATAACTAATGAGAGTTCAGATATCGAAAAATGTCGGTTTGGTTTAATACCTAAAAATCTAGATATCCTACTTAATAACCATCAAAATATTTTTCTTAAGAATCAAAATCAACTTTTAGATCATAGTAATCTTTTCCTTCGAATTGGTATTGAAGATAATAAAAAGGAGAATATCTTAGAAACATTCTCCGTTATCCAGGGAAAAGCACTTGCTGGATTAAAAAAACTGATTATCGATAAGCTTACACCAGAAGTCTTCATATCATTAAACAACGGCGAATTAATTGATATATATTCATCCAATAATATATTACCTAATAGTCTAAATGAATATGCCCGTTTTGAAGATTTCATACAACAGTATCAACTCTTTTTTAACATATTGGATATTGATTATCATATTCTAGAGAAACTCAAATACAAAGATATTGAATTTCTTAATATCCATATAGAAAATAATACTGAACTGCAAAATTATATGAAAGATATTACAAATGCTAGAGCCAAATCCGGTGGCGGCATAGACGGTATATATGGTACAAATGGCATAGCTGGTGTAGCGGGTATATCGGGTATAGCTGGTATAGCAGATTTAATTAATCTTAAAAAGATTATAATTGCATATAAGATATATTCTGCTTTTTATAATTACATAACACATATTCTAGACGAAAATGAATTTAAGAATTATACTCACTTTCTAGATTTATTTTCTCAACCCATAGAATGGCTTAATAAAGATGGTGCCAATATACTAATATTTGATAAAACGGCATCTAAAATGATATGTAATCCTTATAATAATATAACGCGAAATAAGTTTATTATTCTTATTCAAGAGAGTACATTTAAATTTATTCCGGTAGTTCACGTCTCTAGCAGTCATAAAAATAAGAAATTTTGGACTGGCATTTTTCAATATAATAAGGTAAATATTACAGAACATACATATAGTTTATTTGAAAAAAAAACAACAAATAAAAAGCTTTTGGAATTAACTAAAGCCCGTGAAAATAACTTACTTAATTTAACAGTTATGCATAGTAGTATTTGTAAGTATCAATATGCTAATCAAACTAGTTCTTTTTTAAATGAATTGGAAAACAATGACATTAAAATAATTAATCAAATTGCGTTTACTACAACACAAGTTGAAATCATAAAATTAGAAGATAAGTATTCTAATTTATTAATTCCAATTTATCCTATGCCAATTTCTCTCAGAAAACTTAATATACG